>PPYF01386890.1_pt1 | contig 10557 bp, 6 predicted proteins | sample 1559871 | NCBI WGS metagenome assembly PPYF01 (sample SAMN08240021, study PRJNA423297) | Human gut metagenome, whole genome shotgun sequencing project.
CCGACAGATTATGTAAAATTCAACTTAAAAACACTGTGAGGACACTAATGCGCTGAACTTTAATTCAAAATCCGGGAATAGACTCCACTACCCCGGATTTTACCTTGCGCTTTTCGCAAAGAACAAGTTTCTTCTAACATCTTTTATTGTACTGTTTGTCTATATGTCTTATTTTACAAAGATTGCTTCATCCTTACGTTTATTGGTCACTTCTTCCAAATTGGCTCCGGCTTCGACGGAATCCTTGGCCTGTGCCTGTTTGAAATAATTCTCAGCAGAGTCGAGGTCCCCTTGCAACAGTTTCAGTACGCCTCTGTTGTTCAGCGTCGCACTCGCCTGTGCATCGGCCTTGTCCAAATAACGTACCGCCTGTTGCAAGTCACCCCGTTGGAGTTCGATAGCGGCAGCGTTTATATTCGCTGTTGGGTCATCAGGAAACATGCGCACTGCCACATCGAACACTTCGTTAAACTCGTCACTCCCCTTTTCGTATGTTTGGGCAACCAGAAACATTTCCTGCAAGCTCAACTGCTGGGGACGGAGCTTTATAATCTGTTTTGCCTCTTCCACATCAAATCCGCGAACTACATAACGTACAGTGTAATCAGAGTGACGCAAAGCCGGATAACAATCCTGTAGTAATGCGGCATATACCTTTCCACCATCCAAGGCCTTAATGCGTTCCTCCTTCACGTCAAAATCGCTCTCATTCTTATCTATTATGGACAAAATCTCTTCTTTCAGCGGTAAATCATTCTTAGCCACATACGCACGCAGTCCGGCCCAGTCCTCGGGTACAGAATTCACCTTGAACAAATCCGCTTTAAAGCCATACTCATTCATTACATAACTCTTCAATGCCTCAGCACGCCCCTGAGCCAAACGCGCATTGGCCGCATATCTGCCCTCAGGAGAAGCATAACCCACAATAGCTATTTCAGTAATGGTAGTATTGACATCATTTTTCACTACATCCACCGTATGTTTGATAGCAGCCAGTTCGGATGGATTACGACGATAATCAGGATAAATATTCATCTGATTTACCGGAAAATCCAAATAAGCACGTCCTTCCTCGGCACGATTCTTCACAGCCTCGACAGCAGGAGAAACGAATGCCACGACAGGTTTTACCACATAGCGTTCCAAATTGGCACGAGTTATAAAGGCACTGTTTTCTTCTTTCTGACAATCGGCACAGCCACGTATAGCAGCCTGCAGTTCCAGTTCTGCACCATTCATCCATTTCTCGTATGGAATACGGGCTGAATAATTTACAGTCTGTTCCGTTCCATTCTTACGACGAAGAATGGTATATGCATCCGACGGAATACTGCGTTCACGCTGTTGCACGATGGAACGGATACGCCCATATACCCAAATAGCAGGCAAAATCCTGTTATAACTGTTATCCTGTGTCTTCAAAACCGGAGTCAGAGTTGCCACACAGTTGGAAGAAAGCTCCATTGCAGCCGGCAACGTGATATCCATTCCTATCATCACCTGTCCATTATCACTAATCAGGATTGACTGATTGCTGACTTGTACCTGACCACCTGATAATGTCTGTGCACCTACCGGAATAGCCGGTATCAATAATATAAGAAGTATATAACATATAAGTTTCATAATCCGTAATTTTTAGAATATATAAATAAGATTCAGAGCAGCCTTAGTAGGACCCCAATAATTCTTGTTGGATTTCTCCAACATATCTCCACATTCTTCACACTCATATTTCTTATAACGCACATAAGCATAACCCAAACCGATGGTGGCGCCCAGATTCCAATGGCGTCCCAGCACAAACTGATAACCGTAACTGACACCGCCGCCATAAAAATGTCCCTTATAACGGAAGTCTTTCAAATCATCGAAAGGAGAAAACGGCAAATCAATACCGGTAGTATTGTATGCTCCTCCCATTAAATGGAAACCGAAAAAATGACCATTGAACTTATCACAAAGCCAATAACGCAACTCGGGCTGTACCATCACCAGTTTCAACATTTTATTATCGCTGTATTTCCAAGGATTATAATAAAACGGAATATCCACTGTAAGCTTCTTGCTCAACCCTACTTCCACTCCTAAGTTTGGTATGGCGACGGCATCTATCGCCACATTAGTCTTAACAGCCACCTGTCCATACATAAATAAGGAAGAAGCCAGCAGACACACCCATGAAAATAAAAATCTTCGTATTACCATATTCAATTCTCTCTAGCTAAGTTATTTTTTACATCACAAAGGTAGAGGCTATTCTTTTAACAGGATATTGGCAAATTAATCTTTATTAAGAGGTGGTTTCGGCAAAATACAGAATGAACAAAAAACAATCTTAGTTCCTATTTCCGTCAAAAACAGAACATCCATTCAATGAGAAACATTTCAACTATCAAATGGAACACCAACGGAGTTTTCTCCATCCATAAATGAAAATCCTTTCATCATGATAAAAACGCCCCCTTATATAGCCAAACAACTCCTTCTTTCCAACATAGCAGGTATTTTCATCAAAAAGAGGGTGTTTTCATCAAAAAAGCTTGAAAATAATTTGGATACATGAAAAGAATACCTACTTTTGTATCGGATGATAATGGGTCAATCATTCACATAATCAAAAAAATAATGAAGCAAACAATAGATCATAAATATGCTTTCACTATCCAGTTAAATATGAACTGTTACAATGACGGAAGCCTCTACTATGGCGGATATCAGGCGGAATGTTCTTCTTCTTTGATTAAATGGTATCTTAAAGGTTTCAGCCTGGCTACCGATAATGCCACAAAAAATTATAAATTCGAATCCCAAAGCTATATTTATATGAAAGTAATAGATAATGGAATCAAATATATGCAGATTCCTGTCACTATAAATGGCAACTATAATCCCCGAAACCATGATGCTGCATTTTCCTACAATTTATGATATATAATACAATAATCACTTTATAATATATACCATCATTCCCCCCTTGTTTCTAGCTTGGTATACATACCTTAATAAAATAGCAAGAGACAAGGGGTGTATTTCATTCAAATACAATCGTCTAATAATCAAGACAAGACAAAACTGTGTGAACGGAATACCTACTATCCTTTCTTTTCACCGAACCTGTTGATACTAAAAACAGAATATATTCCTATGACTTTTAGTTGGTTATGAAAATATAGTTTGCTATATTTGTAGGAATTCCTAAAATAGATTAAGGAATAATATCAAGCAGATTGTACGTGACCAATCTGATTACAGGGGAATAAAAGTGAAACAATTTATTATGATGAAATCTTTAATAATCACCTTATTATGTAGTTTTTGTCTATCAACTACTAATGCGCAAAGTTATTTCCGCCAGTGTGGTATCCAACTACTTACCAAACAAAACGGATTGAGCAACAATACATTGACTGGAATTTATCAGGATAAAGCCGGCTTTTTATGGTTAGGAACCGATGTTGGACTAAGTCGCTATGACGGAATACATTTTCATAATTACAATCTGATTGATAAAGAGCCACGTGCCTTAACTCATTTATATGAAACATCAAACAATCTGCTATGGTCTCATATCGCCAATTTAAACCAAATAGCCTGTTTTGACAAGATGCGTGGAATCTATATGCCACTTATCTCACCTACTCCTGAGGTATTGCAAGATATACAGGATATATGTGTACTGCAAGACAAATTATATGCCTTGACCTCCAATGCCATAGTAGAGTTAAATATGGAGAAAAATGCAGATGAAATAAGACTGACTGCCCAACCGCTTATAGATATAAAAACAAAAGTCCTAGGACTTTATAATAACGAAGATATTTTATGCGCACTGACAGCAGAGAATCAAATCTTGCTTTATAACGTTTCCGATAAAAGTAGCGAGCATATAAATGGAACCGATCTAGGTATTGTGAAAGCCGACAACATTGAAAAAATACATATATATAATGATAATGTGTGGATTTGTGACCAAACCGAAGGAATCATCTGTTATAATACAAACACTAAAACATCACGCACACTGAATGATAACAGCCAGTCATCCTTCATTCAAAAAGATATACGCGATATAATCCAAATAGATAAGACCACATTCATTATAGCCACATGGAGTTCACTGTCAGCCATAAGATTTGAAACGGACAACTACCTCCAGTCGCCATTCCACATTGTAGATCTGACCCAACATGATTCTTACTATGCCCCCATCCTCAAAAACAGAATTACCGACATTCATTTTGACAAGTCCAACAATGTGCTTTGGGTAGGAACTTTCGGCAGAGGATTGCTGAAACTGAATCTCAAAGGAAACGATATCAACCGTATCCCGTTGAACGATGAAATAAGATATGTGAATAGTATAGCACAAGATGCCGACGGATACATCTGGCTGGTCACCGAAAAAGATGGCATATATAAAAGTACAGAAAATAAGATCTCTCCTAATCTGCACTTTTCCTTATGGGAGAAAAGTCACAAGAATAATCATTATTGCCTGCACAAAGATCGCAATGGAGGATTATGGTTCGGCGATGACAAAGGAAACATCCTTTGGGTAAATCCTACTACCGGTGAAACGGTGATTCACCAACTAAACCCCGAAACAGCAGACTCTGCTGTAACTGCTTCTATCTTGAAACTATATCTAAACTCACAAAACCATTTATGGATTGCCACCGAAAAAGGAATAATGGTCTATAACCATCAGACACACGAATGCATAGCAGCACAACCTTATACGAAAGAATTCAAAAAAATAACCGCTATATGTGAAGATGGAGATGGAACCATGTGGCTAGGTACTGAAAAAGGAATACACCGTGCCAGCCGTAAAGGAAAACAAATAAAATTCACCGGTGGTTATGAAAAGGCAAGAAACCTGACACCCGGAAAAGTATTGGCACTTTATCTGAACAACTATAACCAATTGCTTATCTCATACACTGATAAAATTATCCAAATAGACGGAAAAGAGAAAACCATATCCTCTATCATGATCTTACAAAAAGACTTGCCTAACGGACACATAAGCTGTATGATAGATGATAAGAACGGAAATACCTGGCTGGGAAGCAATGCTGGTTTTATCACATTGAATAACAAGAACAATGCATCATATACCTACGCATTACCGGAAAGTTATTACGATGTATGTCGGCTGAATGACGGGAAATTGCTATGGGCGAACTCTACAGGATTACTCTATTTTGAACCGCGCACTTTAAAAGAAAGTTCAAGTAACTGCCAATTCCATATCTCCGATATAGATATTAATTACAATAAAGTAGAAATAGGAGAAAAAATAAACGGACAAGTCATTCTGGACAAACCTGCGTACCTGATAGAACATTTATCTTTAGACTACAATAACAACAACCTGATTCTCTATTTAAGTGATCTGAAATACGGAACCTCGCCCAACACAGTGAAATATCGCCTGTTACCCACAGAAGAAAAATGGAATACGAATTATGACGATCATATAAAACTCAGCAATATCCCTCCTGGGAAATATGTACTGGAAATACGCTCGTCTTATCCGTTGGAAGAAAATAAACAAATAACCCGGTTATCTATCAATGTAAATAGATATTGGGCTGCAACCGGATGGGCCATCGCCGCATACATCCTGGCTATTATCATTATTTCTTTGCTTACATGGATGTATTTTAACCGGAAATTACAGAAACGGCAAGTTTACAAGGCCAAAGAAGTGAAACTGAAAGAAAAGCTGGAAGAAGAAACGGAAATAAGAAAAGAAGAAGAGAAAAACCATCAATTGCGTGACCAAATCAGATATATGCTGGCACAGGAATTACGCACCCCGTTATCACTCATCACCGCTCCGTTAAAAGAAATGATTACTAATACGGCCTTCCCGGAATCATTCCTGCAAAAAGCAAAAATGGCCTATCGGAATTCAATCAGCCTGCAAGACATTTGTAACCAGCTATTGAATATTCATCAGCAAGAAAGTTACAGTCCTAAATTGAATGTGGCCCCTTATCCTGCCAGCGTGATAGCCGACACTGTAGTCCGTGCATCTCACGAACTACTGAACGTCAGTCCCATTAACCTGCATTATGACAAAGACAACAAAATAAATACGGAAATATGGATTGACCGGAAAAAGATAATCTTTATTCTAAGCAATATATTATCCAATGCCTACCGGCATATCTCGTATTCCGGTTCCATCCACTTTACTGTAAACACCAGTACTATCAACGGAAAAGATTTCTGCCTTTTTACTATAGAGGATGACGGGAAAGAAATGATAGAAGAGTCCTCTGTCATCTTCCTTGGATCGGACAATTACAATCCTCCAAGCAACCGGCTACATCCCGAATTAGGCATTGAAATTATGAAAACGACAATACTAGCCCACCACGGCGATATCCAAATCACTCAAGAAAAAAACAAAGGAACCCGAGTTGTTCTTTATATCCCTCTAGGTAAACAACATTTGAACAATGATGAAAACGTATGTTTCATCGAACCCGAAACAATAATGGAAGATTCAGATAAAGCAATGATTACTGCAGAGGATAAAAGACAACAGGAAATAGCAAACAGTATAACCGCCAAACCTATTGACAACCCCGAAACCAAATACAAACTACTGGTTGTTGAGGACCATGCAGATATCCGCCTCTATCTGAGAGTATTATTTTCTGCCACCTATAATATTATTATGGCGGAAAATGGGGAAGAAGGAGTAAGAATGGCACGTAAAGAAATACCGGATCTTGTAATAACGGATGTCATGATGCCTGTCATGAACGGTTTTGAATGTTGCCGTATCCTGAAAGAAGATCTAAAAACTTGCCATATCCCTATTATTCTGCTGACAGCTTTGACAGATGATGAAAATATAGTGAAAGGAATAGAATTAGGAGCTGATGACTATATTCTGAAGCCGTTCAATCCGGAGATTCTCCGCACTAAAGTAAAACGTTTAATAAAAAGCCGGACTGAACTGAAACGGATTTATACCAAACTACTAATGCCTTCCATCACCGTCAACGGCTCGCAAGAAGAGAATACGGAAACAATCATCATAGAAGACCCGTTCATCACACAAATTCTGAATATTGTAAATGAGAACCTGCAAAACCCGGAATTCAATGTGAAAAAACTGGCCGAAATGCTGAACATGAGTCAACCTACCCTTTACAGAAAAGTAAAACAACTCACTAATTTCACTATCATAGAATTAGTAAGAGGAGTCCGGTTAAAACGTTCTGCCGAATTACTGAGAAGCCGCAAATACAATGTTCAGGAGGTAGCCGAAATGGTTGGTTATAATGACATCCCCACCTTCAGAAAGCATTTTGTCGATTTCTATGGCACCACTCCCTCTACATTTAATAGTAAAGAAGATACGGAAGATAAAAAATAATCGTTAACAGCCAAATATTTTTTGAATTAAAAATCGTACCTTTGCAGCCAAATATATAGGTATAGTATGCAAGACATTAGAAACATTGCGATCATCGCCCACGTAGACCACGGAAAAACGACTTTGGTGGACAAGATGATGCTGGCGGGACATTTGTTCCGCAACGACCAGACAAATGGTGAACTGGTATTGGATAATAATGACTTGGAACGCGAAAGAGGGATAACTATCCTTTCAAAGAACGTTTCAATTAACTACAAAGGAACAAAAATCAATATTATTGATACTCCGGGACACGCCGACTTCGGTGGCGAAGTAGAACGTGTACTCAATATGGCTGATGGATGTATCTTATTGGTAGACGCATTCGAAGGCCCGATGCCGCAGACACGCTTCGTATTGCAAAAGGCATTACAGATCGGTTTGAAACCTGTAGTTGTAGTGAACAAGGTGGATAAACCCAACTGCCGTCCGGAAGAAGTATACGAAATGGTATTCGACTTGATGTTCAGCCTGAATGCTACAGAAGATCAGTTGGATTTCCCCGTTATCTATGGTTCTGCCAAAAATAATTGGATGAGTACTGATTGGAAGACCCCGACAGAAAACCTGGTTCCGTTGTTGGACGCTATTATTGAGCATATTCCGGCACCGAAGCAGTTGGAGGGAACTCCTCAAATGTTAATCACCTCTTTAGACTATTCAGCATATACAGGTCGTATTGCTGTAGGACGTGTACATCGTGGTACGCTGAAAGAAGGTATGAATATTACACTAGCAAAGCGTGATGGTAGTCTGATAAAGTCTAAAATCAAAGAGCTACATACTTTTGAAGGCTTAGGACGTAAAAAGACAAATGCCGTTTCATCGGGAGACATCTGTGCTGTAGTAGGTGTAGAAGGCTTCGAAATTGGTGATACTATCTGCGATTTCGAAAATCCGGAACCATTGCCCCCCATCGCCATTGACGAACCGACCATGAGTATGTTATTCACTATCAACGATTCTCCTTTCTTCGGCAAAGAAGGTAAGTTTGTGACTTCACGCCACATCCAAGACCGCTTGACCAAAGAATTGGATAAGAACCTGGCATTGCGTGTACGCAAAAGCGAACTGGAGGACGGTAAATGGATTGTTTCAGGACGTGGTGTGCTTCATCTTTCTGTCCTGATTGAAACCATGCGCCGCGAAGGATACGAATTACAAGTGGGCCAGCCTCAGGTTATCTTCAAAGAAATAGACGGAGTAAAATGCGAACCTATCGAAGAATTAACGATCAGCGTACCCGAAGAATATTCCAGTAAAATGATCGATATGGTAACCCGCCGTAAAGGTGATTTAGTTTCTATGGAAACACAGGGTGACCGTGTAAACATTGAGTTTGATATGCCTTCGCGCGGTATTATCGGTCTTCGTACCAATGTACTGACAGCATCGGCCGGAGAAGCGATCATGGCTCACCGTTTTAAATGCTACCAACCATACAAGGGCGAGATAGAACGTCGCAGCAACGGTTCTATGATTGCTATGGAAAGCGGAACAGCTTTTGCATACGCTATTGACAAATTACAGGATCGTGGCAAATTTTTCATTTATCCGCAAGACGAAGTATATGCCGGCCAAGTAGTAGGTGAACATGTTCATGAAAACGACTTGGTTATCAATGTAACTAAATCGAAGAAGCTTACCAATATGCGCGCATCAGGTTCTGATGACAAGGCACGCATCATTCCTCCGGTAGTATTTTCGTTGGAAGAAGCATTGGAATACATTAAGGAAGATGAATATGTAGAAGTTACTCCAAAGAGTATGCGTATGCGTAAAGTGATTCTTGACGAAACAGAACGTAAGAGAGCTAACAAAAGCTAATCAATCTACCTTTAATATAAAAAATCCCGGAGACCATATTATCTTCGGGATTTTTTATATTTAATCTACAAACTTTACTTTACTAACTTCTCTAGGTTTAGCAGCCGGCATTTCATCGGGATAACCGAAAGCAATCGCATAAAGCAACTCATACCCTTCACTGAATCCCAACTGTTTCATATATTCGGCAGCTGCAGGTGATTTCATGAAACGCACAGGCCCTCCCAAACAGCAGGAACCTATTCCCATTGACCAAGCAGACAAAATCATATTCTCACCCAACAGACCACAATCTATCTGTGACATATCATATGCAGGATCGTTAGCAATAAACACTACTGTAGGAGCATTATTGAACATATTCTGAAATCCCGGACGTTCTGCCGCTTTGGGATTTTCTTTTTTGAAAATTTCAGTCAAACCATTGATAAATTCCGGATTATCTACTACACGAACCTCCCATGACTGTTTATTCATTCCATTAGGTGCATTGATTCCACATTCCACTATAGTCTGCATTTTTTCACGTTCCACAGCCTTGGGCTTATACTTCCGTATACTACGGCGGCTCATAATAGTTTCTATTACAGGGTCTACCTGACTCACGGAAACACTATCCGTAACAACTTCCTTCTGTTGAGAACCTTGCGATGTACAGCTGCATAATACGAACATACCTGCACCAACTAACATTAATCTAAATAATTTCATTTGCTATCATATTTGGTTTGCAACAAATCTAGGCATTTTCAAGCATAAAAAAAAGTGGTTCCCGATAGGAACCACTTTTTATATGTTAAATCTGTAAAATTCAGATTACAATGAGCCTTATCAATAGAGCCATCCAAAATAGCATCGATGATACCACGAGTATCGCGGATAGAGATACGTTTACCAGTACCGTTCCAACCAGTGTTAACCAAATATGCTTTAGCACCAGTCTTTTCCATCTTCTTAACCAATTCTTCAGCATACTTAGTAGGATGCAATGACAAGAAAGCAGCACCGAAGCAAGCAGAGAATGTCGGAGTCGGTTCAGTAATACCACGTTCTGTACCAGCCAATTTAGCTGTAAATCCAGACAAGAAGTAATACTGAGCTTGTTCAGGGTTCAAGATAGATACCGGAGGCAATACACCGAATGCATCAGCTGACAAGAAAATAACTTGTTGAGCGTGAGGACCTTTAGAGATAGGTTTAACGATGTTTTCGATATGATAGATAGGATAAGAAACACGAGTGTTTTCTGTTACGCTCTTATCAGCGAAATCAATCTTACC
>PPYF01526334.1_pt1 | contig 10555 bp, 7 predicted proteins | sample 1559871 | NCBI WGS metagenome assembly PPYF01 (sample SAMN08240021, study PRJNA423297) | Human gut metagenome, whole genome shotgun sequencing project.
GTAAAGCACTATATAGTAATACTCCAAAAGATGCATAAGCATACCATAATGGTAAAGATATCTTTTCAAATATTAAAGGAAAAAATGCCATCAATATAATTGCGCCAATCGCAACAATTGTCGCAATTCTTTTATATAACCATCCTTGAACCTGAACAACCTCTTTTATAGTAAATATATCATTTTGAGCAAGAGGCTTATATAAAGTAAAAGCAATCGCAGAGCCAATACCCATCTCTGCAAGATTCAAAAACTGCAATAAATTATTAGCAGTAGTATTTAAGCCCAATACCTCTACTCCGATATAATTAATAAATACTTTCCTCGAAACAAAACCGAGAAACATTTCTATTAAATAGAATATCAGCGCTATTTGGCTATTCTTTATACTTTGGGTGGTACGAGACATTTTCTATTGAATAAAAGACTTCTTTCTTACTACCAGATTATTTCAGAAACTTCACAATCCTCCCACAAGCCAGCCCATCTCCATAAGGATTTACAGCCATACTCATCTTTCTATATGATTCTGCGTCATCCAATAAGACAGATACCTCATTCAGAATCTTATCATAATCCGTTCCCACTAATTTCACCGTCCCTGCATCCAATGCTTCCGGACGTTCAGTCGTATCACGCATTACCAACACAGGCTTACCCAGTCCCGGTGCTTCTTCTTGAATGCCACCACTATCCGTCAATACAATAGCCGCTTTCTCCATCAAGTAAACGAAACTCAAATATTCGAGAGGTTCGATGAAAAACATATTTTCTAAAAGTGAAAGGTCTTCGCCAAACACTTCATGAATAGGCTTACGTACATTAGGATTAAGATGCATCGGATAAACAAAGTCTACATCAGGATATTTTTGTGTAAGATCTTTAATAGCAGTACACATTTGAATGAACCCTTCTCCGAAGTTCTCACGACGATGCCCCGTAACAAGCACTAGTTTCTTACCGTTGTGCAGACGATTTACATCATATCCACTTTGCTGGAGAATCATTCCCAACTCAGTACCAAGAACTGTATCAGTCTTGATTTTAATCACTACTTGATGCAAAGCGTCAATCACCGTATTTCCTGTAACCACAATCGAATTCGGATTCACAGCCTCTCTCAAAAGATTGTTTTTACTCAACAAAGTAGGTGCAAAATTATAAGTAGCAATACGACCTGTAATCTGACGATTCATCTCTTCCGGCCACGGACTATAGACATTGTGTGTACGAAGCCCAGCTTCTATATGTCCCACAGATATTTGTTGATAAAAAGCAGCAAGAGCCGCAGCAGTACTGGTAGTAGTATCACCATGCACCAGCACAACATTAGGTTGCACCTCTTTTAGAATATCACGCATGCCAGTAAGCACACGGGCTGTCACATCATAAAGGTCCTGTCCTTGTTTCATTATATTAAGATCATAGTCAGGTATGATTTCAAATAAAGTCAACACTTGATCTAACATCTGACGATGTTGCCCAGTGACACAAACAATAGTTTCAAAATTATCAGGATGTTTCTGAAACTCTTTGACCAATGGTGCCATTTTAATAGCTTCGGGACGAGTCCCGAATACTAACATTATCTTTTTCATTTTGTGTATCTTATTTTTTGAAAATTCCGCAAAAATCAAGAATAACCTTATTTTCACAGCACTCAAGAGTCTTAAATGCTTCGTGGGCAGTTAAGAAAACTACAATATCCGCCTTTACATAAGCCTCCTTGTAATCTGTGAATTTAAATACATTGTGTTCTTTCACATTGGGTTCCACTACTAAAATATTAGCATTATTACAACTTTGCATCACTTTAGTGACAATATATTTAGCAGGTGACTCACGCAAATCGTCAATATTAGGTTTGAAAGCAAGCCCCATCATAGCTACACAAGGTTTACGATGATACTCAAGCTCGAATTTCAACATTTCACTCTGTACTTTTTCAGCACACCAAAATGACTTATAATTATTAATCTCTCGCGCTTGACCGATAATCTTAGATTCCATAGGAAATTCAGCAGTAATAAAATAGGGATCTACGGCAATACAATGTCCTCCTACACCACATCCCGGTTGCAAAATATTAACCCGCGGATGTTTGTTAGCCAAATTAATAAGTTCCCAAACATTGATGCCCGCCTTATCACAAATAAGCGAAAGTTCATTGGCAAAAGCAATTTGCACGTCACGACTTGAATTTTCAGTCAATTTACACATTTCAGCAGTTTTGCAATCAGTACGATGAAGAGTACCTTGCACAAATTGGCTGTAAAAAGCAATAGCCTTGTCTGTAGATGCATCATTCATACCACCAATAACACGATCATTATGAACCAGTTCATGAATAACATTACCCGGCAATACACGTTCGGGGCAATAGGCTATATATATTTTATCAATTAATTCGGGGCGTACTGAAAAAATAAGATCTTTCATTTTATCCGTAGTACCCACAGGTGAAGTAGACTCTATGACATACAAATCACCCTCTTTTAATAAAGGAAGCACAGCACGAGTTGCTGATTCCACATATGAAATATCGGGCTCGTGATTTCCTTTAAATGGTGTAGGAACCACCATAAAATAGGCATCGCTTACCTCGGGAACAATAGCAGCTTTCAAACTACCCGTTTTTACCACTTCTTGCAACATCTTTTCCATACCCGGCTCTATAATATGCAATTTGCCCTGATTGGTCATTTCAACGACTTTCGGGTTGATGTCAACTCCGACTATTTGAACGCCGTGCTTAGCGGCAATAATGGCTGTAGGTAGGCCAATGTAGCCCAACCCCATAAAACAAGCTTTCATAATTATTTTATTTTAAATATGATTGAATTTACTTATTGGATGGTACGTGTATATAGGTTCTATACCATTTTTTTCCAGTCAGCTTTTCGTGCTTTACGATTGCCCTATTGATAATAAGATGTGAAGTGCACCAAAATACCAAATCGAAAAGAAGCATGAAAGTTGCATTAATATAAAATGACAATACAAAATTAGCCGCTACCAAAAATAATGATAACAACAATAGTGTAATCATCACAGTACGTATCCTCATCCCTGTACGTAGCAATTTATGATGAATATGATTCTTATCCGGCAAAAAAGGATTACGTCCGCTTCTAACACGGGAATAGAACACACGGATAACATCAAGAAGTGGAATAAACAATGTAGAAATAGTCACCATATTCAAATTCAGTTTGAATGGATCCCAATACTCTTGCTGCATCCAAAAATGAAGAATCAAAAAACTAAGAATATAACCGAGAGTCAGGCTTCCGGCATCCCCCATAAACAGTTTCCGTCCGGATATACTGAATACATTATAATAAAAAAAGGTAATGACAACCCCCAATGTGGCAGAAGCCAAAAGAGCATGAGTCCATTGTCCCACAAGTGTACATACAATAATAAGCAACCCTAATGCAATACAGCTAAGTCCTGAAGCCAATCCATCAATCCCATCTATCAGATTAATGGCATTCGTTATATAAACTACAAGAAAAACAGTCAGAGGCATACCAATAAATGCAGGTATGGCATGAAGCCCTAATAATCCGCCTAAATCGTTAATCCAAAGACCGGAAAGTGGTAGAAAAGAGGCGGAAAGAATCTGTACCACAAATTTATACCGATAACTCACTCCTACCAAATCATCCGCTACCCCGACAAGGTAAAGCAATGTCGTGCCGGCAACAAGGAAAAGATAACGCATGAATAAACAGGATGACCATACGGGCGCAACGGGTTCATTCATGTAATAACGGATTCCTGTGATAATACACAAAGATATTAATATAACAGGCAAAAAAGCCAGACCGCCCAAACGAGGAACGGGAGTCTTATGCACTTTACGGGCATCAGGAACGTCAAAGAGACGCTTCTTATAAGATATAAATATTATTCTTGGAATAACAATCGTAGCTAATAGTACTGAAAGTAAAAAAGTACCTCCAATATAAATATACATCATAATAATCTATCGTATTTTAGGCTTAATTCTTTTCTCCAACCGGTTCCACATACCCCACCGGCATATCTGCACAAGCACATCCCAACATATTTAACCGGACAGCTATTTTACTCTTTCCATCTACCATTACAAGTTCCCCTACAAGCCCTGTCAAAGGTCCTTTGACAACACGTACTTTCTCACCACGTGCCAAAGGAGCGCTATTCATACAAATCGCTTCATCCGAATAATCGAGCATAAAACGAAAACGAGCCATTTGTTCATCAGGAATTACAGTCGGACTGCTCTCACCACGCATTACCATATACCGGCTGACTGTAGAGAAGGAAAGAACTTCTTTACGTTCTTTCGGATCCGCATGCACAAATACCATCATCGGAAGCAGAACAGATTCAACCACTTTACGGCGGTCGCTCCATTGATGCACTTCCTGTTGGACCGGTACAAAATTCTCAATCCCCATCTTGGCCAAACGCTCTGCTACTTTCTTCTCGTGGTGCATACGCACGAGAGCTACATACCAGCGTTTAGAGTGTGCTACGCCTTCCCCTGTCCCAATATTAGGCCCAGCAATTAAAGTTCCTTCTTTTCTTAGAATCATACTTTTTTACCCCTTATGTTTCCATTACTTCTTAGGTAACGGAAATATAGGCGACTGGAAACCTGCCACAATAAGAAGAAGAAATGCATACAAATAGGGAAGTTTGGGAGTTTTCTGCCTGATTTACAGAGAAATTCGTTCAGTGCAGACAATAGAAATCATTGAACATGAAGCGATAAAGTTTCATGTTCGGATACATTTTTACTATATATTTAAATAAAAAGAGAAAAAAAAGGAAATTTGCTTGTACGCTATTAACTATTTTGTCTATATTTGCACCGAATAATTTCCGTTACCTAAGAAGTAACAACCGTGCAATTTAACTGAATATCAAGTATTTAATCTACTTATCACAGAATTCCCCTACAATTCCTCACGTAAGAATAATTCAGTCGGTTTACTTTTGTACGTTCATTAAGGTCAAAGCCTTTCAAATAGATTTGTGTTGTCTTGATAGATTTATGCCCTAGTGATTCACTTATCATTTCAATAGGGACTCCCCGGTATTTGGCAGTAGTAGCCCAGGAATGCCGGAATGTATAAGAAGTTACGGCTGAACGAACATGTAACTTCCTGGCTAAACTCTTCAGGTCGTTATTAAAACGACGCAAGGTGGATTGATATTCTTTATAGGCGGCCTCTTCGTCCCGCTTGTTCTTCCCGCTTAATATATAAAAGAGATAATCAGGATATTCGGGAAGAACCGACGAGTGGAAATTACGAAGCCGGGAAACAATATCTGACGCCGATTCTAATATTTCCACACTCATGGGAGTTCCTGTCTTGGTACGATTGTATTTCAGAATATTCCCTTCCAAGTTAGACTTTTCCAGATGGGCTAAATCGGCAAAGGGCATTCCACAGAATAAAAACAATAAGTTGGCAATAGCCTGCGTACGGCGTAATCTCTCGGACTGCGGGTCTTTGTAAAGCAACGTGTGCAGTTCGTTTACCGGGATGGCTTTCTTCTGACGAGTATCCACTCCGGTAAATACATCACGAAACAAACGATGCACATAAGGGGTCTGGTGAGCGTCTACCCCTTTATTATATATGCAGCGCAACATCCGCATATAAGTAGAGATAGTGTTAAGCTTCAAACGACTAGCCAGCAAATAATTACTGTATCGCCTCAAGTTCACACGAGTAATCTGACTGAATGACACACACGATGTTCCACAAAACACTGTGAAAGAACGTAGCGCATTCTCATAAACATGTGCTGTAGCATAGCGCCCCTCACGGCGCAAGCACTCCACATAATTGTTTGCACATACGGTAAATCCGTCTTTTCTCATAATTTCTAATCTATTAATTTATAAAATCAGTATGATATTACGAGAAATAGAACGAATTTCCAATTAAAATGGCAATTAACTAAGATTTTCTTATAAAGTTTTTAATAACCTATACGATTTAATACCAAAATTGGCAGATTAATCAAAAAATGAACAAAAAAAGTCGCTCCCGAATAACAGGAACGACCTTTCATTTTTTCATTTCAACAGGATGCCATCATTCTATCGAATGCATGCCATCGCATTACTTATATTCTGCCCAACTCTTGATAGCGATATCGTCAATGCTCATCGTGCAGAAAGCATTAATGAATGCACTAGCCAGACGGGCATTTGTAATCAACGGAGTATTCAGGTCAATGGCTGCACGACGAATTTTGTATCCGTTGTCCAACTCTCCGGCTGTCAGGTTCTTAGGAATGTTGACTACCATATCAATTTCCTTATTATGGAGCATTTCCAATGCTTGCGGATGCCCCTCTTCGCTAGGCCAATAGACATGGGTACTTTCAATACCGTTTTCAGCAAGCGCTTTGTGCGTGCCACCGGTCGCAAAGAGTTTATAACCCTTATTCACCAACATACGGGCTGCATCCATCATATCGGCTTTCTGTTTCATTGTTCCTGTGGAAAGCAGGATATTCTTTTTCGGGATACGATAGCCTACGGCAAGCATTGCTTTCAGTACGGCACAGGAAGTATCCATGCCGATACAACCAACTTCACCGGTAGAAGCCATATCTACCCCCAACACTGGGTCGGCTTTCTGCAAACGGTTGAAGGAGAACTGGGAAGCCTTGATTCCGACATAGTCCAGCTCAAAAAGGCTTTTTTCCGGTTTTTCGACAGGCAGACCAAGCATGACTTTCGTTGCCAGTTCGATAAAGTTTATCTTCAATACTTTGCTGACAAACGGGAAAGAACGGCTGGCACGCAGGTTACATTCGATAACTTTGATATCATTGTCTTTTGCCAGATATTGGATATTGAACGGGCCGGAGATGTTCAGAGCCTTGGCAATCTCACGGCTGATACGTTTGATACGGCGGACAGTCTCTACATATAGCTTTTGTGGCGGGAATTGAATAGTAGCGTCACCGGAGTGCACACCCGCAAACTCAATATGTTCGCTGATAGCGTATGCTACGATTTCTCCATTCTGGGCTACGGCATCCATTTCCACTTCCTTGGCATGCTCGATAAACTGGCTTACTACTACCGGATGCTTTTTCGATACGTTAGCTGCCAGTTTCAAGAAACGTTCAAGTTCTTCCTGATTGGAGCAGACATTCATCGCAGCGCCTGAAAGTACATAAGACGGACGGACAAGTACCGGGAAACCTACTTCGTCAACAAACTCATTGATGTCGTCCATAGAAGTCAACTCACGCCAACGCGGCTGGTCTACACCGATACGGTCGAGCATGGCAGAGAATTTCTCGCGGTCTTCGGCGTTGTCAATGCTCTTGGCACTTGTACCGAGGATATTGACATTCTGCGCATCCAGACGCAATGCCAGGTTATTCGGGATTTGCCCACCGGTAGATACGATGACACCATGCGGATTTTCGAGTTCCAGAATATCCATTACACGCTCGAAAGTCAGTTCGTCGAAGTAGAGACGGTCGCACATATCGTAGTCCGTAGATACGGTTTCGGGGTTATAGTTAATCATGACGCTGCGCCATCCTTCCTTGCGGATTGTGTTCAATGCCTGCACACCACACCAGTCGAACTCTACCGAGGAACCTATACGATAAGCACCGGAACCCAGTACAACGATAGATTTATGGTCACCCAGATAATGAACGTCGTTTGCTACTCCGCTATAAGTAAGATACAGATAGTTGGTCTGTGCGGGATACTCGGCAGCCAAGGTATCAATTTGTTTCACAACCGGAAGAATACCTGCATGTTTACGATGATTGCGGACATAGAGAATACCGTCTTCCATATCACCTTCGTAACCAATGGCACGGGCAATCTGAAAATCGGAGAAGCCCTGGACTTTCGCTTTACGAAGCAGTTCGTCCGGCAAGTCGGCAATCTGTTTGTGGTTGTTTCCCCAACTATGCAGTTCTTCGGAAGTCTTCATGATGTTCATCAGCTTCTGAAGGAACCATTTGTCAATCTTTGTCAGTTCGTGCACCTGATCGATAGTGTATCCGGCACGGAATGCTTTCGAGATGACAAAAATACGTTTATCGGTCGGCTCACGAAGCGCTTTGTCGATATCAGGAATAACCAGTTCTTTGTTTTCCACAAATCCGTGCATTCCCTGCCCTATCATACGAAGCCCTTTTTGGATAGCTTCTTCAAAGGTACGACCGATGGCCATTACTTCACCGACTGATTTCATGGAAGAGCCTAATTCTTTATCTACTCCATGGAACTTTCCTAAGTCCCAACGAGGAATTTTACAGACTACATAATCCAGAGCAGGCTCGAAGAAAGCGGAAGTTGTTTTTGTTACAGAGTTTTTCAGGTCGAAAAGCCCGTAACCCAATCCTAACTTGGCGGCAACGAAAGCCAACGGATAGCCGGTTGCTTTGGAAGCCAACGCCGATGAACGGGAAAGACGGGCATTTACCTCAATCACCCGATAATCTTCGGATTCCGGGTCGAAAGCATATTGCACGTTACATTCGCCGACGATACCGATATGACGGATGATGCGGATAGCCAGTTCACGGAGTTTATGATATTCTTTGTTAGTAAGTGTCTGAGAGGGAGCAATAACAATAGACTCACCGGTATGGATACCTAGTGGGTCAAAGTTTTCCATATTACAAACAGTGATACAGTTATCGAAGCGGTCGCGCACCACTTCGTATTCCACTTCTTTCCAGCCACGGAGTGATTTTTCCACCAACACTTGCGGAGAGAAAGAAAAAGCCTTTTCTACGAGGACGTCCAGTTGTTCCTCGTTATCACAAAAACCGGAGCCCAGACCACCCAACGCGTAAGCAGCACGGACAATCACCGGATAACCCAGCTCTTTTGCTGCGCGACGGGCGTCTTCCGCATTTTCTACGGCTTCACTCTTGATAGTCTTTACGTCGATTTCGTTCAGTTTCTGCACGAAAAGTTCACGGTCTTCGGTATCCATAATAGCTTGTACCGGAGTACCGAGCACCTTTACGTTATATTTTTCGAGGATTCCTTCCTTATATAAAGCTACGCCGCAATTCAAAGCCGTCTGCCCGCCGAATGCAAGCATAATGCCTTCGGGCTTCTCTTTCTGAATAACCTTTTCTACAAAATACGGAGTCACCGGCAGGAAGTAGATTTGGTCTGCCACACCTTCGGAAGTCTGTACGGTAGCAATATTCGGGTTGATAAGAATCGTTTCAATCCCCTCTTCTTTCAAGGCTTTGAGCGCCTGCGAACCGGAATAGTCAAACTCACCGGCCTCACCGATTTTCAGGGCACCGGAACCCAGCAGCAATACTTTCTTTATATTTTCTTTCATGATTGTCGGTTATTTAAGCAGGTTTACAAATTCGTCGAACAGAAATTCCGTATCCGTAGGGCCGCTGGCAGCTTCCGGGTGGAATTGCGCCGAGAACCAAGGATTCGTCTTATGCTTGATTCCTTCGTTAGAACCGTCGTTCATATTGATGAAAAGCGGCTCCCAATCTGCCCCTAACGTATTATTGTCTACGGCATAACCGTGATTTTGGGAAGTGATGAAACAACGTTCCGTACCTACCATACGCACAGGTTGGTTATGGCTACGGTGTCCGTATTTCAGTTTATAAATTCTGGCTCCACCTGCTTTCGAAAGTAGTTGGTTACCCATGCAGATTCCAAAGATAGGGAGTTTTTCGTTTTCCATTGCCTTGCGGATATTTTGTACCGCAGCGTCGCAAGTATCCGGGTCGCCCGGACCATTGGAAATAAATAATCCGTCAAATTCGAGTCCGTTGAAATCATAATCCCAAGGCACGCGAATCACTTCGACATCACGTTTCAGCAGGCAACGGATGATGTTGGTCTTTACTCCACAATCTACAAGGACAACTTTTTTAAGTTGAGAGTTGAAAATTGAGAGTTGAGAGTTAAGCTGCGCAATGGAAGTAGTTACAGGGAAAACCTGAGAGGTTCCGTCAGGAAGATAAGAGATTATTTCTTTGCAGCTTACTTTATCTACATAATTAATATCTTCATAACTCTCAACTCTCAACTCTTCATTCTCAACTTCTCCAAAGACAATCTTTCCCATCATCACACCATGTTCACGGAGCACTTTCGTCAACTCACGGGTATCAATGCCTGTGATGCCGGGAATTTGTTCACGTTTCAACCAGTCGCCGAGGCTTTCCACTGCGTTCCAGTGGCTGTATTCATAAGAATAGTCACTTACGATAATCGCTTCCGCATGGATTTTCTCACTCTCCATAAAAGTAGGGAGCCCGTTCGGTTCGATTGTAAAAGGGGGAACTCCGTAGTTACCTATCAAGGGATAGGTAAGAGTCATCAACTGTCCGGCATACGAAGGGTCAGTAAGGCTCTCGGGATATCCGGTCATGGCAGTATTGAAAACTACTTCGCCCGCCACCGGCTTCTCGTAGCCAAACGACTTGCCGGAGAACCGGCTCCCGTCGTCAAGGATTAATGTCACATTTCTCATTCTTATTATTGAATCGTTGTATGGTTGTTAGAATTGAT
>PPYF01546165.1_pt1 | contig 10555 bp, 10 predicted proteins | sample 1559871 | NCBI WGS metagenome assembly PPYF01 (sample SAMN08240021, study PRJNA423297) | Human gut metagenome, whole genome shotgun sequencing project.
TGCTATACATAAATCCTAAAATTTTTGTTCGCAGCGAAGATAGAGATTTCAATTATGAGCCAATTTTTGACTGCTTACGGTTTTTATAATCCTTGTGACCGTTTATAACCTGTAGAAAGAATTCCTTCAAATATTCCCAAGTTAAACGACAAGCCAATATCAACATGTGATAGACTTCCGACATATTGCCATGCAGCTACCAATAAGAATAATAAGTCTTATTCTCACTAGCCAAAGAACGAATGAAACGCTTCATTATTGAATTGTCTATATCATAGAACCCTACTTTCATATAAATAAAAGGCTGCTTCCAAAAGAATTTCAGAAGCTCCTTCTATCATATTATACACAAAACCGCATATGAAAGATTTTAGCTTGTTACATAATATCTGTCGAATTAAATTATAGTAGCAAGAAAAATCCCCACTTTTTTCATCGTCAGCTACTCTTTTCTTACTATTACAAAAAAACTCATACTTTATAAACGACTCGATTTTAGCATCTCACTTTATCTCCCACCCGTTATCAAATTCGTAAAGGCAGGAAACCACTTTCTAAGCAGTGAGTAACAAAAGATACCTATTCCTGTAACCAAAAGTGGTATAAGGAAATAACCAGTTAACATGGTCAGTTCACTAGCTGGCTGACATAACCGTACCCAATATTTAGTTAAAAAAGCTACCGGCATTCCATGATAAGCATATACAAAAAAAGCGCTACCTGCCAAGAAAGTATTGACACACAATATATTTCTTTCAATATTATATGCAACCCAAGAAACAATAGTTAACAGCCCTACTATTATACCTACATTATATATCCAAGAACAATCCGATACTTTATAATACCATAGTAAAGTTCCTACTACCATCAATATCAAATAAAGAAAAGTAGCCAACCAACGTAGTGGCAAAAATATTGTTGTAAAATCATGTCTATAAATACTGAACCATGCTCCTAAAGAAAAAAAGAAAAAAGCAGCTATATTTACCCCTGGCATATCAAACCATAAATCAAACAACCATAGTCCTCCTAAAAGAACCACTGCAAACGCTTTACAATATTTAATAAAATAATAAAGCACAGGAACGAAAAGCACAACAAATATCAAATCGCGGATAAACCAAAACTGATAACATACAGGCATTCCCTCCCGATAATTCCAAAAGAGATTCATCCAGTCCAGCCAACCATAATCAACTATCAATTTATTCCTTCCTGATGTCATAGAAGAAAAAAATATTTGAGTCAGAAAAAATAATAAAAACACGACTGTATTCCAAAACAAATAAGGAACCAATAAAGTTCTAACACGTTTTTTCAACTTTTGCTTATACATCTTCATAGAGAAATCCGTATGATAAAAGAACAAAAACCCTGAAATAAAGAAAAAAAGAGGAACAGCTATACGTGCTAATTCATTAGTTATAATATGACGAAATAAATCATGTATTGGAAATTGTCCTTCATTTACTAACAAACGACCATTAATCATAACATCAGCTAAATTGGTATGAATAAATACCACTGCGACAATAAGTGGGAATCTCAAAAACATAATTGTTTTTGAAAGTCTATCATTATTTGATGACATTTTACATTTTTGATTTATTGTAAAACATTACAAATGTAATAAAAGCAAATCACCAGTCAAATTGAATTTATTGGACAAAATACTCATTCAATACAACAAATATGACATCAAAGTCTTGCTAAAATAGAATCGGTATGACATCCTCACTATATGATTTATTTCCAATACATAGATAATCAAATCCCCAGCCGGCCAATTCCTGTGCATCATAAATATTACGCCCATCAATTACCACCGCATGATTCATTGTTTTCTTTATCACACCCCAACTAGGCAAACGGAACTGCTTCCATTCCGTCAATAACAACAATGCATCTGAATCCAACACCGCACCATACATGTCGACAGCATATTCCACCGCATCCCCTACCCTGCGACGACATTCATCCATCGCTACAGGGTCGTAAACACGGACTTTACAACCTGCGTCCAATAATTTCTGGATCATCACCAGTGAAGTGGCTTCACGCATATCATCCGTCTCAGGCTTGAAAGCAAGTCCCCAAAGAGTTACAGTCCTGCCTTTCAAATCACCTCCATAATAACCGGACAGTTTCCGGAACAACAAGTCTTTCTGTTTTTGATTTACCTCTTCCACAGCTTTCAACACACGCATCTCGTAACCATGCTTTTCGGCTGTTTTTATCAAAGCCTTCACATCTTTTGGGAAACAGGAACCTCCATAACCGCATCCCGGATACAGGAACTTGTTTCCGATACGACTGTCAGCACCTATGCCTTTGCGCACCATATTCACATCAGCCCCCACCAGTTCACACAGATTGGCGATGTCATTCATGAAACTGATACGGGTGGCAAGCATGGAGTTAGCTGCATACTTTATCATTTCCGCACTGGGAATATCCGTAAAAATAACACGGAAATTATTCAGCATCAAAGGACGATACAACTGACTCATCACGTTTTTTGCTCTTTCTGAATCGACTCCTATCACCACACGGTCCGGACTCATGAAATCCTTTATGGCAGCTCCTTCCTTCAGAAATTCCGGATTACTTGCCACATCAAAAGGAATATCAACTCCTCGTTTGTTCAACTCCTCACAGATAGCCGCCTTTACTTTTTCAGCTGTGCCTACGGGAACTGTAGACTTGGTTACCAATACCAAATATTTGTTCATATTCCGGCCTACGGTACGTGCCACCTCCAACACATATTTCAAATCGGCACTGCCATCTTCATCAGGAGGAGTTCCAACAGCACTGAACACAATATCCACCTTGTCAAGGCAAGTCGTTATGTCTGTAGTAAAATGCAAACGTCCCTCCTTGTTATTACGAAATACCATTTCATCCAGCTCGGGCTCATAAATAGGAATGTTCCCTTCCAATAAGGAATTTATTTTTTCCTCATTCACATCCACACAAGTTACGTTCACCCCCATTTCGGCAAAACAAGTGCCAGAAACCAGACCGACATATCCTGTTCCCACAATTGCTATATCCATATTGTTTGCTTTATTTCAAAGGATTCTTCTCAGATTTGTACCACTCTATAAACTGCCCTATCCCCTCATGTAACGAAACTCTTGGTTTATATCCCACTTCCTGTTCCAGACGGGACGTATCCGCATAGGTCTGATACACGTCTCCCTGCTGCATAGGAAGATATACTTTTCGGGATTCCCTGCCTAATGCCTGTTCCAGCTCATGGATGAAATCCATCAACTGCATGGGATGTCCACATCCTATGTTGTATATTTTATAGGCTACCCCATCAAGCACATCTTCTGATGCCGGAAGATGATCTATCACACGGACAGTCCCTTCCACAATGTCATCAATATAAGTAAAGTCACGGCTCAACAGTCCGTTATTGAACACCTTTATAGGCTCACCGGCGGAGATGGCCTTGGCAAAAAGCATCGGCGCCATGTCCGGACGCCCCCAGGGACCATACACTGTAAAATAGCGAAGACCGGAAACTGCAAAGCCGTACAACTTGCTGTAAGCATGTGCCATCAGTTCGTTTGACTTCTTACTGGCCGCATAAAGGCTGACAGGAGTATCCACCTTGTCATCCTCACTAAACGGAACCTTTGTGTTCATGCCATAGACCGAACTGGACGAGGCAAAAATCAAATGTTTTACCCCGTAATACCGGCAAGCCTCCAAAATATTCAAAAAGCCATGCAGGTTACTTTCCATATAGGCGTAAGGATTGCTGATGGAATACCGAACTCCTGCTTGTGCCGCCAGATTCATAACCTTGTCAAATTTTTCCTGTTCAAACAGCCTGAACAATTCCTGTTTGTCCTCTATGCCCAAACGGATAAACTTATAGTTGGGAAACAGGGTACTCTGAAAAGTCGCGCCATAGTCGCAGTCCGCTTCGCTGACGGGTAATCCGCATTCCTGAAGACGGCCGTATTTCAGACGGACATCATAATAATCATTGATACAGTCCAAGCCTACCACTTCATCTCCACGGCAGGCAAGGGCATAAGAAAGTTTGGAACCGATAAAACCTGCGGCTCCTGTCACCAATATTTTCATAAGATTATCGAGTTTTTATTTAAGATGGACTTTGAAAATCAAACCGCCTGAAAAATATTTGCACCGGTTAAGTTCCACAACGGCGTTGATGTAATCCTTCCAGAAAGAGTATTCCATGCCCAAATTCATCTGGTATTTGGAACCGTGAGGATTAAATGTCAGATCCTCTTTTACATCCGTATAGCCCGGAACAATTTCCACCATCAGATTTGCCCCATTTGCAATTTTATTGAGAAAAGAAGTATTTGGCAAACCCAGCTTAAGATTAGCACCTATGGCAGGATCATTCAAGGTATTGTCAAAACGGTTACTGTAAATCCAACAGGCATGAACGCCCAGTGTACCTATCTTATCAAACTGGAAATGCTTGGAGATAGCGATGTAATAACGATTCAAAAATCCATTTCCGTAGTTCAACTCTGATGGCTTCGATAATGAGCCGCCATTCCATGAATCACCGATTCCATCATTAGCTCCTACTAAAATCTGTGGTGTCCATGCTTTCCACCACCCCTCTTTCCATACCCGCAACCGGAAATGGAAGGAACGGTCTTGATTGACAAACTTGCCGTAAGTTGACGGAACCCAATAACCTGATCGATTACCATAGTCGATAGGAACCGCCTTGTGCCCCATACACAGATAACCGACCTCCAACCAAGGAAAAAGAGTGATGTTAATATAATAATTCCAAGTATCATACCACCATCGAGGAACTGTAGCGTGACTATTCAACCAGTTTCCACCCAGCATGAAAGTCTTATCACGCTGCATATCGGCAGTGGGCATATTCATTAGACCGGTAGTGCCGTAGTTTGTTTGAGACCTAACAAATCCAACTAAAAAGAAAGAACTCCAAATAATCAATACAAATGTTCTCATTCCCTGTTTTATTATCAGCTTCTTCTATAAATTGTTTGTAACATAAAGATTTGCTTTTCTATCTGAAATTTAGACAAATATATTTTTCTTGAATTTATCTCAAATGTCTTTCGCCTATCTTCATTTTTTAATAATTCTAAAATTTTTTGAGCAAAAACATCAGCATCAAATGGCAACAAATATCCATTTACCCCATTTATTACACAATCCTTATTCCCTGTTACATCCGATGCTACAACAGCCTTACCCAATGACATAGCCTCAATTACTGACAACGGTAACCCTTCGTATAATGATACAGTAAGATAGAACATTGATTTTCGTACATATTCCAAACAATCATCATGCAACAGCCAAGGTTGCAATATAATATTATCTTCAATATGTAATTCCGATATTCTTTTCTGCATCTCTTCCAAATAAGGCGAATGATAACCTACCCCTAACAAATAAAACTTTATGGAAGAATCTACCTCCATTACTTTCCTTATCACATCAAGCAAAAAAAAAGGATTCTTTTGATAACATGGTCTACCAATATAACTAATAAAATGTTCCTTTGTTACTTCTATTTTACCATGTTTCCATGAAGCATCTGGTACTGAATTATGCCATACCAAAGCTCTTTCTTCTTTATACCCCACTAGTTTTATTCCCATTTGACGTTCACTTTCCGAACACGCCAACAGATAAGAATTAAATCTAGTTATACGTTCCAAAAACAAAAAAATTTTATATTTCAATTTAGAAGAAGAACTTAAAAATGAAAAAGCATGTGGTGTATAAAAAGTTTTTGTTTGAGTCAAAAGACCAGCAACTCTACCAATCATTCCTCCTTTTGCACTATGGCAATGAATTTTATCAGGTCTTTCTTTAACAATAAGTTTTATAACTTGTATAAGACACAAAAGATCTTTCCAAAAATTAAGTGAACGAGAAAGACTAACTGTATATTCTTTCACTATATTATTATTACGTATTACAGGCCTACTTTTATCATCTTTACCATGAATTATTACAAAATCAATAAATTCATCATTCAAGTATGCTACTGAATTACGAATATAAACATCAAGTCCACCTATTAATTGCCCTATATGCATTATCTTCATAAAGACACAAGTATTTTTCTGAGAATTACAAAAAGATTAGAATTATGCAGTTGGCCATTAAATGCTTGTTGAATTTCCGAACAAGCACTCATAAAGGCATTCTAACGAATAATCATTCAATAAAAAATGCAATTACAGTAATAGTAGAAACATAAACTAAATATTCATATCTTCAACTAGAAGATATTTTCTTCATCTTAAATTCACATATCTAACAATTTGCCACGACAAACAATCTCTTTTCTCAACAAATTCATAGATATTTCAACAAGTCCTCAGCACTCTTTTCCCATGAAAAACGTTTTACATTCTCATATCCTTTGCCAACAAGTTCTTCTTTAATAGACTGGTGATTCACTAGCTTAATTATTGCACCCGCAAATTCTTCAGAACTATTAGGGTTGCACATCAATGCACTATTACCCAGTATTTCAGGTAAAGAGCTGGAATTGGAAGAAACAACAGGACACCCACAGGCTTGAGCCTCCAAAACAGGTATTCCAAATCCTTCGTATAGGGAAGGAAAAATGAAAGCAATAGCATTACTATAATAACGTATTAAATCACTATCTGAAACACGTCCTAATAATTTAATATTAACATCTTTCTTACATTCATCTATCAAATGCCCCATATTTCTAAAACTATCGGCATTCATATCCCCCATAATATACAATTTTAAATCAGGAATCTGTTTCTGTACTATCTTAAAAGCATTGACAGCTATCCCAAAGTTCTTATTTTCCTTAATACTTGAAACTGCAAACAGATATTTTTCTGCATTCAAAACTTTATCCCCAATATGCTCAAATATCGGGTTGACAGCATTATACACAACCGATAGTTTATGTCGATTTATTTTATAAGAAGAAACTATTTCTTCTAATGAAAATTCACTGACCGTAAACACATGTCTGGAAGTGCGCAATACCCATGGTATCACTAGTCTATAGTAGATTAGGAACTTTTTGGAAAAAGTCTTCGGATAACGTAAAAATGTTACATCATGAAGGATCGATACTTTGTTTCTATACATCACAGGAGCAGTATTTCCCATACACAATAATAGAGGTTTTCCTGTTCGGTTTAAAAAACAGGGCAAATCCAATTGTTCCCAAGCATGACCAGTCCTTGTTCCTATCACCTTTACTTCTAATATTTCAGCCAAATCATTATGTAAAATATTAGGAGGTGAAACAAATAATACCCGAGAACCTAATTTCTTTTTTATCTGCAAAGACAATTCTATGGAAAAACGCTGTACTCCTGTTATACGTTGTGTCAGAAAGCGTGAATTAACAACTATCATTATTCTTTAATTTGACTCCTTCATAAAATGATTACCACCCCCTATCTTCATAAGATATTCATTCCATGCTTTAAAGATTCCCTGTGGTTCAAACAATTTCAATTTAGTGCGAGATTGTTGAATAAAACTATTAGACAACTTTGGATCTTCAATGACCTTAACACATTGGGCTGCTAAAGCTTTATAATCACGCATAGGAACAACAAAACCATTCCGCTCATTATCAATTAATAGCCGTGCACCTCCAGGACTACAATCTGTAGCTACCACAGGAGTACCAGCTATAAATGCTTCTATGATTATATTAGGAATTCCCTCATAATCAGATGACAGCACCAATATTCGAGAATATTTTATAATATCAATAATATCCTTTTTCGCACCATGAAAAAACACATAATTCTGTAAATGCAAATCAGCTACCATCTTTTTAATCCACTGTATATCTACTCCATCACCATAAAACGATAATGTATAATCAGGTAGCTGTTTGTGAATTATCTGAAATGCTTTCAATGCAATATCCATACGCTTCTGCTTATTAGCTATACGTCCTACCCATGCAATTTCTTTTTTACGGGATTCTATATTTTCTATTTTAGGAAACTTCAAGTCTAAACCAACAGGATTGGGAATAACTACGCTTTTAGATGAAAGACGATGGTAATAATCACGGGCCTTTGATGTTTGAAATACGCCTCCATCGGAATAGTCACATATTTTCGTAGCAATCTTCAACATCATATTAGTTTCCATATAGGGATCACTACGTTCACTGAAAACTGTTGAAATTCCCGTGCCTATTGCACCAAGTACAAGCATACATCCAGCATTCGCGCGCCATGATATCGCTATATCAGGCTTAACTTGATTAATCACACGATGTATATGAAATGGGGTAAATAAATATTCTTTCAGTTTTGAGGTCGGAACATTTTTTTCTGCGATATAAATTATTCGGCTATCAATACGATGTTCTAAACTCGCACCAACATAAGTGTATAAATACACTTCGTGACCTCGATCCACAAGTGAAGATGCAGTTAAAGCCAATTGCTTTCCGGCACCACCCATGAACATGTCACGAATTACAAATAAAATTTTCAAATGATTATTTATTTTAATTTTAACAAAGCACTAAGCTATTCATTTCACAGGTAACAATAACATTTCTCCTAGTTTTAAGTCCCATTCTGGATCATTAAATTCTGAAAATCCTCCTCCATCATAAAATGTCATCTCCCCAAAATAAATTTTACTATTAATCAAATACAAATCCACGCGTACATGCAAAATATTTTTAGAAAGCATTCTACAAATGTTCTTCATTTCCTCAAACTGAAAAGGACATTCACGAATAATATTTGATTGTGGTCTTCCCCAAGTTAAAGCAAGTTTTCTAAAATTCATATCATAATAATCAAAACAGAGATTTCCTTTAAAACGACCTGAAGTTATTAAAAGTATTTGCGGTTCCCCATTAAAGCAGTAAAACTTATAATCATTCAACTCACCAGACCCATAATCTTCCATATACTGTTCCATCAATATACGAGGCTTGATATTTTTATATGGCCACTCACGACAAATATAATAGAAGTCCTGCCTAAGACCTTTATTCAATATTCGTTTTACTTTTCTTTCATTCAATAACTCCTTATTTTTACATATATAAATACCCTCTCCACTATTATGACTACATTTTAACACAAAACGATTTGGCAACTGTGAAAAATTAATATCTTCAACAGTATTCCATACTTCCAGTGTAGGAATAATATACCTCTCACCAATAATAGATGCTACAAATTCTTTAGCTGTTATTTTATCTACCATTTGCGAATATTGCATCTGATGATCATAAAGTTTCAACCATTGTAATTTTTCATTAAAAGTAGTAGGATTTTCCAAATGAAGAGATTTTCCACACCAAAAATACCACTTTAATCGTAAAAATAATTCATCATTTTTGATAAATGATGGATACAAATTGAGAATGCGAAACAAGATCAATCGAGGTACACATATATAGTTCCATATTTTTTTTAACACTTCCATACAAATTACAATAAACTCCATTATTTTTTCATTGAAAAAAAGTCTTATTCGACTTGAACTTACAAAGAAAATAGTACAATAAGAATATAGGATTTCGATAATTTACTTTATAATTTTTACGCCATATACGACCATAATTATATCTAATTTTCCTACTCAGAAAAAGACACTTATCCGACTCTTTATAAAAATCAAAATGATTTTCTTTAATGTATTTATCACATTCTATTAACTCTTTATTCTTATCATCACGTAAATCAATAATTGTTCTCTTATAAATCACAGACATATTATCCATCAGTTTAGACTTCATCCATAATTTAGATTCTTCAGTATATATACCATGATCATAAACTTTCAACATGTTTTTTAAAACAGTCAAAGTTTGGTTTAATTGTTTTCGCTTAATAGCAGGAGTCATAGTTTGTCCTTCTCTTCCTACAAGATAAAGATATAAAATGCCAGGACAATAATAAGCATTATGAACTGTAGAAATCGGAGAAAACACCCACTCTTGGTCTGTATAAGATATCCCTTCTGTTTGCCAATACCCTATCTGACGCAAATTTTTTGTTCGAAATGCAATAGTATGCATTTCTGGGAAAAATGGAAAAGAAAAAAAATTATATATTCTATATTTAGGAACAGGAACAATCCACTGCGCAACTTCTGTTCCATCAGGCTTAACTAATTTTGCATCATTAAAGATTACATCTACATCTAAAGTCTTTATCTTCTCCAAATATTGTGAAAAAACTGCATTATCAAAAGAATCATCTGCATCAAGAATTTTAATATACTTTCCTTTTGCTTCCAGTAAGCCACGATTTACACACGAGCCATAATTACCATTTTCCTTATTTATGACATGGAATGTTTGAGGATATTGTTTCTGAAAAGCATATGCAATATCTAACGATGAATCTTTCGACCCATCATTAACTACTATTACTTCTAAGATATTCATTAATTCCTCTTCAACAACAAGTGAAGTTAATGCCTTAGGAAGAAAATTTTCCATATTATAAGTAGGAATGACAATTGTAAGAATCTTCTCCATTTTTACTTTTTAATTACATAAGAT
>PPYF01662111.1_pt1 | contig 10555 bp, 8 predicted proteins | sample 1559871 | NCBI WGS metagenome assembly PPYF01 (sample SAMN08240021, study PRJNA423297) | Human gut metagenome, whole genome shotgun sequencing project.
ATTAATTAAAAGTCCATATCTTTCTTTAAGGTTCAAGCTCATTGCATTACCTCCTCTTTAGGAATATGATTTAGGAATTCCCCCTCTTTGATTTCATCATACTCCTCATATCTAAAATTTTCAATCAGATATATTATTTTCGATATATCTATTCTGCATTAATATACATAGATTTTAGCTATATAGAAAAACCACACCCTCTAAAACCATAGAGGGTGTGGTTTTTAGTATAATGACTTTTAGTCAAGAATGACTATCATTTAAAATCTATTAATGTAAATTAACTAGACTTCTATTAAATTATGAATTACGACGACTCCCATTATTACGAGAGCCATTATTGTGATTCTCATTTTGACGTCCACCATTATTACGGTTACTATTTCGGTTATCATTATTTCGAAGCTGACCGTTATTATTTCTATTACGGTTATTATCGTTATTCTTCGGTTTTTCTGGTTGTAATGCTTTTACAGACAAACCGATGCGATTGCGTTTTACATCAACAGAAATAATTTGTGCTTCGATAATATCACCTACAGCAAGCACATCTGATGGATGTTGACGGCTGTTGCAAAGCTCGCTGCGATGTAATAAACCATTCGTTTTAAGACCAAAGTCTACGAAAGCTCCGAAATCAACTACGTTATGAACGGTACCTTTTACAATGGTACCCACCTTAATATCTTCAAGGCTCACTACGTGTTTTCTTGTCAATGGAGCTGGCAAATCCTCACGAGGATCGCGTCCTGGTTTTGCCAGTGCACCGAGTATATCTCGCACGGTTGGTACCCCTGCATCAAGTTTAGCAGCCATTTTCTCAGCATCTACAAGAGGTAATTTAACTTGCAACGCTTCTAATTGAGATTTATCTTGCAAATCTTTTAAGGTAAAGCCTAACTCACCAATGATGCGTTCTGCCAATTCATAGGACTCTGGGTGAACAGATGTATTATCCAGTGGGTTTTTACCATGTTGTAAGCGCAAGAAACCAGCACATTGTGTAAAGGCGGCAGGGCCTAAACGAGGCACTTTTAGCAATTCCTTACGGCTTTTAAATACACCATTCTCTTGACGGTATGCAACAATATTTTTAGCCACCGCACTAGAAATGCCTGCAACATGTTGCAAAATAGCTGGGGATGCAGTATTTAGCTCTACCCCAACATGGTTTACTACAGTTTCAACCACTTGATCTAAGGTATGAGTCAATTGTTTTTGGTTTACATCATGTTGGTATTGACCTACGCCGATAGATTTTGGATCGATTTTAACAGATTCAGCCAATGGATCTTGTACGCGGCGTGCAATAGATACGGCACCGCGAATGGTTACATCTAAATCTGGTAGCTCATCGATAGCTAATTTAGATGCAGAGTATACAGATGCACCTGCTTCATTAGTGATGATATAGTGGCAATCTAATTGTTCCTCTTCAATCATGGTAGATGCAAATTGCTCTGTTTCGTAGGATGCAGTACCATTGCCGATAGATAAAAGAGTAACCTTAAACTTACGGATTTTATCAGCCAATACCTTTTGAGCTTCATCAGCTACAGCAGCCGCTTTATACTCTGAGAAGATCGACTTCAGATTTTTCTCTAACTTTTGTAACATATAAGCAATATAGGTGTCACCTGGTACAGTTAGAGCTAGCTTTAAAGCACCTAATTTTTCACCGCGATTTACAGCCAAGATACGATGGGACGGCATTTGACGTACGGGCTCAACATATTCAGCATATTGCAAGAATTGTTGTTGTTCTTCCTCTTCACCGCTCAATTCAGCTTGAATAAAGCCTTCATTCCACATCTTCTTACGCAAGTACGCCCGGAAGTCTGCACTATCACTGACGATCTCCGCTACGATATCAGAAGCGCCTTGTATGGCATCCTCTGGCGTAGGAACCTCTTCCGTTATGTATTCTTTTGCAATCTCTAACGGATCTCCAGAGGTAACCGTATCGTTGATAATCATATCAGCCAATGGCTCTAATCCACGTTCACGGGCAATCATAGCACGCGTACGTTTCTTTGGACGATATGGCAAGTACAGGTCTTCTAACTCTTGTAGCTTTGTAGCAGCTTCCAAAGACTTCATCAACCCGTCTGTCATCTTTTCTTGCTCTGTAATAGAAGCAATGATTTCTTGGCGACGTGTTTCTAAGTTGCGCAAGTATTTAATGCGTTCTTCAATGGTGCGCAATTGCTCATCTTGCAATTCGCCCGTTACCTCTTTACGATAACGTGCAATAAATGGCACCGTATTGCCTTCGTCCAACAATTCTACGGCAGCTTGCACCTGCTTTGGCTTAACATTTAATTCACTGCCGATAATGGCAAACATTCTTTCACTCATTTAGCTGCCTTTCTGCGATAGGTTACAAAACGATGAGGATATTGATTCTTTTCATCCACAATGCCGTCTACAATGGATTCGATGGTGAAAGCATCCTCTGAGAATTCAGGGAAAAATGCATCCCCATCAAATTCATGGTCTACTTCAGTGATATACATAGTATCTACATAAGGTAGAAAAGCTTCGTATACTTGAGCGCCACCAATAACGTAGGCCGCATCAAGCGCACGTGCTGCTTCAGCAGCCGTCTCAGGGTTATGGAAAATCTTAACACCTTCTGGTGCATCAAAGCCTTTATCACGAGTAATTACCCAATGCTCACGATTTGGCAACAAGAACGGTAAGCTTTCAAAGGTCTTACGGCCCATGATAATAACATGTCCTGTTGTTTTTTCCTTAAAGAATTTCAAATCATTTGGCAAATGCCAAATCAAAGTATTATCTTTACCGATTACACGATTATGTGCTACGGCTACGATTAATGCTAACATACTGCCCTCTTTCAGTTAATACTATATGGCAACAGTCATGGATAATTTACCTAAATGTTCATATCCATCTAAGGTAATGTCCTCTGGTGTGAAGTCATAGAAGTCTTTTACCTCAGGATTCACAATAATTTTAGGAGCAGGCAACGCTTGTTCACGACGTGCTAATTGCTCACGCAATGCATCTACGTGATTTTCATAGATGTGAGCATTGTTGATAACATGTGTAAATTTACCGGGTTTTAGGCCGGTTACTTGAGCAATCATACATTGTAATGCCGCATATTGAGCCGTATTAAACGGAACACCAAGCCCCATGTCGCCACTGCGTTGGATGAGCATGCAGTTCAAGTAACCATCCCCTACATCCCATAAGGTTTCATACGCACATGGTTGCAACGCCATATCCTCTAAATCTTCAATATTCCAAAGGGTTACAATCATTCGGCGACTATCAGGATCTTCTTTAATCATTTTGATGAGCTTATCTAGTTGTTTATACTTCGCAATTTGATAGCCGTATGCTTTACCAATAGTACCATCTTCACGCATCCATTCATCCCATACGTGCACATTCATTTCTTGCAATTTGCGCACGTCATTGGACTGCATTTGCCAAATCCACAATAATTCTTTTACAGCTGTTTTGAAAGCTACAAATTTAGTGGTTAAAATTGGAAATTCCTCTTGCAAGTCAAATTGCATGATTTGTTGAGGCAATTTGTATGTTGCAATGCCTGTACGGTTTTGACCATAAATACCATGATCTAAAATATTTTCAATAATACCGAGGTATTGTGTATCTGCTAAGCTCATTTATCCCCCTAGATCTATTTATAATAAGCAAAAAATACTAACGTATATCTTGATAATCTTACTAAAATATATAGTACTATCTCACTAAAATATATAGTACTATCATACTAAAAAATATACAGTACTGCCATATATACAGTAAAATTTATTATCCCTTATATTCTGCAATGGCCTGTAAAAAGGTAAGTCCATATTTTTTTAATTTTGCTTCCCCTACGCCTTTAACATTGCCAAACTCACCTAATGTAGTAGGTCGTAAATTTGCCAAATCTATGAGTACTGTATCAGGGAAGATAAGATACGGTCTAAGGCCCGCTTCTTCTGCCAAGCGCTTACGATGTTGCCGTAAATGTTCAAATAAACCACCCGATGTAGGACTAGATTTGCCTCGTGCCACAGAGGCAGTAGACTTGCTAGTGCGAGAAGGCACAGACACATGTTGTCTAATTTCCTCTACCTCTTTACGACCTGCTAACACTTCCTCGGCACCAGCCGTTAAGGATAACACAGGGTATTTCCCCGTCGAACTACGCAAGTAGCCAGATGCTACAAACTGTTGAATAAGTCCTTTAATAGATTTTTCATCTACATTGCTCAGTAAGCCAAAGACGGGTAATGCATCATGTCCAGCACGCATAATCCGATCCGTTCGCTCCCCGCGGACAATAGAGGTTATCATTGATGCCCCATATCGCTCATCGGTGCCCATGATGGCACGGAAAATAGCCTTTGCTTCTTTCGTAACATTGACCTTATCAGTAGCCCCCTTACAAGAGCTACAATTATCACAGGTTGTCCAAACGGTGCTTTCACCAAAGTAATTAAGCATATATTTACGCAAGCTACATCCTGCCCACTATAAAGCAAGATACATTCAGCAGGTGCCCCATCACGGCCAGCTCGTCCTGCCTCCTGATAATAGGATTCCATATTACGCGGCATTTGATAATGTAGCACATAACGTACATTACTTTTATCAATGCCCATACCAAAGGCATTGGTAGCCACCATAACCTGCAATTTATCGTCTGCGTAGGCATTCTGCATTTCACGGCGCACCTCGTCGTTGAGCCCCCCATGGTAATGGCCCGCTTTGATGCCCGCACGGGTTAAATTTTCATACACACGATCTACATCCTTGCGCGTTGCACAGTAGATAATACCATTTTCATTGGCGTGCTGACGCACATAATGAACAGCGTAATCCATCCGCTTTGGTGTACGGATAACAGAGAAGGATAAATTAGGCCGATCAAAACCCGTCACGTATACATTAGCCTTATCTAGGCCTAATAAATTTTTTATATCGTTTTCTACATATTTCGTCGCCGTCGCTGTGAAAGCCCCCACGATAGGTCTCTTTGGCAATGAATTGAGCCACTCACCGATAAGGCGATAAGACGGTCTAAAATCATGACCCCACTCAGAGATACAATGAGCCTCGTCCACAATGACTTGAGCAATCGGTAATGGTCGCAGTACATTACAAAAAAAATTAGAACTCAACCGCTCTGGTGCAATATATAAGAGTTTAATCTTACCACTACGTACTTCGTACATGGTCTTATTAAACTCAGATTGTGTAAGTGTACTATTGATGAGCGCTGCTGGTATATTCTGCACTAAGAGACCATCCACTTGGTCTTTCATAAGAGAAATGAGAGGAGAAAATACAATAGTCAAGCCCGCCTTACAAAGCGCAGGTATCTGGAAACAGATAGACTTCCCAGCCCCTGTTGGCATAATTCCAATTACATCTTCATTCCGCAACAAAGATGCAATAGGAGCCTCTTGAGCCGGTCTAAAGGAGGTATACCCAAAGTAGGTCTCCAACATGCGCAATGCTTGTTGTTTCGTCACAACTTGATGTTGTCTAGATACATCTTGTTTTCCGCCTACCTGTTGTTCCATAGGGTCCTCCTTTCACGTTCCAAAAATATAAGTATTAATTTCGATTACTACTGACAAATATTTCGTACACTCAATACGAAATATCGTTTTTTCATTCTTTTATTTTATCATATTTCGTTCGGTATGGGACTCATTAGTATATGATTTCATAAGTAACAATCTAATGCGTATCTCTAAAGTATATGGGCTAGATTAGTATAGGAATCTTGTTGATATTACCAATTTTTTACCCTCTAAAGTACTAATATGTGGTACAATAAAAATTATTTACTATACTATAGAATATAACTAGAACCTAAGGAGGTCTTATATAGGCATGACACAAGACAACTTAATGATTATTATCGCCTTTGCCTTATATCTAGGACTCATGATGTATATCGGGGTCTACTATTATCGTAAATCGAACAGCATTGGTGATTACATCCTCGGTGGCCGACAATTAGGACCATGGATTACAGCACTTAGTGCGGAAGCATCAGATATGAGTGGTTGGATGCTCATGGGTGGTGGATTCCTCGCCGTATCTTGGACAGACTGTATTCAAGGTGCATTAATGTTCTTTGCCATCTTGGCCGTACCAATTACAGCAGCCATGTACATGGGGGGCCCTATAGAAACATTCCAGCTCATCCAACATGAGTTCCCACAAGGACTTAGCTTGTTTGGTAATCCGTCTGATTGGTTTACTTGGGCTATCGGCCTAATTTCTTCTCTCGGTTGGGGTCTTGGCTACTTCGGTCAACCTCACATCCTAGTGCGCTTTATGGCTATCTCTGATGCAAAAGAGCTTAAGAAATCTACGAACATCGCCATGGTTTGGGTTATCTTATCCCTTATGGCAGCTATCGCTGTAGGTCTCATTGGTCATGTATATATGTTACCAGACAAATTGGTTGGCACAGATGCAGAAACAGTATTCCTCATCATGACTGAACGGCTCTTTACTCCATTTGTAGCAGGCCTTATCTGGTCCGCTGTATTGGCCGCTATTATGAGTACCGCATCTGCTCAATTATTAGTAACAGCCTCTGCTATTTCTAATGACTTCTATGCTAATATCATCCATCCAAAAGCAAGCGATAAAGAGCTTGTATTAGTAAGCCGTATCGTAGTACTTCTAGTGGCATTGGTTGCCATCTATATGGCAATGGACCCAGACAGCTATATCTTGACGATGGTAGCCTATGCTTGGGCAGGCTTCGGCGCAGCCTTCGGTCCAGCTATCTTGTTCTCTTTGTTCTGGAAACGCATGACGCGTCACGGCTGTATCGCTGGTATTGTTGTAGGTGGTTTAACAGTACTCATTTGGAAACAATTTGGATTCTTTGGCCTATACGAAATTGTGCCAGGCTTCATCTTCTCTTCTATCGCAATCTATATTGTAAGCCTCATGGGCAAATTGCCTCCACGTCCCGTTCTAAAAGACTATAGAGAGGCAGAAAAAATGCACGTTCTATAAGGAAACATAAAAAAAGCTAGTTGATTCATCGATCAACTAGCTTTTTATTTATGAGTATTGGTGTAAACCTTCCTCAATTGCTTCTTTCACCTCAGCTACTAAAGAAGCTGGAGAAAGAACTTTTACACTTTGCATATATTGGAGCGCCCAATATTTAAAAGCGTCATGATTAACACGTACGCGGCATACAACATTATCAGCTGTTATATTTGTAAACTCTACATTGCCATCGAACCAATCTAAAATTTGATTTACGATGGAACGTCTAGCTTTAAACGTAACAGTAATAGATTCACCACCGAACATATAAATATGTTCCTTTACGTATTGTGACACGTTAAAGGTGCGTTGTTGTTGGTATCCCTTTATCTCCCGTAAAGGTTTTCTACGTTCATTTAGCACAGTAATATGTGCAATTCGATCAACGCGTAATGTAGACATATCATCATAACTTTCGTGATTTCCTACCAAGTAATAATGTCCTCGATTCATTACTAGTTGGAATGGATTAAATACATACTTCCGTTCCTTATGATCTGGCCCAAGATTAATATGTAATCGCTTATCCACATCTGGTTGGCAATAGGCCAATGAAATTTTTCTACCCTTTTGTATTGCTTCTTCTATGAGATCAATATTAAGAAATAAATCTTGGCTTCTATGAAGGTACCCCGTATTACTTTCAATATCAATACCATGAGGCTTAAAATAGGAGCTACCCAATTTTGCAACACGCCCGATTAAATCTTTACGTTGAGATGCAGTAATATGGCGAGATGCCAATATACCATCAATCAATAATCGCAATTCAGAATCTTCAAAGGTATGAATCATATAGAAATCAGTACGTCGAATGGTGCCATCTGCTCCCACAGCAGACTCTTCACATTGAATACCAAAATCTCCAGATTCATATAAATCATTTAAATGACGGCCTAAGGTTTTCCGATCGACGGATACCTCGTACCGTTCGGCTAATATACTGCGAATCTCCTCTTGAGATAACGTATGATTAGCATCTGTTTCGTCTTTCAGGATTTCCAGTATGTATACTAGAACTGCCTTTTTAGATGCCATAAAAGACTCCTTTTACAAATAATACAATTAATACAACTTTATCAACTAATACAATTTATAGAATCATCCACAACACATCGGATGATATTTACAAAATACCCAAACACATTATACCATACTTTCATGAACGGTTCATTTTTTCCTCATTAAAATTATCGATTTACTATACTTTTTCAGCAATATAAAATAACTAAAAGTAATAAATATAAAATAAAAGTAAATTTAATTATATAAAACAAAACCCGTTAACACTTAGTACATATATATGTTATAAGTGTAACGGGTTTCTATTTTAGCTATAAAATCAGCAGAATATAATACAGACCCATAGCAACAGAATCAAATAAAGGGAGCTATCACTTAGGAAATACTACCTGTTTTCTTACTTCTAACAAAGCCCAAATGTTCCATGCGCGTTGTTAATTCATTATAAAAAGCTTCAGCCATGGCATTTTGATGCTTTGTAGGTTGAGAGGGATCTGCACTAAAGAGAGCATCTTTAATCTTTTTAATTACCGTAGATTTCGCTTTTGGTTTGTTCAACAACTCCATAAATAATAAATCCTCTTCAGAAATATCACCAATAGCATCATTGAACATATCTGCTCCATACATATATTCACTGCCACCATGAACAATAGCTTTTACAAAGTTTGTAAAACGGGCAGGAATATAAGATAAGCCCTCCATATACTCTTCTTTTACAGGGAATGTTTTATAGAAACGAATACCACCGCGCACCATATGCTCTACTACGGCTTTATACAAGCTACATACAGCATGTTCTAATTCGTCATCAGATGCATTAGCCGCCTCATGAGCCGCTTTCAAAATAGCGAGGGCTTCAATCATATTAAATGTACCTCCGTCTTTGATTAGAGCTTGGAACGTATCTCTTACAAGCTCATTTTCAAACATTTCTAGTGCTTCCTCATCAAAGAGAATTTGGAAAACAAAGCTATTTACAATAGTACGTACAGGAATTGTATTCACTTCAGCCGGATTTGCAACAGCAAAGTTGATATCTTTGGCAACGCTAGCTTTACAAATAATAGACTTGCGGAATGTCGTATCTAGTATAAAATCTAAATATTGTTCTTGATCCACTTGACTATTAGGTGCCAATTGCTCAAGTTTAGCTGCAATACTTTCATCATAGGTACGAACCATAGATAGTGTAAGGTCTGCATCGCATACATACGCAAGATCATGCGCTTTCAAATGATCATTGAATTGATAGAAATAGCATGGATCATTATGAGGCTCTAGATGATCATGACCTACATAATAGTCATCCTTTTGCATAATAGAGCGCAATGCACCAAGGAATTTACTATTTCGTTCTTTAAGATTATCATAGTTAAGAATTTGAGCACCTACAAGACTGCCTACAGTCTTCCCGCGCAACACCTTTTCCTTATGGGTCAACTTATCTTGGCCACGATTAGCAAATAGCATAAGCTGACGAACCTCTTCCATGGTATGCCAGCCTGGATACGTATTGTACGACACATAGGCAATGCCATTATCAGCCAAATGACTAGAAATAATATTGAGCAATTTATCCTTCATTTCATCACTAATCCAAGAGTAGAATCCATGGGCAATAATGTAATCGAAGGTCCCCATCGATTCCTCAAAATTCAAGATGTTTCCTTGTATCAAGGATACATTATCTAGTTTGGCATCACTGATGATTTGATTGCCCTTCTCTACTTGGTCTTGTGAAAGCTCAATCCCTACAAAGGTCGCCTCTGGATTAAATACGGCTTGAGAAATAATATTACCGCCATAAGTAGCACCTAGTTCAAGAACGCGAGCTGTCTTCGCAGGTGGAGTATTTAGCCCTACAAGAGCACCATACGCTTCTAAATAGGCCGACGTCGTAAAAGGAAATGGATAGGATTTATAGCCTAACTCTTTATATATCGTTTGTTGCATGTCTTCCGTTGTCATTTGTGTATTATCCTTAGCCATATGTACCTCTATATTTAATATTAGAATTATCCAAAATATGTATTACTAAAATTATGCATGACTCCTTATCATTATACCAAATTCCTAGTATATTACCTATGTTTTAAGCAGTTAATACGTAAGTAATACAATAGCAACTAGCACTATAACTGATTTATGGAAGATACTTAATATGATATTTAGAAAACTAAATTTACATACAAAAGAGGCACCCTCGAAAGGGTGCCTCATATAGTTTTCAGTCGTTAAATAACGAATTATTTTACGTCTTCAAAACCTTTTTGTAAACGAACATAGCTTAAGCGACGTTCTTTAGCATCTTGTTCAGTTTTAGCGAACAATTCTTCTGCCACATCTGGAGCAGCTTTAGCCAAGGAAGCGTAACGAACTTCACCTTTAAGGAAGTCTTGGAAGCTTTCAGTTGGTTCTTTGGAATCCAAGGAGAATGGATTTTTACCTTCTTCTT
>PPYF01654278.1_pt1 | contig 10553 bp, 16 predicted proteins | sample 1559871 | NCBI WGS metagenome assembly PPYF01 (sample SAMN08240021, study PRJNA423297) | Human gut metagenome, whole genome shotgun sequencing project.
GCTTTGACGGGCGTATTGTCGTCCGCCAGTTTGTATAATCTAGCTATTTTCAGCACGGTCCGAGGTAATATTTTCACGCGATTTGCTCCTTATTTTCGAAGCCCTACGGCTTTTTGAACACGATACAAAGTTTCATTAGCGATGACATTCATATCTTTTTCACTGGAAGTCAGCTTCTCTTCAATTACTTGCCCATTAACCGCCGCAAGCCGATTCTGGAAATTCTCCAAAAATTCCGCAACTTCGTCAGCCACGATTCGCTTGAAATCGCCATAACGATCCATACCGAAGTACTCGTTGGTGGTTTGCTCCAGAGTAACTTCCCTGCCAGCGTCTTGCCGAACCAAAGTCAAAATCTCCAGCAAATTAGAAATTCCCGGCTGATTTTCCTTGTCGTATTGAACTTTGCCAATTGAATCTGTTGTTGCGCTCATTATTTTCTTATGTGCTGATTTTGGATCGTCAGAAAGGAAGATAATTCCCTTGCCGCTTTCGTCAGATTTGCTCATTTTCTTCGCTGGATTTACGAGATCTTTAATCCTCAACCCTTGGTCTTTTCCGAAGAATTGATGCTGCTGAATTACGGGTTTCGGCACGATAAATAGATCGCCAAACTTACGATTCATTCGCTCGGCAATATCACGCGTGAACTCCAAATGCTGAGTCTGGTCGTCGCCGACTGGCACGTAAGTTGCGCCGTAAAGCAAGATGTCGGCAGCCATCAGAACGGGATAGTTGAAGAGACCGACGGAAATAATGTCGCCACCTATGATTCCTAAGGCTCTGAGCAGGTGTATACTGGCGTTGCTAGACCGTCGTGCAAAAGAAATCTGATCGTCATGAAGCTTCTTGGATTTATCCTTAAACTGCGTCATTCGGCTCATCTCACCAAATCCAGTGAAACAGTCCAGAATCCATGCCAGTTCGCTGTGGGCCGAAATGCGGCTTTGGCGATAAAGATGAATCGCCTGGTTATCCAGTGGTAATCCAGCGGCGGTATAAACTCGCGCGTTGTTCAGGATGCTGTCATATAACTTGCTGTGGTCAATTGGCGTCGTAAAACTGTGAAGGTCTGGGATGAATAGATTGATGTCGTACTCGTCCGAGCGACGTTTCGCCATGTTAATAATCGGCAAAATAGCCCCAAAGTAATTACCTATGTGGATGTTGTTGTTGGCGCGCACGCCAGTGAGAATGACGGGTTTGGATGGTTTCATTGTATTCATTATAACACTCCTTTGATTGTTAAGTAACGTAACAAAATGTTTATTGGGTCAATGGTGTTTGGTTTTTCGGCGAAGGCGCAGGATAATTCGGTGCAGCCTAATAGTACTGGCGGACTGCTGGGGTAATTATTGATATAGTTTACTGCGTTTGCCTGCTCGTACTGGGTTGTTGTTGGTATTTTATCCAGTACCGACTGCGGTATTGCCTGATCAGAAATTACTGCGCGAATTATCACTTCCAGCGCTTGTTCTTCGTCCTTATCCGGCGTTAATACGGTTACTCCGGCGGCTTTCAACGGCTTGTCATATAGTCCAGTGCGGATGGTCGTCGGCGACGCTAGCAGTCTAATTGTTTTATAATGGTGGCTAATATAATCAATTGCGGAATCCACCATGGAAGTTATGTGAATATTCAGCCGCTGTTCAATATCGGGCTGCAACAAATGCGCAGTATTGCAGGCAATTATGATAACGTCGTCCATCGACGCGTCAATATTTTTCAGCTCGTTTATGATAATTTCCAAGGCTTCGCTGCGCCGCGATTCATTGGCGATAAAATCAGGAACCGGCAGCGACAAATGAACTATATGCGGAAAATCCGTGCCATCCTTCGCGCCATCTGCCAGCGCCTGCTGAATCATCCGCCGGTGTAGTTCCAAGCTTGCCTGCGGCCCCATGCCGCCGATAATAATTATTCTTTGCTTCATAATTCCTCCTTTGGGTTATATAAAAAAGACCGCGCGCGGCCTCTAGTCATGGTTGGTATTTTCAGAAGAAATTTACGAACAATTCAACAAGCCGCGGCGAAAACGCGTGCTTTGCCAGGCGGTGCTGATGAATTGCCGTTTTATAGTCATGGGGTGATTATAACGCTAATTGCTAAAATTCGCAAACGTTCTATAAAACAGCTCACTTGGATATGCGCCAAACCCATAAAATGATGTAAATAGATAAACCGATTGAAAATAAGAGTGATAGGATAGCCATCGGATTTGCTTTCCATAATATTGTCCATGTTGGCGGCGAAATGATAAATTCTACCATTGCTAAGAACCCGATTTTAGTATAAATATGCAGCGATTCAGCCAGGCAAACAGCGAAACCGATTACCATACCGAACACAGAGGCTACGATTAGTAAAATGACATTAAGGAGCGGCGATCTTTCTTCCTAGCTCAGCTTAGTTGTTGCTTTATAATCTTTAAAGATTTTTTATATGTAGACGCTATATCATTTTCTATCTTTCGTATAGCTGATACATCACTGTCCTGGGATGTTGCTATGCCATCAAAGTTGCTTGCTAAATCATCCCAGTCAATTGCTGGATAGTCAACTTTATTGCAGTTAGTTAATCGCGCCATTGCAAAACATAACGAGCTAAGAGATTCCGCCACCTCATATTTATCTGGCGAATCTCGGTAAAGGTCTACTATTTCGCGAGCAATGATAGCCTGTTGTACGCGGTTATTATCAGCTTTCAGCATCTATTAAATAATCCCTCAGCATCGCGAGCCCGTCAACTTTCTCAATTATCGTCAGATATTCCTGCCATTCTTCGTCGTTCAATTCTGCCAAACTGCGACCAGGAAAGCTCGGATGTCCATAAATATATAACAATTCCGTCCAGCCATGGAGATTATCACCGCGTGGCTCGTCGGTAATAAATCCCTCTTCGTTGGCTACGAAAATGTGGTCTTTTTCGCCGTCAAAATAGCCAACCGCAAAAGAAAAAATAGCTCGACGATCAGTCTCGCCCTTCATTAACTTGATAATGCCGGGATAGCTAAAGCTATTCAGTAGCAATTTAACAAACGGCCCCGGAAAACCTTTCAGCGCCGGAATGAAAAAACCGCGGTCATCAACGACCAGGCGCTTGTTCGGAAACGCTTTCTTGGCTTGAGATAATTTACTTTTGGCAATCGTCTGAATATCCAGCCCTCGTCCTTCGTCAAAATCATAATCGAGCTGTCTCAAGTCAACACCAAGCGGCTGAAGGAGTTCTTGAAGGCTAGTGAATTTGCTGTGATTGGAAGTGATAAAATAAATTGGACTATTTTCTTGTTTCATACTAATAAGTATACGCTAACTAACGTTATTTTGCAGATTTCTAATGCTTGTGTCGTACGGAATATGAATGAGGAGATTAGCCGCCATTTTTCCACTGCCTGGCACGTTGCAATAACTTATCGACATAAGCTGCTTTAAGTTTTTTATACGCTGACCTGTCGTAATTTGCTTGCTTGGCATATTGATATTTTATCTTTGAATATTGATCAGCTTCGTCATTGTGAGACCTTAGATAATCTCTGATAATTAAGAAGTTATCGTGCGTTTCAGTATTCGCGACCGCGAGGTGAATATGAATATCGCCCTCGCCAGTTTCTTCTTGTCGGGACGCCAGGAAGATATACCCTTGACGGGAACTTGGATTTAATGAAGGAAAATATCCAATTGCTACCAATTTGTCCCGCAGCTCGTTCATGTGTTCGCTATCTTTAGCAGAAATAAGGATATCTAGGATATTTTTACCATCCAAACCAAGTACTGCGGTACTGCCGACATGATGAATTTGCGAACTATCCGCAAGCACTAGCGCTAATTTATTTTTCACGCGCGTAAAGACAGCCGATATGTCTTTTTTGGATCTTTTAATTTCAACCGACATAAGACCTCCTAAATTTAATTTGATAAGTATACGCTAACTAACGTTATTTTGCAGATTCCTGATGCTTGTGTCATACGGAATTTTCCATAATTCGCCGTCGATATCCAGGTTTTTCAGAAAATTGCACATTTGTTGTTGAATGTTTTTTACGTCGGCACTGTCTTCGGTTAAAACTTCCAACTCAATAAATAATCCCAATCCAGCAACTTCATCAATGCAAATCGTATAGTCCTCAGTTTTCGATTCAAGGCGGACTTTATCAACCGTAACGATTTCTTGCCAGCCCAGCGCTGTGAGCATTTGGCGCGCCACATTTCCGTCATCAACTGCAAATTCATATTCATCAGGCACCAGCTTTGTCTGCCCCTCGACCTTCAGCGTCATCAAGCTTCGCTGCAGCTCACCAGTTTCCGGATTAAGAACATCGCGCACTCGCATAATTTTTGAGCCAGGAATAATTGGCGCGTCAACTTGCTCGGACAATAAAAATACCGTATCAATTTGGCGTTTGCTTGATATTTGCGCAATAAGTTGGTTTTTAAGGATAGCGAGAAGCTCGTCGCGTGTTATACCGCTCAATACTTTAAATTTGGACTCTACTTCAATCATAAACTTCCTCGTTTGGACTTTGTTATAAGACGACTCGTTTTTGGTGAATATTTTCCCGCCAAATAATCTTTCATAATTTCCGACAGCTTCTTCGCATATTTATCGGTTATTTCGTGCCGCTGAGTTGCCATTGACGTATGAGTGATATTGTTATGATCTTTTGCTAATTTCTTCAGGTTTCTCTCTACAATCAGTGGGTCGAGTTTTCCAGACAAAATAGCAATCGGAAGAGTGAGCTTAGCAATGTCATTCATTGTCGTCTGATTGATAATCGCGGTGTTCAGAGCGATTAAAAACGACTCGGCGGTAACTTCATCAGCCTTAAATCCAGCGTCAGGCCAAATATTGTGTCGATCAGCGAATTGCAAAAAACGTTTCGAACTGCGCGGATGACTATTGAAAAACTCATAAAGCGCACGCAAAATCTTCTCTGGATGATGAATTTTTTCGTCGACTCTCGGATAATATATTGGCGGACTGCACAAAATAAGCGACTTACTTAACTTCGGATATTGCTTAGCAAGCTCTACCGCGGCCAGAGACCCCATAGAATGACCGATGACAACATCAACGTGATTTATAAATTCCCTACGCAAAGTAGCGGCGATGCTTGCGGCTTGGTCATGAACATTGTAGGATTTCCAATCAGGCTTGGGCGAATTGCCAAATCCCAGCATATCAATTGCTATAACTCGCGTGCCCTTTGGTAAATACGGCTCCAGTGGCGTCCATGTTTGCCACGAAGCTCCCAGACCGTGAATGAGTAAGATTGTCGATTTCGGTTTTTCTGGACGAGAAAAATAATGCACATTCAATACATACGGAATCCGTAACCATCGATGGATAATCTTGTCCAACATATTTTTAGTATACTATGAAAATACTCCGCCTGCATGTGAAACGGAGTATTTTGTGATAGCCTTTTCTGTACTAACGCTTAGAGAATTGTTCGCGCTTACGAGCAGAACGAAGACCGTACTTCTTGCGCTCTTTCTCGCGTGGGTCACGCTTCAATAGTTCAGCCTTCTTTAGAACTGGACGCAGGTCGGCGTGAGCTGCAGTCAAAGCCTTTGCAATACCAAGCTTGATAGCATCAACTTGACCAGCTAAGCCGCCACCTTTAACTAGGATAGTAACGTCGTATTCCTTTTGCTTGCTGACAATTGCAAGTGGGTCGGTTACTTCTGCTAGTAAGGTTTTGTTGCCGTCCAGGTACTCAGCGGCAGGTTTGCCGTTGATAGTGATAGTGCCTTTGCCAGGAAGTAGGCGAACGCTTGCTGAAGCACTCTTGCGTCGCCCTAGACCGTAGAAATAAGTATCAGCAGCCATATTACTTTACCTCAACTTTCTCTGGTGTTTGTGCTGTGTGAGTGTGGTCGCTGCCAGCAAAAATGCGTAGACGCTTTAGGCGCTCTGCTTGCAATTTATTCTTTGGCAACATACCTTTAACAGCTTCTTCAATAATTCGCTCTGGGTGGCGTTCGCGCATTTCTTTGAATTGCGTTTCCTTAATTCCACCTGGAAAACCACTGTGGCGATAGTAATACTTATCAGTTTCCTTATATCCAGTAACAACTGTCTGCGCAGCATTGATAACAACTACGTAGTCACCACCGTCAATGTGAGGGGTGTAAGTTGGCTTGTATTTACCAGTCAAATGCTTAGCAATTTCTGTAGCCAAACGTCCAAGTGGTAATTCGCTAGCGTCAAACAATACCCAACGGCGAGAAACTTCAGATGGTTTTTGTGAATAAGTCTTCATCTTATTTTCCTTCCTTTGGCATTGGTTTAATATCGTCAACAAACTCGATGATTGCCATTTGAGCGCCGTCGCCAACTCGCAAACGTGTTCGTTCAACGCGAACGTGTCCGCTGGTTCGGCCACTTAGCTGTGGTGCGATTTCATCAACTAGTTTGTAAGCAGCGGCGCGTGTGCTTAATGCTGCAATCACCTGACGTCGGCTAGCTAGGTCACCCTTCTTAGCCTTAGTGATGATTTTTTCAATGTGACGCTTTAGTTCCTTAGCCTTTGGCAAGGTGGTTTCGATTTTTCCGTGCTCAACCAGACTTGTAGCCAAACCCTTCAGTAAGGCTCGTCGCTGATCACGCTCACGGCCGAATTTGCGCCCCTGATATCCGTGTCTATGCATAGTTAAAACTCCAACTCCGCCATCTTGTCACGTACTTCGTCTAGTGCCTTTGAACCGAAACCTTTCAATTCTCGCAAATCTTGCTCAGTCAAAGTTACCAAATCGCGAATAGTGCGGATTTCATTGTTAATTAGCGCGTTCGTCGTGCGGGCGCTTAAGTTTAGCTCTTCGATTGGCATTGCTAGCTCTGACTCTTCGTCTTCCTTAGCTGCGCCAAGTGCTGGTGCGCCAGTTACCATCGTGTTACCAGCCAAAGCTGTGTATTGGTTGACGAGAATCGCTGCTGCTTCTTCGAATGCCTCACGAGGTGTGATCGTGCCGTTAGTTTCAACAGTGATTGCCAATTTGTCCAAGTTCGTTTCCTGACCAACACGAGTTGAGTCGACTTTGTAGCGAACGCGTAGAACTGGTGAATACATTGCGTCGATAGCAATCATGTCGCTATGCAAACGCTTTTCGCTTGACTCTTCAATTGTCTGATAACCGCAACCTGCCTCAACTACCAAATCCATAACCAAATGCTTGTTTGGGTCGTCGATTGTAGCAATTACTTGCTCTGGATTAACAACTTCAACGTCAGCATTAGTTTTAATGTCAGCGGCAGTTACTTCGCCAGCGCCAGTTTTCTCAATGCGTAGTTCAACTGGATCATCAGTAAATACGCGCAGGTGAACGTTTTTCAAGTTCAACATAATGTCGACAACATCTTCTTTGATGCCTTCAACAGTAGTAAACTCGTGAGTTGCGCCTTCAATCCTGAAAGCTACAACCGCGCCACCGCGAACGCTTGACAATAGAACGCGTCGCAATGAGTTACCAAGAGTATTACCGTAGCCTGGGTGAAGTGGCTCGATTAGAAAAGTAGCACTGGTTTCTGAAATATCATCAACGCTCGCGAGTGCTGGATTGTAAATTGCTTTTGCCATAATTCTTCCCTAACCCTTCTTTTATCGTGAGTAATACTCAACAATTAATTGCTCGTTGATGTCAGCTTCTGCTTCCTCGCGCTTTGGCAAACCAGTTACTTCAATCTTCAGCTTCTTGCTATCAGCTTTTAGCCAGCTTAGTGGGCCTTGGACTGAATTGTTGATTACATCGTCAATTCGCGTAAAGTACTCTGACTTAGTACTCTTTGGACGAACTGTGATGACATCGCCAGCTTTAACGCGAATCGATGGAATATCGACGCGTCGGCCGTTCAATTCAAAGTGTCCGTGGCTAACTAGTTGACGAGCTGCGCGACGTGATACGGCAAATCCAGAACGGTAAACAACGTTATCCAAACGGCGCTCTAATAGCTTCAACAAGTTTTCGCCCGCCAAACCTTCTTGGGCGCGTGTTGCTTCGTCCATCAAGCGAGCAAATTGCTTTTCAACTAGGCCGTACAAGCGGCGAACCTTCTGCTTTTCACGAAGCTGTGTAGCGTATAGGCTTGGCTTATTCTGACGACCATGTGCGTGCTGACCTGGAATACCAGATTTTTTCGCCAAAATTTTATGTGCTTTTGGATGAAGCGCATAACCTTCGCGGCGGCTTTGCTTGACAATTGGTGAATTATCTCGTGCCATAATTATGCCCTCCGTGCCTTTCGTGGACGAACGCCGCCGTGAGGCACGCCAGTTACGTCCTTAATGCTGTCTACTGAGATATCGAAGGCGCTGACCGCACGAATAGCGGCGTCACGACCCAAGCCGACACCTTTCACGAAAACGTCAACAGACTTCAAGCCGTATTGATTTTTCGCAGCTTCAGCAGCTTTTTCAGCAGCGACCTGTGAAGCATAGGCTGTACCTTTTTTGCTTCCACGGAAACCACATGCACCAGCTGATGAAGCGGTTAGTACGTTACCCTTCTTGTCGGAAAAAGTAACGATAGTATTGTTAAATGTTGCCTGAATGTGCAGCTGACCAGCTGGGACTGATCGGCGCTGCTTCTTCTTGGTAGATTTTGCGTCTGCCATTTCTTAGTCCTTTCTTTAGGTCTTACTTGCTGCTTTTGGTTGTGTACCGCCCACGGCGATGGCGCGACCCTTGCGAGTTCGTGCATTCGTACGAGTCCGCTGTCCGCGTGTTGGCAGTCCTGCTTTGTGGCGAAGACCGCGATAGGCGTTGATATCCTTCAAGCGCTTAATATTATTTGCCACCAAGCGCTGGAGATCACCTTCAACGGTGTATTCGCTGTCAATAATTTCGCGAATCTTGTTTTCTTCAGCCTCGGTGAGATCTTTCACCCGAGTGGTCGGCTCAATTTTAGCCGCCGCAAGGATGCTCGAAGCGTGCTTTGGCCCAATACCATAAATATAGGTGAGCGCAATTTGCACCTGCTTCTCTGTTGGGATAACTACCCCAGCAATTCGAGCCATGCTTAACCCTGCCTTTGCTTATTCTTAGGTTTTTTCTTGTTGATGATATATAGTCGGCCTTTGCGGCGAACTACCTTATCACCTTTTTTGGGATCTTTGTCGATTTTTTTCACACTTGCACGAACTTTCATAAAGTGCTTAAATCTCCCTTCCCGAGTAAACCCGAGATTATCGTTGATATTATAACTACCGACCCTGAGGTCGATCGTCACGTAGGCGGAAGCTGATTCGTCCCTTTGTAAGATCGTAAGGGGTCATCTCAACCTCAACCTTATCACCGGGCACCAGACGGATATAATGCTTGCGCATTCGTCCTGAAATGTGCGCGATGATACTATGGCCATTCTCCAGTTCCACCTTAAATTGAGTATTAGGCAGTGCTTCCACTACCTTTCCTACCATTTTGATGACTTCCTTTTGACTCGCCATAAGTTACAGTTGTCAATTATACAGTACTAAACACGGTTTGACAAGAGGTTTCGCCGTAAATTTACGTGCTATAATTGAGCTATCAAATTTAACATAAGGATTTTTATGGCAAGCAAGAAAAAACCAGCAAACTTTAAGGTTACAAAATCGAAGAATAAGGTAATGACCGCGGCGCTAATCGGTCTGGCGACGGCTTTGATAGTGATAGTTATTGGCGTAATTTTATTACACGCCAACCAAACTTCCGACAAGACGTTTCAAACAGTCGAAAATGTTGACGGTGGATCCGTGAACTTGGGCTCTCTAGGCTTCCGAATTGAAGGAGATAAATTAGTTATTCGTAACGATTCAGTTACGCAAGAGGTTCGCTATTTCCTGAAGGCAGAAACTAAAAAATCAGGCTGCAAGGACAACAACGGCGTAACTACGGTAATTGCCCATTCCCAGGACGAGAAACAATTGTTATTGGGTTATGGTTGCGGCAATTCTGTGGCACGAATGTTTGCAGTTAAGAAAGACGACGGATGGAAAGCGATTTCCCCAACCAATGAATTTAACCTATTTGAAATTCCGAGCTGCAAGATGGTTGATGAAAATAATATTAGTAATGAAATTGCGCCAGTCTGCCAAAATGAGAAAAAAGTTGGCGATAATTTATCTTACGATTACAAAATACGATAATCCATTCGCAAAAAGAATTCCCCGCTTTTCGGCGGGGATTTTTAATGTCAATTATTTTTTCTTAAACAAACGATGCTTCTTACTCTTCTTTTTGTCGCTATCAAGCAGCTCGTCTGGATCAAAGTCGTCATACGTAACCATCAGCGCACGAGAGTTGACTTGTCGCAGAGTCTCAAGGGCGACTGATACGACAATCAAGATTCCAGTACCGCCGATTGACAAACGCAAACCTTGCAAGCCTGTCAAATTGTACGTGAGATATTCCGCGACGAATGGCAAAATAGCCACGATTCCTAGGACAATTGAGCCGAACAAAATCAAGCGATTGACAGTTCTCATAAGGTATTTTTCAGTCTGAGCGCCTGGACGTACGCCTTCAATAAATCCGCCCTGCTTCTGAAGATTTTCGGCAATTTCGTTAGCGTTAAAGA
>PPYF01306379.1_pt1 | contig 10551 bp, 7 predicted proteins | sample 1559871 | NCBI WGS metagenome assembly PPYF01 (sample SAMN08240021, study PRJNA423297) | Human gut metagenome, whole genome shotgun sequencing project.
ATTCCTGCGAAAAAATGTCTTGCGCAACGCAAAAATCCCTCGCTGCCGGTCACATCATGAGTTTTCAGATACACCCTAATCAAAAATCCGTGAAGAACCGGTACAAGTTTCGGTTCTTCACGGAATTTCTGTTTGTGCCAATTATTTTGCGCGGCCGCGTCTGGAAAGATGGATCGCCATGCCGATGACAAAGCCGGCAACAGCCGGGAGCAGCCAGCCGAGGTTCAGGTCGAACAGCGGCAGATACCGTTTCGCCAGCTCGACCGGCGCGTCGAGCCGCAGGGCCGTCCGCACACCGGCGGGCAGCGTCTTGAAAAAGTCGAAGATCGCCGCAGCCCACGTGAAGATCATGGTCGAAAGATACACGGCGCGGTCGTGCCGGAAGAGCTTGCCCGCGAAGGCCAAAATGATCAGTGCGGTGGCGGGCGGATAGATGAGCATGAGCACGGGGATGGAATACTCGATGATCGCACTCAGGCCCACGTTGGAGACGGCGAAGGAGAACAGCGTGAACAAAATCGCCCAGAGCTTATAGGAAATTTTCCCGTGCGTCATCTTGACGAACGTTTCCGAGCAGGAGGTCACGAGGCCGATGGAGGTTTTGAGACAGGCGAAGGTAATGGTGACGGCGAGAATGATCTGGCCGACGCCGCCGAAGTAATGCCCCGCGATCTGCGTCAGGGCGATGCCGCCGTTGTCGGAGATCTCAAACAGCCCGCGCGACTGCGTGCCCATGAGGATCGTAACGACGTAAATGACCGCCATGAGAAGCCCAGTCAGCACGCCGGAACCCAGCACATCGACGGCGACCGCGTCGTCATTGTCAACGCCCATGCGGCGGATGACATCGATGACCACAATGCCGAAGGCAAGACCCGCGATGGCGTCCATGGTGCCGTAGCCCTCGATGAACGAGGAGAAGAACGCGCTTGTTTTGGTGGCGTAAGGCTCGGTCGGGGCCACGTCCGAGATGGACGCGCCGGGCTTCAGCAGCGCCGCGATCACGAGCACGGCCAGAAACAGCAGGAAGACGGGATTGATGATCTTGCCGATCCAGACCGTGATCTTGCCCGGACGCAGTGAGAAGAACAGCACGAACGCGAAGAAGACGGCGGAGAACAGCAGCAGCGCCAGCGGCTGCGCGGCCTCCGGGAGCATCGGAGAAACGCCGGTCGTAAACGAGACGGTCGCGCATCTGGGAATGGCGAACAGCGGGCCGATGGTCAGATAGAGCAGGCACGTGAAGAAAATGCCGTAGCCCTTGCCGACCTTGCCGGAGAGCGTCTGCAAGCCGTCCGAGTGCGTCACGCCGATGGCGGCGACGCCGAAGATGGGAATGCCGACGGCGGTGATGATAAAGCCGATGATGGCCGGGATCACATTGCTGCCCGCCATCTGACCGAGGTGGACGGGGAAAATGAGGTTGCCGGCGCCAAAGAACATGCCGAACAGGGTCGTCGCGACCAGAATGCGCTGCTTGCGCGTCAGTTTTTTCGTCGTCATGGAAGGTTGCTCCTTAAATTTTATGAACTGATTGTAAACGCAGGGCTTGCAAAATGGAAGCGCGCGATTATAATAGTTCCATGACGTTTTGTCATACCTATCTCATATCCCCCGGAAAGGAACGGCGCATGGACAGCAAAAAGCTTGAAATTTTAATGACAGCCGTCGATCTCGGCAGCTTTTCCAAGGCGGCGGAGGTCGTCGGCTATACGCAGTCTGGGCTGACGCATCTGGTCGACAGTCTGGAGCGGGAGATCGGTCTGACGCTCGTGCAGCGCGGTCACAGCGGGGTCTCGCTGACAAAAGACGGCGAAGCGCTCATGCCCGCGATCCGTGAATTTCTGCGCGCAAATGCGCGGCTCGAAAACCAGATCTCCGCAATCACGGAAAAATCGGCGCAGACCATCCGCGTCGCGGCCTACGCCAGCATCGCCATGCGCTGGATGCCGGAAATTCTCTACCGCTTCCGGCGCGTCTGCCCGCATATCGACGTGGATCTGCGGACGGTCGACCATGAGCTTGAGCCGTTTGAGCTGCTTGAGGCATGGCGCACAGACGTGATCTTCGCCGCGCGGCAGAGCGGCTTCGCCTGCGACTGGACGCCGCTGCACAACGACGCGATGTACGCCATCCTGCCGGCGGATTACCCCACGGACGGGCGCGAGACGTTCCCGATCACGGAATACGAGGGCCGGGACTTTCTGATGCCCTACGGCCGGTTTGACATCGATGTGGGCGCGGCGTTCCGGAAATACGGCGTCAGGCCCGTCATACGGCCCTGTCACGTCGACGACGAGACGGTCATCCGCATGGTCGGCAAGGGGCTTGGAATCTCGATGATGGCGGAGATGATGCTCCGCGGCAAGCTGAACGGTGTGAAGACGCTCCCGGTCAGCCCGAGCGTCAGCCGCGAACTCGGCATGGGCCTGCGCCCGGGCGGCCATCTGCCGGAGGGCATCGCCCGCCTGCGCGAATGCGTGCTGGAGTTTATCGGGGAGCTTTGAATATGGAAAAAGGCTGCCGGTCGGCAGCCTTTTTATGTGTTTCTACCGTTTTTCCGTCAAGATCCCGCGCAGGTCGCAGATCGCATGGCGGGGGCATTTGACGGCGCACTGGCCGCAGGACAGACAGACGGACTCGTCGATGCGGGAGAGATTGTCCGTCACGGTGATCGCGCCGGCCGGGCAGACCTTCTGACAGATGCCGCAGCCGATGCAGCTGACCTGACACATCCTCCGCGCGTCCTTGCCGGGGTCTTTGTTGGAGCACTTGACGACGACGGGGTTCGCGCATTCGTGGATGCGGATGAGCTCACGCGGGCATTCGCGCACGCATTTGCCGCAGGCGATGCACTTGTCCTCGTCGACCTCGGCCACGCCGTATTCATTCAGGGCGATGGCCTCGAATTTGCATACGTTCACGCACAGCTCGCAGCCGACGCAGCCGTACTGGCACTCTGCCGTGGCGCGGCAGCCGCCATTGCAGGCGACAAAGGCCGCCTGATAGGGGAAGCGTTTTTTGACAGCCATCTTACTTTCCCCTCCTTTCATACGGCGTGTTGGCAAGCGGGAGCTTTGTGCGGCGCTCACCGTCATAGCGGAAATAGGCGTCGGCAATGGCGGGCGCGGTGGGGATCGATGTGATCTCGCCGATGCCGATGGCGCCGCAGGCGACGTCGAGCCCCGGCTTATCGACCACGATGGGCACGATCTTCGGAATCTCGTGCGCCCGGAACAGGCCGAGCTCGCCGTATTTCTCGATGGGCTTGCAGTTCTCATCGATCGGATACTGCTCACGCAGGGCATAGCCCATGCTCATGACGACGCCGCCCTCGATCTGTCCTTCGCACGAGCGGGGGTTGACGGCCTTGCCGACGTCATGCGCGGCGACAAGCGATTCGACCTTTCCAGTCTTCTTGTCGACGACGCACATCTGCGTGGCGTAGCCGTAGGCCACGTGCGAAACAGGATGCGGCACGTCTGCGCCGAGCTTATCGGTTTTGGCAAGATACTCGCCGTAGAATTCCTGACCGGCAAGCTCCGCAAGCGTGTGGGTTTCCAGCGCTGCGGCGAGCTTTTCGCAGGCCCGTCTGCACGCTTCGCCTGTCACGAGCGTCTGGCGGGAGCCGGAGGTATCGCCGGAATCCGGTGCGATCCAGGTGTTCGAGCGCTCATAGACGATATCGCCGCGCGTCAGCGGCGTATTCGTGACGATCATCTGCACGAGCACCGTGCCGACGCCCTGGCCGATGCACGAAGCGCCCGCGTAGATATGCACCTTTGCGTCGTCTTCCACGATCAGCTTGCAGCGGCCCCAGTCGGGGATGCCGACGCCGACGCCCGCGTTTTTCATCGCGCAGGCGATGCCGACGGGCTTGCCCAGTTTCATGGCCTCGTCATAATACGGCTTGACTGCTTCAAGCGTTTCAACAAGGCCCGTCTCCGCGCCGACGATCTGGCCGTTCGGCAGCTCCTGCCCGGGCCGGATGGCGTTGCGGTAGCGGATCTCCCACGGGGTAATGCCGACCTTATCGGCCATTTCGTTCAGAAGCGTCTCGGTGGCGAAGCACGTCTGCGTGACGCCGAAGCCGCGGAACGCGCCCGCGGGCGGGTTGTTGGTATAGTAGGCCGTGCCTTCGATCTCGAAATTCTGATAGTTATAGGGGCCGGCTGCGTGCGTACACGCACGCTCAAGCACCGGGCCGCCCAGAGAGGCGAACGCGCCGGTGTCGGAATAGACCTTGGCCTTGACGCCCTGAATGATGCCGTTTTCGTCGCAGCCCATGGTGAAGTCCATCCAGAACGGGTGGCGCTTGGGGTGGATGAGCAGGGATTCGGGCCGCGTGAGCTTGACCTTGACGGTCCTGCCGGTCAAGTACGTGATGAGCGCGGCATGGTGCTGGACGCTCATGTCCTCTTTTCCGCCGAAGCCGCCGCCGACGAGCTGGTTCTGCACGCGGACCTTGTCAGAGCCGAGCAGGAGCTTGCACTCGTGCAGCGTCGTGTGCGAGGACTGGTCGGTCGAAAGCACCATCACATAGCCATCCGGGTCGATGTACGAGACGGCGCATTCCGGCTCCAGAAACGCGTGCTCCGTCCACGGCGTCTCGAAATGCTGCGAAATGACGTATTTGGAGTTTTTGATGGCCGTATCCGCGTCGCCGCGCGCGATATGCTTATACGCCTGCACGTTCGATTCTTCCTCGTCAAATACACGCGGCGCGTTCTCCGCCCACGCCTCGGGCGGGTTATGGACGGCGGGCAGCGGCTCATAGGTCACCTTTACGAGCTTTTTCGCCTTTTCCAGAATCTCAGGCGTTTCCGCGACCACGAGTGCGATCGCGTCGCCCAGATAATGCGTCAGCCCGCCGATGGGGATGAGCGAATACTGGTCGTGCTTCAGATGGCCGACCTTATTTTCGCCGGGGATATCTGCCGCCGTAATGACGCGCACGACGCCGGGCAGCGCCTCGGCCTTCGACGCATCGATGGCAAGAACACGGGCACGCGGATACTGGCTGCGGACGGCGGAGCCGTAGCACATATCGGGCAGGTACCAGTCGTCGGGATACTTGCCGTAGCCCAGCACCTTTTCCTCCACGTCGATGCGGTGGACGCTCGAGCCGAGCTTCCAGTCGTTTTCCGACGCTTCGGGGATCACGCCCTCGCGGCGGCATTTCGCTGCCAGACGCACAGCGTCCATGATCTTCACATAGCCCGTGCAGCGGCAGTAATTGTTGCGCAGGGCATAGCGGATCTGATCGTCTGTCGGGTTCAGGTTCCGGTCGAGCAGCGCCTTTGTGCACAGCACCATACCCGGAATACAGAAGCCGCACTGCACGGCTCCGGCCTCGCCGTAGGCGTAGGTGTAGAGCCTCTTTTCTTCATCCGTCAGACCCTCGACGGTGATGACGTGACGGCCCGCCAGCGAATCGGTGAACGGTGTGCAGGCGCGGATGGGTTCGCCGTCAATGAGCACGGTGCACGCGCCGCAGGCGCCCTCCGAACAGCCGTCCTTGACGCTTGTCAGGTGCAGCGTGTCGCGCAGATAGCGCAGCAGGCGCTGGTTTTTCTCCACCGTGACTTCCGTTCCGTTTACAAAAAATACGGCCATGGCAAAAAACTCCCTTCATTTGAATCTCGGCTCTCACGTCACAGCCGCAGCTGTTCTCGGCACATGGCCACCGTAATTCCGAAGTTTCCCGGCCACAGGACATAATTCCTAAAAATCTTTTATCATTATACAATATTTTTTTGTATGTTGCAAGAAATGTGCCGCCGTATCGTTATTCTTTTTATAAATAACGGTAGACGGCGGGGTTTATGCGGCACGATTCGGCAGGTTCTCCACAATTTCCACACGGTTGTCCACATCTTGTGTTTCCTGGCGATTTCCCGCCACAATTTATTGTGGCGGGCGTCCGTTTTTCGCGCGTTTTTGCGCCTGGCTTGTCCTACTATAGAGGTGTCAGAAGTCCTTGCAGAGGAGAGAAGCTATGCCAAAGACGAGAAGTCCGTCGGTACTGGGGTCTGGCCGGGTCCTGTATCTGCCGACAGCGCGGATCCGGCCCAATCCCATGCAGCCGCGCAAGCATTTTGATACCGGCGGCCTGCAGGAGCTGGCCGGGAGCATCCGGCAGTACGGCGTTTTGCAGCCGCTGACCGTCCGCAAGGCGGGCGGTGCGTATGAGCTGGTGGCGGGAGAGCGCCGCCTGCGCGCGGCGCGGCTGGCCGGACTGACGGAGGTCCCGTGCCTGCTTGCGGACGTGGACGAGGAGGCGTCCGGGATGCTGGCGCTGGTGGAAAATCTGCAGCGGCGCGATCTGGATTACATCGAGGAGGCCGAGGGCCTGCAAAAGCTCATGCAGCAGTACCATCTGAGCCAGGAGCAGGCTGCCCGCCGCATCGGCAAGAGCCAGTCCGCCGTCGCAAACAAGCTGCGCATCCTGCGCCATCCGCCGTCCGTTCTGCAGGCGCTGCGTGAGCATCACCTGACCGAGCGCCATGCCCGCGCGCTTCTGCGCCTGCCGGACGAGGAAGAGCGCCTGCGCGTGATCGGCCTGATCGTCCAGGGAGAGTGGACGGTCGCGAAAACAGAGCAGTACATCGACGCGCGGCTCGCGCCCAAAGTGCCGCAGCGGCGCGAGCTCGGCACGTTTGTCCTGCGCGACGTGCGTGTGTTCTTGAACTCCATTGACCACCAGCTCGAGCTCGTCCGCGCGGCTGGCGTCAGCGCCAGCCGCGACCGGCAGGAGACAGACCGCGAAATCGTCCTGACCATCCGCATTCCGAAGTCCAACCCACCCGCAGCCGGATAGCACGCCCGGCTGCGGGTTTTGTGCATGGCGCAGCAGGAAAGAACTGCACGGTATGTGCATTTCTTACAATATGATTTCTGATATTGCGTTCTCTTGCCGCTGATATGGCACTTTTGCCAGTTTTTCAGGTGCAGGCTGCCTCGAAATCTAACATTTTTTTAGAGAAAATAAAAACTTTTTAGATTGCAAACCCCCGGAAATATGGTATAGTATGTATTTGTCTGAAGAATCTGAAGGATAAAAAATGACATGGCGGCGGCGCAAGGGCGACCAGCCGCAACACTGGAAAGGGGTTTACCAAATGTCTCACAAGTACGTCTATCTTTTCTCCGAAGGCAACGGCAAAATGCGCGAGCTGCTCGGCGGCAAGGGCGCGAACCTGGCCGAAATGACCAATCTCGGTATGCCGGTCCCGCAGGGCTTCACCATCACGACCGAGGCCTGCACACAGTATTATAAGGACGACCACCAGATCAACGCCGAGATCGAGGCCGAGATCATGGAGTACGTCGAAAAGCTCGAGGAGATGACCGGCAAGAAGTTCGGTGATCTGTACAACCCGCTGCTTGTCTCCGTCCGCTCCGGCGCACGCGCTTCCATGCCCGGCATGATGGACACCATCCTGAACCTTGGCCTGAACGACGAGGTCGTCGTCGCTTTCGCCAAGAAGACCAACAATCCCCGCTTTGCATACGACTCCTACCGCCGCTTCATCCAGATGTACTCCGACGTTGTCATGGAGGTCGGCAAGAAGTATTTTGAGCAGCTCATCGACGAGATGAAGGAAAAGAAGGGCGTGAAGCTCGACACCGAGCTCGACGCCAACGATCTCAAGGAGCTGGCTGAGAAGTTCAAGGCCGAATACAAGGACAAGCTCGGCGAGGAATTCCCGCAGGATCCGAAAATGCAGCTGATGGGCGCCATCAAGGCCGTTTTCCGCTCCTGGGACAACCCCCGCGCGATCTACTACCGCCGCATGAACGACATCCCCTCCGACTGGGGTACCGCCGTCAACGTCCAGTCCATGGTCTTCGGCAACACCGGCGATACCTCCGGCACGGGTGTCGCGTTTACCCGCAACCCCGCCACCGGCGAAAAGAAGCTGTTCGGCGAGTTCCTGATGAACGCGCAGGGTGAAGACGTCGTGGCCGGCGTCCGCACCCCGCAGACCATCGACCAGCTGGCCGAGGTCATGCCTGAGGCATACAAGCAGTTTACCGATATCTGCGCCAAGCTCGAATACCATTACCGCGACATGCAGGACATGGAGTTCACCATTGAGGACAAGAAGCTCTACATGCTCCAGACCCGCAACGGCAAGCGCACCGCTGCCGCCGCGATGAAGATCGCCTGCGATCTCGTGGACGAGGGCATGATCACCGAGGAAGAGGCTGTCGCCATGATCGACCCGAAGAGCCTCGATTCTCTCCTGCACCCGACGTTCGATCCTGCCGCCCTGAAGAAGGCCAAGGTCGTCGGCACGGGCCTGGCCGCGTCTCCGGGCGCTGCCTGCGGTCAGATCGTTTTCTCCGCCGAGAAAGCAACAGACTGGGCCAAGAACGGTCATAAGGTCGTGCTTGTCCGTCTGGAGACCTCTCCCGAGGATATCGAGGGTATGCACTACGCGCAGGGCGTCCTGACCGTCCGCGGCGGCATGACCTCCCACGCGGCTGTCGTCGCCCGCGGCATGGGCACCTGCTGCGTCTCCGGCTGCGGCGCCATCAAGATGAACGAGGAAGCCAGAACCTTTGAGCTTTCCGGCAAGACCTATAAGGAAGGCGACTGGATCTCCATCGACGGCTCCACCGGCAATATTTACGGCGAGAAGATCAAGACGGCTGCCGCGACCATCTCCGGCGATTTCGACCGCCTGATGGGCTGGGCCGACAAGTTCCGTCGTCTGCAGGTCCGCACGAACGCCGACACCCCGCACGACGCGCGGCAGGCAGCCGCCTTCGGCGCAGAGGGCATCGGCCTGTGCCGTACCGAGCATATGTTCTTCGAGGCTGACCGCATCAAGGCCATGCGTGAGATGATCGTCTCCGAAACGTCTGAGCAGCGCGAACGGGCGCTGGCCAAGCTCGAGCCGATCCAGCAGGCCGACTTTGAGGCTATCTATGAGGCCATGAAGGGCCGCCCGGTCACCATCCGTCTGCTCGACCCGCCTCTGCATGAGTTCGTTCCGACCGACCCGAAGGATATTGCGGATCTGGCCGCAGAAATGAACCTGAGCGTCGAGCATCTGAACCAGGTCATTTCCTCTCTGCATGAGTTCAACCCCATGATGGGCCACCGCGGCTGCCGCCTGGACGTCACCTTCCCGGAGATCGCCAAGATGCAGACCGCCGCGATCATCAAGGCCGCGCTGGCTGTCCGCAGCCGCCGTCCGGCATGGAAGATCACGCCGGAGATCATGGTCCCGCTGGTCGGCGAGGAGAAGGAGCTGGCCTTCGTCAAGTCCGTCATCGACAAGACTGCGAAGAAGATCATCAAGGAAGCCGGTTCCGACATGACCTACAAGGTCGGCACCATGATCGAGATCCCGCGTGCTGCGCTGACCGCTGACGCCATTGCCAACGAGGCAGAGTTCTTCTCCTTCGGCACGAACGATCTGACGCAGATGACCTTCGGCTTCTCCCGTGACGACGCGGGCAAGTTCCTTGCGTCCTACTACGACCGCAAGATCTACGAATCCGACCCGTTCTCCAAGCTCGATCAGGCAGGCGTCGGCCGCCTCGTCAAGATGGCGGCGGAGCTGGGCCGTCAGACCCGCCCGGACATCAAGCTCGGCATCTGCGGCGAGCAGGGCGGCGACCCGTCCACGGTCGAATTCTGCCACAAGATCGGCCTGACCTACGTCTCCTGCAGCCCGTTCCGCGTCCCCATCGCAAGACTTGCCGCCGCGCAGGCCGCGATCAGAAACGCTGGGAAATAAATTCGCATAAAAAAGGCGATCCGTCATAAGCAGCCCCCAACCAGCCCGGCTGGTTGGGGGTTTTGCGCGTTCAGACGCTGCCCTCCAGCTTGCGGCGCTGACCCTGGCCCCAGAAGGAGCGGTACATCCCCGGCGTCATGCCGAGCGAACGCTTGAACAGATTGATGAAATGGCCGGGGTTGTGGAAGCCGACCTCGTCGGCGACCTCGTTGATCGTCAGGTCTGTCGAGCGCAGAAGCTCCTTGGCGTGGTTGATGCGCTCCATGATGATATACTCGTTCGGCGTGTAGCCGGTGCTGCTTTTGAACAGGCGGACAAAGTAATATTTATTGATGCCGAGCACATGGCTGAGCCGGTCGAGCGAAAGATCCTCGCAGAAATGCTGCGAGATATAGTCGCGGGCCTGTACGATGAGCTGCGGCGTGGCGTTGAAGCTCTTCTGCATGGTGGCGCTGATGCAGGAGATCAGAATGCTGGAGATCGTGCCGGAGGCCTGAATGTCACGCATGACGTTGGCGCCCTGCCGGGAATAGGAGGCCAGAAGCCCCTTGAGCTGCGACTGCACCTGCGTGTCGCCCGCAAGCGAGACGACGGGCGAGCCCTTGTTCTGCAGCATGAACAGCTCGTACCATGACCAACAGGGCTCACCGCCCACATTGCCCACCTGATACTAAAATCTAGTAAAACACTTTAACCGTCTTACCAGATATGCTATAGTGTATCTGGGTGATGAATAATGGCATCGAACTATAAATTCAGCAATGAGGAAATGGCCGCAATAAAGGCAGCACGCAGA
>PPYF01028943.1_pt1 | contig 10547 bp, 5 predicted proteins | sample 1559871 | NCBI WGS metagenome assembly PPYF01 (sample SAMN08240021, study PRJNA423297) | Human gut metagenome, whole genome shotgun sequencing project.
TCGAGTGGCTGAAGAGGCACGCCTGGAAAGCGTGTATACCCCAAAAGGGTATCCCGAGTTCGAATCTCGGTCGCTCCGCAACGGAACACGTTGAAAATCAGCAATGATAACAACGTGTTCCTTTGTTTTTATACTGCGAAAGTGGCTTAAAAAAAAGCCCGACAATGCCGAAAGTTGACGGAGTTTGCGGAAATTTACCGAAGAATGTTTGCGCGTGGTTTGCGCAAACGCGCAAACAATATCAGCCGACGGTATCAAGGGAGAAATTTTAAGCCTTATGGTAACAACAAAATTTTATCTCGACACACGCCGAGCAAAAGAAGTGGGTTATGCCCTGCGCATCAACATCACGCATCGCCGCAAAACGGCATCGTTCCCCCTTGGGATTCTTCTTAACAAGGAGCAATGGAACGGAAGCTCCATCATCAATCATTCGGAGGCGAAGTTTTTCAACACCCTTATCTCAAAGAGAAAGGTCGAAGTTGATAAACTTATCTTGAAGCTCGAAGATGATGAGCCGGAGAAGTTGGCTACAATGACAGCCGTAGACATTCGCGACTATGTGGTGGCAAAACTGCCCCCTGCCGACCAACCGAAGCCGGAGAAGAAGCCCAAAGAGGACCCGAACACATTCTTGAAGTGGTTCGACCGCTTCATGGAGCGCAAGAAAGGTCGCACCAACGGCATCTATGATGCCACTCGCAAGCGTCTTGTCGATTGGCTCAAAGGCGAGGAAGCACTTGCCAAGGTCAAGTTCGAGGACATCAAGGTATCGTGGTTGGAGGACTTTCAGGACTTCCTCGCCGACACGAACACGGCAAATTCCATCGCCATACACCTGCGCAACATTCGTGCCGTGGTAAACTACGCCATCGACAACGAAGTTACCACCTACTACGCTTTCCGTCGCTTCAAGATCAAGACGGAAGCCACGCGCAAACGAAACTTCGACATCGACACCCTGCGCCGCATCTTCAAGCATCAGTGCTCCGAAGAATGGCAGCAGAAGTACCTCGACTTCTTCAAGCTGTCGTTTATGCTCGTCGGCATCAATGTGGTAGACCTGTGCCGCCTGACAAAAATCTCGCAAGGTCGCGTTGAGTACCTGCGAGCCAAGACCCACCGACCTTATTCTATCAAGGTCGAGAGCGAGGCGCGGGAGATTATCGACCGCTACGCCGGAACGGAGCTGCTTGTCAACTTCTGCGAGAACTACGCCAACTACCGCCACTTCTACAACAATCTCTGCAAGGGATTGAACGAAGTAAAGGCGCAGTTGGGGCTCGAAGAACTGACAACCTACTGGGCGCGACATTCCTGGGCGACGATTGCCCGCAAGCTGAAAATCAGCAAGGACACAATCGCCCTCGCTCTCGGACACGGAAGCCACACCGTTACCGACATCTACATCGAGGAAGATATGGCGGAAGTGGACGAAGCGAACCGCAAGGTGCTCGACTATGTGCTCTATGGTGGCACGAAGTCGGAGGCACCGGCAAAGAAAAAGCGTGGCCGTCCTCGTAAGAACGCCACGCCGGAAGCGGATAAAGAAGCCGCCTAATCGACAATCGGATAGAAAACACCTTTGAGTAACTGCGACATACCCCTCTCGGTAAAGGTCGCAGTTATTTTTTCGCACAGGTATTTCTTGCCCTTGATGTAGAACACGGCTCTCACGTCGGGGATAGTATCGGCAAGAAACTTAAAGGTCGTTTTCATCTTCGGCTCGATGTTGTGGATTATTCGGCGGCGATTCTGCTGTCGGTTGTTGATGCGGAGGGAGAAATGCAGGTAACTGAAATTGCTCCAATCGTCCATAACCTCTATATCCTCGACCCACGGGCGCGGCAGCTTGCCCTGCGTACTCTGCGAGCCGTCCCAAAATCCCACATAAATGCGGTCGTAGTATTCAGCCTTTTTGTCCTTCTCCCCTGCGGCGAGCGAGGAAACCGTGTGCGTCTGCATGAACGGGTGGTCGCTGTCGTCCTCGCTCGTTGTGTTGTTGTCTTCATCGTAAGCGGAGAAGGAGAGAAAAAGCACTCGACCATATTTTTCCTCGGTATCGTCTATCCACGCCGGAACGAACTCAATCTCTTGGCTGTCGGCATCTTCATTGTCGTTTACAATGCGCCCGCCAAAGAGATTCACGGGTTGCAGACGGCACTTGTAGATATAGTAGACGTAGATACGCCCGGCTCGCATCTCCACCTGAATCTGACGGCTGACGGCGCGAATAACAAAGTAAGCGTCGCAGTCCTCGGCATAGAGCAGTTTGTCAATGCGGTTATTGCGTCCGTGCTGCCCTTTCCAAGTGGCATAACCCTTGTTCGCCTGTAAAAGCTCCATCATTGACTTGTAGCGCACAACCCGGTTTTGCCAGCCCTTGATGAACCAGTCGCACGAGTAGAACTTCCACATTTCGTGGTCGCAGTCTTTATAGACAAGATTCTTCTGCTCGGAATACTCGCAGTTTTCTTCCTCGACCTTGACCTCGGTAGAGTGTTCGTCGATGATGTTTTCGAGCATCACGGGCTGTTTTTCGGCGAGCGTCGCCTGTGTGAACGCAAAGGAGATGCGCTTGCCCCGGTGGTCGAAGTCGAACTCACCGCCTAAAAACAGCTCCAACTTCTCGAAGTATTCCTCTACCGTCCAATGCGGCAGGGCGTTTGCGAAGCCCGGCATATACCACGCAAAAGGCAGAGTGTTGCAGATGAGAAGATACTTGTATTCTTCGGAATCTTCCCACTTCGAGAAGTCGGGCGTGTAGCCTACCGCCTCACAAATCTTCTTTGTGATGTAGATAAGGTAAGGCTGCCACGAAAGCCCGGTTGTGTCGCCGCTCCATTCATAGTGCGAGCGGTTTTGCAGGGCATCGTCGACGATATGCTCCGCCTTGTTTTGAATGTTGCCCGAATAGTCGTTGACCCACGGCAGGGCGACGCAGACAGGGTTCGCGTGGTTTGGTTGCCACGCATTAAGGGGCGTGATGGCACTTTTCGAGGTTGTCGTGGGCGAGCCTAAATCCAATTCATTGATATAGACCTTGTCAAAGGTCTTGTCGAAGTTCTGCTCCGACCGTCCTTCAAGGAATTGGGTCTTGACCTCGGCATCGTTGATTTCGGTAATGGTTATCGAGCCGAACTTGTAGAAGTTTCGGTCGCGAATCTCGCAGTCGAAGATAACCTTACCTGCTATCACGTCCATTCGGTTGATGTGCCCGAAAATGTCGAGATTTTCGCGACAATGCCGCAGGGGAAAAGTGATGGATAACGTGTAGCCATCACTCCCTGAAAAGAGGCGGTTTTCGGCAACATACTCAAACGAAGTACCCTTTTTGAGCATGGCGCGTTTGCCGTTGATGCGTATTTCCATAATTATTTGCGTGATTTGGGAGATTTGTTTCGCATAAGTTTGTCATACTCGTCCTGTGCCTGTTGTATGCCGTGATCGCCGGACACGGTGTTCACGGTAACAAACGGCTCGTTCAGTCTTGAATCGAGGCGGTCAAGCACGGCGACAATCCTCTCGTCCGAGGGAGCGGGCGCGGAGGCATAGGTGTTGTTCACCACTGTTGGGGCCTGTGGCTGTGCCGCCAGGACTGCGGGAGCAGTAATCGTGCGCGACACATCGGCGGCAGTAATAGAGCCGATTGTGTTGGTGCGCTGCGCATAGTCCAGAGCCTCCAACAATGGGCGGGTTCGGGGATTATTGACAAGTCGCTGCGAGGCGACCCACTCCCCTTTGTGAACAACACCTGCCACTTCATCAGCCTTACCCTCCGGGGTAAAGCCGCCTGTCATGTAGCCCTGCGCCTCGGAAGCCTGTTGCTGTTTCTTGATGGCGGCGATTTGGATAGCACCTGCGGCAACAGCCATAGCCGCCGCGATGGGCGCGAGGATATAGCCGACCACTGGCACGGCAGCAGCCGAGCCGTAGGCGTTCAAAGCGTTGGTTGCGGTCTGCGCCACGGCTTGAATAACCTGCATCGCGAACATCTTGCGGTTGGCTTCGCTCTTGGCTTTGGCAATTTCCTTTTCTTTCTGCTTCTCCAACTTCTTGACCTTGTAGGAATTGCCCTCTGCACGGCTAATCTCGGCATCATACCGCTTGTTGATGGCGGCGGTCTGAATATCAAGCTCTGCTTGCATGAGCGAAGATAACTGCGAGAATACCGCCGACATACCCGAAACGAGCGTGTCGAGAGTGCCTGTAAGAGCCTTGCCGCCGTCGGAGTTGAGCCATTCGATAGAATCAGCGATACCTTTCTCCATAGCGTTGCGAGTATCTTCCTCGGAGAGAAGCCCGTACTTCTTTTTGAGGGCGAGCTTCGCTTTCTCGAAGGCTTCCTCGATGCGGAGTTTTTCAGCGGCGTTCTCTCCGGCTGCTTGGATTTCGCGGTCATAGACAACCTGCAATAGAGCCAAATCGGCATCGTATTTGGCTTGCGCCTCCTGGGGATTGTCGCCGAAAAAGTCCTTTTTCATGGCGGCATACTTGGCTTCGAGCTTTTCTCGTTCTTGCTGTTTGCGCTGCATCTGCGCGATCAGCAAAGACTGTAACTGCTGCTCGGCTTGAAGCCTCTCCTTTGTTCCGGCTTTGGTTGCCGCAACGAGCTTCTGCTGGTGCTCGATTTCGGCTTCCTCGGTTTTGAGGTCGTAAGTTTCCTTGGTGATGGCACCGTCGATGTACTGCTGTTTGAGCGCAGCCATAGCGGCATTGTAGCGGTTATTTTCCGCATCAATGCTTTCAGCGTCGAAGTGCTCCTGTTGCTTCTTCTGCGCCTCGCGCCATTCGGCGGTGATTTTCAACCGCTCCGTTGCCGTGAGGTCGGTGTGTTGAAGCTGACGCTCGCAAAACTCGACCGCTATCTCGTCCATTCGGCGAGTGTGGGCGATGTAGTCAGTTTCGCCGGTGGCGTAACTGATGCGGGCCGATGCTTCCTCTTGCTCGCGCCACTCCTTTTCAGCGGCGAATTTGTCCGTATTTGTCGGTGTGTTGCCGCCACCGCCACCTCCGCCGCCACCTCCGAAGTCGGAAACTTCGGGTGTTTCAGGCTCCATAAGAGCCTCGGCGGAGATATTGTATTTCTGACGGAGAAATTCGTTAGCCTCGTTGAGTTGGCGTTGCTTCGTGAGGTTGGATTGATATGCGGCTTCCGATGCGTTGTAGGTCTGCCCGGTCGAGGACACCCGACGGGCGTATGGTGCTACATTCACCATCTGACCTGCCGCGGCATCGGACGAGTTTGTATAGGAGTTGTAGCTTTCCATCTCGCGGGCATTTTCCCACTCACGGACAGCGGCATCGTGCGCGGCTTTGTCGCGGTCGCGGGTGGCTTTCAGCCCCGGAGCCTGCTGTTCGAGGGTCAGCAACTCCTTCTCGTTTTCCTCAATCTTGGCGGCAGCGGCTCTCGCCCTCGCCACTTCGATGATGGAGTTGCGGAGTTGGTCGTAAGCCGTCTTGGTCTTGCCGAGCATTATTTCCTCCACCGACATATTTTTGAAATAGTCGGGATATAATGCTTGCAGACGTTCAGCGGCGGCTTTGCGCTCGTCGGTAGATTTAGCCTCGTCGGTAGCCGCTTTGTAGAGCGCATCGAGGCGGTCAACCTCTTTCGAGCAATAGCCCGCGGCTGTTTCGTCGAGGTCAACAATCTTCTTCTTAAATTCCTCTGCCTCCTTTCGGGCTTCCTCGGCTGCTTTCTTCGCCTCGTTGATACGAGAAGTAAAAGCGTAGACGGCACCCGCCACGGCGAGTATTAGCCCGACCCAGTTGGAAAACTTCATCGCCTCCATCGACTTGCGCCACCGCTGTTGCATAGCATAGTTCACTTCAAGCCCGTTCGTGAAATACTGAACGGCATTGACAAGCGGAGTGAACAGCAAGCGGAGAGCCGGAATGAGCTGCCGCAGCACTTTGAGAGTGCCGTGGAAGATAGCCGTCGCCCTTGTCGCCATAGTGGTGCGGGCATTGTATATCAGCATAATGGCATTGTAGCCGATGATTACAGCGGTAAGGGCTACAATCTCCCTCCTGTACTTGATGAAGAAGTCAACAAGCACATTGAGGACACGGAGGAAAATACCCGAAGAAGTGTAGATATGCTTCATTATCGGGTAGAGTTTTTCGCCGAGTTCGATGGCAAGCTCGCCCACGCGCTTGCGGGCTTTGTCGATAGCCGCCTGTGCGGTATTGTTGAAGATTTCGTACTCCTTGGTTGCCGATGAAGCCTCGTTGAACGCCTTGTCAGCCTCGCCCATCTGCCACTTCACTTCGTCGAGGTGCATGGCAAGTGTGGAAAGCACCTGCGACACACGCGCCGCATCAAGCCCCATATCCTTGAAGGCAGGGGCAAGGGTCATAGTGGCATTCTCGAAGCCCACGTCCTGACCCATCTTCTGCAAGGCTTCAAGGAACATCAGCAGACCATCCTTTGCCGAGTGCTTCAATGTTTCGTTGAGCTTTGCGGCATCAAGACCGAGGCGGGCTGCAAATTCGTGGTTCTTGTTGGAGAGGTTCATTATGACCTTTTGGATAGCGGTTGCCGACATCTCCACTTTCTGACCGTTGGCATCGAGGACGGCACCGAAAGCCAAAATCTGCGGAATGGTAAGACCCGCCTGTGAGCCGATACCCGCCATTCGCTGTGCAAATTCAACGAGGTAAGGCTTTGAAGCCGTACAGTTCTGCGAAAGGACATTGACCGTAGAGCCGACGGCAAGCATCGCCTCCTTTGTGCCGAGCATCTTTTCGACACCGAAGATGTTTGTCAGCTTGGCGATGGTTTGGGTAGCACCCGATCCTAAATCGACAAGCGCAACATTGATAATGTCGGCGGCTTCAACATATCCCTGAACACTTTCGAGAGTATTCTTACCCAGTCGCCCGGCTTCCTGGGCGAGTTCATTCAGCTTCTCTCGTGGTGTTCGGGTGTCCATTCGCTTGAACGCCTCGTTGAGTTTGCGCACATCTTCCTCACACATACCCGTGTATTTTCGGGTATTGGCAAGCTGCTCGTCCATCTCGGCAAAGGCGTTGACCGCCTTACGCCCTGCCATGACAAGCCCAGTGATGGCGGCGGCGATGCCGAGGATAGCGGTTTGGCAGTTATTGAGCCACAAATTCATTCTATCCCACATCGAGCGTTGAGTTGCCATAGTAGCGTTTACGCGCTGCAACTCCGCTTTAACCGCCTTGATTTTGGCAACGTGCGCATCCCACGCGGCGGTGCCGCGCTGTATGCCGTTGAGTTGCTTCTGCAAGGTCTTCAAGGTGCTGTTCAGCTCCTTGGGGCTTGCGCTGTCAAGGCGGCGGAGCACATTGTCAACGGAAGCCGACGAGCCTTTGAGCTGGTCGATGATGCGCTTCGTTTGGTTAAGCTCACGTTGGAGTTTCTTCATCGTGGCTTTGTCGCCGGCACTTGCAGCCTTGGCAAGCTGCCGTTCCAGACGTTGCGCATCTTTTTCAAGGGTCGAGAGCATCTTTTGAGCCTGTTTGCCGTTGACGGAGAGAATGACATTGGCGGTAGATGTATAATTAGCCATAATTCCTTGTTGTTGAATACGATATTTGTCAGTTGTACCTGCAAATATCGCCACGGCTTTTTGTAGGCGAAAAGACGGTAAAACACTCACTATCCGCTTAAAAAGGGTTGGTGTCGGCAAGGAACAGTGCCGACAAAGGGTGTAGTGTCGTAGGAGGAACTGCCTCGACGGGAGGGTGTCGGGAAGGAACGACCCGACCTTGATTTTCAGGGGCGAGCCTGATGCTCGATGGGTCCCGTGGAAATCAAGCGTAAAAATTTGACTAACAGGCAAATTTGGTGCATCGGCAAGGGTCCCGGCTACAAAATCTTCCAGTTTGTAGTGGGTTGCCGATGCAAAACGGCTGTGCAGCAGACGTTTGGGGGTTTCGGGGGCTTGCCCCCGTAGGGGCTTTGCACACCCCCCACCGCGCTGACGCTCGTTTTGCCCTCGCCCCCTCTCGCCCCCTCGGAATATGCAGAGCCGCCCCCCATTGCGCGGTAAAATCGCTGCCGTGTGCGTGGAAATTCCGCTCGCGGATTTCAGCGCATACGACAGCACCGCTCTCCCTTGACGCAGATACACCTATCAAGTCGAGGGGTTGATGTGGCGATGGGCGGTGATGACGATGTGGCGCGTAACGGAGGTGAACGAGGGCGAAGGAGCGCAGGGAGCTTGGAGCAAACAGCACAGAGGGGTGTCGCATAACTTGTGGAGCGACAGGCAATCTCTAAAATCCGCTTGCGGTTTGAGAGTTTGCCGACCCCTCCGTGCCGTGCACCGGAGGCTGCTCGAAGTGAGCGCAGCGGTCGCCATCGTTGCCGGAGTGGAGTCAGTGCATCGGCGCACCGCCCATCGGGGCTTGGGGCGGGGTCAATGCCGAGGGCGTGGAATGTAGGCGGCAACTTCCTCCATGGGTGGGAGGAACGTGGCTGACAGTATGGCTCCGGCGCGATTGGAGTTTGGAGCGGAGCGACCCGGCGTTGACAAGTCGGAAAAGCAAGCGGAGGTTTCGGGTCGCATTGGAATTGGAGCGCACCGACACCGTAGGCTCGCCGGAGGTGTCGGTGAGGCAAGCGGAAATGGAAACGCGAAGATAGTTTGTAACCGCAGGGAGCGGAGCCGTAGCAAACCCGCAGCGAGTGAGGGAAGTTGCGGAGGTCGTAGCGAGTGGAGAGCACAATCTATCGCCCCGAATACCGCAGCGGTCGCTATTCACAGGGAGGAACGACCCGTGAACAGCGATGCTCGGACTTGGCAATGACTGGGGGCGCGGAGCGGAGAACGGAATGAGCGGTCAAAAGCCATTGCAAAAGCCACATTCCGGGTGGGGTCGATAACATTGCCGCCTACATTCTTGCCCTCGGCGATAAATCAGGCGAGTGCCACGGGCGGAAATCCGTGCGTTCATCAGTCCACTATCGGGTGGGAGGTCGGCGGCAAATGGCTGCTCGCGCCGATTGGAGAACGGAGTGCAGATGCCTGTTCTTACAAGTCGGAAAAGCAAGCGGAGGTTTCCGGGTTGACAGCGGAGTGGAGCGTGCCAACACCCCGACATCGGAGGGGTGGCGGCGAAAAGCGGGAACGGAGCCGTCAAAGATAGTTTGTAACCATAGGCGCAGACAACCGCGCCCGACACCGTGAGGAACGAGCGGTGTCGGGATAAAGCGGAGGGCAAGACGGAGGGCGCAATCTATCGCCCCGGAAACCGCAGCGTTTTTTAGTCGAATGCGGCGCAACGCAGAGCCTCGACCAAAAATGCTCGGACTTGGGAGGATTTAGGCATCAATCGGAGGACGGATTGAGGTGTGTGTAAGCTGACATTTGACACCGACCGGGCGGGTCTGAAAAGATGAACGCTACAAACAAAACGAGCTACCCTCACGGGCAACTCGCCTTGCAATTTATGAAAAAAACTTCTACTCTCGGAGTGTGGAATGATTAGCGTTTTCGGTAGAAAACGTAGATTAAGCAGCCTATCACAAGTATTGTGATGATGGCTACCGCAGTGCCGTTAGGCGGATTATACAGGCGCGTCGTAGCGGAGTGCTCCGTCGAAGCCTCGGCAGCGGATTTCTTATAGGCTACCGTATCGAGCTGATTGTAGGCTTCGACTTGATTTCTTTCGACACGCCGCTTATCTATCACGCGCCCCTTAACGGCTTTCAGCCGAATAACCTCCGGCTTCTCGGCGTATGCCGTCGGACGCTCTACTTGGACTTCGAGGGTATCGAAGTGGAAAGATGTAGAGCGCATCATCGAATCAATCGTTGCGATTGTGCGGTGATGCTCCGACCGGGCGACTGAATCGACTGCGACGGATTTATCCTGTTGCAGTTCCTTGTGTGAGCGGCACGAAGTAATGAGTGCCAGCGCAAGGAGAAGAATCAACGACCGCATAGCTCCGGCTCTTTTTGCACGTTGAACGATGGGCAAGCCTTTGCAGCGAACTCGTTGTGTCCGTGGACGGTTGCCGACGGATAGCTCGCCTTTAACTCGGCAACGAGTTTGATAAGCGCAGCCCTCTGCGCTTCGGTGCGAGTGTCCTTCGGCGTTTTACCGTCTGCGGCACAGCCCAGTATAATCCTTGCCCTCCGGCGTAGCCGAGCAATGGAGGATTATCTTGTCGATGCAGCGAGTGTTCGGTAACGAACCGACGCCCAGAGCCGCCCACGTCTTCGGACCGACGATGCCGTCAACTGCAAGTCCGTGGGATTTTTGGAAGTCGCGCACCGCCTCGTCGGTGATCGCGCCAAAAATGCCGTCTGCAATGAGGTTGAGTTTCCGTTGCAGGGTTGCGACGGTGTCGCCCCTGCTGCCTTTTTTAATCGTTGTCATGGTCTTGGGGATTATGTGAATGATTGGAGCTGTCAGACGGGCGGTGCCCGTACTGATAGTGATACTTCATACCGAATACCGCCCCTGCGAAAGTCAGAATCTCGCCAAAGGCGATAAGGACTGAATTATGGATTTCGCCGGGCGGCGGCACACAAAATCCGGCAATGAGCAGACCGCAGCCAACGA
>PPYF01306383.1_pt1 | contig 10544 bp, 5 predicted proteins | sample 1559871 | NCBI WGS metagenome assembly PPYF01 (sample SAMN08240021, study PRJNA423297) | Human gut metagenome, whole genome shotgun sequencing project.
AAATTGCCAAATCACTTTCATTAATGCCGGAGCATATAGAACGAGTTATATTGTCGCCAAATTCTATACTTTTTTTGTCAATCCATAGGTTTATACCATAGTTTTCAAGCTTATCAGTTATAGAATAAACTATTTTTTTATTAGCATGACTATACGATACAAACAATTTTTTTCGTTTATAGTTTACAGAAGAATTATAACCCAATTCTTTTAATGCACTTTCTTCAGAAAACAAAAAAGTATTCTTGAATATCAATTCTATATGCCGCTTGTCAATATTTGCAGGTATATACTTTACATTAAATCTTCTTCCGGTTCTGATATCGTTAAAAAATTCATCAATACCTTTTTCAGAAACTATTTTTACCTTAGATTTTGTTATAATTTCATTTATTTTATCTGAATTTTCCGGTACGTCCTCAAGACAAATATATGCGCATAAATCATATGGATTATTTGAAACAAACAGCGTAACCGCTCCGTCAAAAGTTACCGCTCTGTTTAATCTGTATATCAATTCAATATAATAGTTTCTTTTTCCATATGGGATTTCTATCGTCCATTTAGCATTCATTGTATTTGTACTTCTTTTTAATATAATAGCTCTATCTGAATAATTTACAAATACCATATCAGCAGATATTAATGTTTTCAGCCTGAATGCATACCACTCAAATTCACGTAATCTGTTATCAATAACAGGAAATTTATTGAACGGCAGAATAACATAATCATTTTTTCTTGCTGTATTGTTATATTGATTATAAATTTCTAATAAAGCTATATCGCTAATCATAATTACCTCCATTCTACCGTAATAAACCAATGTAAAGATTACACGCCAATTCGCCAATGGCGAACCGGCGTACAGCATATCAGATTTCCATATCGTTTTCACGATTGTTTGAAGCTCTTTGTTTTGTCTGTTCCTGCTGTTTTTCAGTATTGTCAAGGTTTAAAAGCAATGCAAGCTCAGTTTGACGTTCAAGCTTGTCCTTCAATTCCTGTTCCTGCGGGAACGGTTTCGTAAGCTCGGTTTTTGAATTCTCTATCTGCCTTTTAAGGGCTTCAATTCTGTCCTTACAGCGGACTATTCTATCCTCAATATTATTCAGCGCGTTATTGATTTTCGTTATATTTCCTCCTTCGCTTTCGCTCATTATAATACTGACGCTTGATTTTCCCTTTATATAAAGATTAACTTTTCCAGCGCTGTCGGTATATACATCAAGCTTAAAGCCCTTGTATTCGCCTATGGTAACAGCATTGTTTTTGTTTCCTGCCGATTGTATTGCAGCTTTAATCAAGGCTGCTCCGGCTTCCTTTCTGTCTGTAAACGTTCTTCCGTTTACAGTCATAGGGCTGAAAGCTTCATGTCCTTCGCTGTCATGTTCGATTGGATAATCCGCTAACGCTTTTCTGTCCGCCTCCATATTCTTAAGCTCTGAAATTTCATTTGCAAGCTCTTGAGGAAGCTTTACATGAACGGCGTCCTCAAGCCTGTAATGTATATTCATAAATTCAGACTTTATCATCTGAAGCTTTGAAATCTCTATATCGAGTTCCATTTTTTCCTTGATATGAGGATTTGCAATGCAAAGGGCTTTTACCTCCGCGTAACTGAGCGTTGATTCGTCAATATCGTCGCAGTTTCTTGCCGGGGTTTTTGAAGTCATGATCTGTGAGATAAACCGCTGCTTATTCTCAAGCGTCTGGAATAAATATGCGTCAAAGGTGTCCTTAGTTACATATCTGAAGAGCTGCACCTTTTTATTTTCGTTTCCTTGTCTTACCATACGCCCGCGGCGCTGCTCCATATCACGGGGTTTCCAAGGACAGTCTAAATCATGGGAAGCAATCAGCTTGTTCTGCACGTTCGTGCCTGCCCCCATTTTTGAAGTAGAACCGATCATAATCCGAACGTCCCCGTTACGAACCTTTTCAAAAAGCTTTTCCTTTGCCTCCTTTGTTTTGGCCGAATGAATAAACGCTATTTCTTCCTGAGGTACGCCCATATTAATCAGCTTGGAACGTATATCGTCATAGATATTGAATTTTGAGAAATCTTCTTCACTTTCTGTGATAGCGTTACCGTCCTTATCCTTAACCTTTTTCTGAACCGTAGGAACGCCGAAATCACAGAAAATAAGCTGAGTACTTCTGTTTTCCGAGGTTTCGTTCCATATTCTGAAAACGTTGTCGATACAAGCGTTTACCTTAGTACCCGCTTCGTCTGGAAGCAGGGGATTTATAAGCCTTTGATCAAGACCAATCTTGCGCCCGTCCATAGTAACCAGAAGCATGTTATCAACATCGGGCGTTACAGCCTTATTGTGAATTATTTCCGCACGTTTTCCAAGCGACTTTACAAGATTCTTCTGCGTTTCAGTTGGATCAACTGAAATATTATGAACTTCACATTCAGGAGTGGGGAGATCAATATCGTCGGCCGTTTTAATATCTGCGCATTCCTTGAACATAGTCATAAGCTCAGGCAGGTTATAGAATCTTGCAAGCCTTGTTTTCTGCCTGAAGCCCGTGCCTTCGGGAGCAAATTCAAGCTTTGTGACCTTTTCCGCAAAGCTTGCGGCCCATGCGTCAAAATGAGCGAGATTATTTTTTCTCAGTAGATCCGCCTGTAAATATCTCTGCATTGTAAATATCTCCGATATGCTGTTTGACACAGGCGTGCCTAAACTCACACTCTAACAACTCAAACAAATGCCGATTTTGCGTTGTTTTATCAAAAAAGCATAAATCAAGATGAGAAACCATCTTGATTTATGCTTTTTAAATGAAAATTAAAATTATAAAAATGCAGAAAATTGATATACATTTATATTTACATATAGACCTATTAAAAAAACGTTATTCAAAACGGACTTTTGTTTGAAGCTCCCGTAACTGTACTGTTATTATAAAAAGTTATTGTTTTGGTTTCATCTTTTGTCCAATCTTCTTTTTTTATACCAAGAGAACCAATAAAATTAGTAGTACCTTTGTAATATCCGTCTGTATGCATATTGTATGTAATACCCTTACTATTGATTGCTGCGGACGTTATTGAGTTTATTTGCATAAGAGGTGTGGTTTCTGACGAATCCCCGTAACCATTAGGTAAGTAGATATATGTTTCTTTATAAAAATAGTCTAGAGTCCGTTCGTTTATGAGAGTTCCGTCCATTCTATACGTTACTATTTTTAGTTCATGTATCCAGTTGTTATACAGTGTCGTATAAAGACCCCAGCCGTAAGCGCCAAAAGTAGATTTATATTCACCTGCATCCGGAGTTGTATAAATACGCACATAATAATCATCCTTACCATTGGAAGTGCTTAACCATATACCTTCAGACAAGCTTCCTGTATGATCTCCAGTATACGAATCATCACTCCCATCAAAATTGATATTAATATCACCGCTTACATCATCGTCCCAACTGCTGTCGCTTGTATCTGAACTGCCGTTATCATTATTATCATCTTTGTCTTTATCAATTTCTATTATTTCATTAATAATAAAATTTCCGCTTGAAGTCACAGAAACTTCATGCTGCTTTTCCTCAGTGAATATTACAATGTAATCACCGGCTGAATCAAGTACAGCCTTATACTCACCGTTTAAATCAGTAACCACTTCAGCAACCAAAATCTTTTTATCAGTATCTGATTGAAGTCTTTTATAAATTACAAGTTTTAAATTATCATACGGTTCAATTATGTTTTTATCTCTGTCATATTTTTCAACCTTACCGCTTATAATTGCTTGAATCGGGTTAAGCAGGATTTCTTCAATTAAAGTTCCGCTTTGGTCATATAATAACCCATCTTTGGCAGTAACGCACAATACTTTTTTATCATATCCGTCTTGAGTTAAAGTAATTTCATATTCATCATCGCTGCAAACAAATGTAAATTCACCGCTTTCATTGGTTATGTAGTTGGTAATATCTTTATAGGTAACCGATTTAACATCTATATTAACATTACTGATAAATATCTTTGATTTTTCATCTTTTACGGGAAGACTTATACCTTCAACCAATTGAATGTCGTCAATTTTCTTTACTAAAGAATCAATTACAGTAACTTTTTCACGATGCGCAACGTATCCGTCCTTAGTAAATTCAAGCAGATAATCTCCTATGGGCAAAATAACCTCATATTCGCCCTCTTGATTTGTTGTTTCTACTTTTATTTCTTCCGACTTCTTTATTTCGCTGTCCAGAATTTCATATACAGTAATTGTCACATCTTCTAACCCTTTAGCACTGTCATTTTCAATTACTTTACCAAGAACAATACCATTTGTTTTTTCTTCATATTCGCCGTCATTACCCAAAACTTTATCAACAGCAGCTTTTGCGTCAACAAGACCATATGTATACGAATTATCTAATGTACTGATTTTTCGGGTTGCAGTCTCTTTAATAATCTGCTTAACCATTTCTGCCGTCAGGCTTGGGTCTATCGAATACATCATTCCCGCTATGCCTGAAGCGTGCGGCGCCGCCATTGAGGTGCCGTTTTTTTTATCATAGTCATTATTCAAAACAGTGCTATAAATATTTTCTCCCGGCGCAACAACGTCAACTCTGTTTCCGATACAAGTTTCAGTATCGAAATAATACGGCTCGTCAGAATTAGTATTATAAAATCCAATTGAACCAACACAAATAATATGACCCTTTACTTTATTCAATTGTATGAAATTAAAAAATGAATTATATATTGAATCGGCATTTGCCGATTTTATACCATTTGCATCCTTCTTATATCCATATTTGGTCTTTTGAGGCAAAAATTTTAATTCATTAACATTTCCGGCTGATGTTACAATCAGAAAATCATAGTTCTTATCAATAAGCTTTTTTAAAAACTTTTCAATTATTTCGGCATTTATTTTTATATAATTTACAGCCGCTTCATTACCGTTCGACGCTCCATAACATTGTTCATGACCTGAATTTTGACTTATATTAATCACTCTTACATTGTTTGCAATTAATAATGCAAGAGCATATTTATATTCCATAGACGATGAAGTTTTACCGGAAGCATATGCATACAGTTCATTTTTTGGACAAATTCCGGCTACGTTTTTAATATTACTTGAAACAGTACTATTGGTTTTATTATCAAAGGTTGCTGCCATTATTCCTGCAACATGAGTTCCGTGATCAGGATTTTTAAGAGGGGCAGAATCGGGATTATTCCAAATGTACTTATAATCCAAATCATTGTGTTTTTCAAAATAATTGTCTATTAATCCGATTTTTACAATATTTCTGCCGCCATTTTCTTCCTTGCTTTCATCAAAATAATTCCATGCTTCATCAGCTTTAACAGCTTTTATTCCCCAATCCACATTTTGGGGGCTTTTGCCGTCCCACCAGTCATAATCCTGAGGTATATAATCGTCGCCGACTTCGATTACAGTATTAAGTGAAGAATAATCAATAAGCTGATTCATTTTAAGCTCATCAATCAGCAGATATAATTCATCGGCGGTCATTTCCGTATTAAACTCAAGCTGATAATCATTTGTCAGTTCAATATAACCAACAATTTCAGCATTCAAGCTTTGCGCAAGAGTTTCAACCTCATTAAAGCTTACGCCGTCATTTGCAGTCAGCAGCATTTGACTGCGTACATAATAAATTCCGTTTCCGTCATATTCAATTTCGTCCTCGCTTTGAATATCTTTAAAATACATCTGACCGATATCAGCCAAATCGGGGTTCTCCGTATCAGTCGCACTATTGCTTTTAATTATTTCAGTAAGCGAAAAATCGGTAATTTCGGGAACGCCTGATTTTTTACCAGTAAATCCGATTGCAACGCTTGAATTACCGTAAATAATATTTGTATATGTACCTTTTAAAGTATATTTCCCCTCGTTAGCGGACAATATAGAAGCCGCCCAGCTGTCGGTAATTTCAACAATAGTAAAATTGCTGTCAAAATCCAAAGTCCAGCACTCAATAGGTTTATCGGCTGTGTTTGTTATAATAATTTCTCCATTAAAATTATTATCCCATTCATTTATTACGTTCAAAGAAACGTCATATCCGCTTTCTTTTACTGCTTCTTCCTGACACATAACAATTGAATTTGGAAATCCTGTAGAATTCTCTAAAGTATATCCAAAAACAACGGAGCCTTCAGGTTCAATGATGGCATTATATCCTGCATTTTTGATATATTCTGAACCATTATTGTCAGTTTCAATTACTGCATTCCAGATTCCGACAACGTTTCCGTTGAAGTCATATTCAAGCATCCAGTTATCAATTGCTTCCGTTCCTGTGTTTTTAATTGTTACAGTAACATTTTGACTGTTTCCCCAGCTGTTCACTACGGCATAATCTATTGTGTAGCCATCTTGTGTATAGGTTTTTGAGTTTAAATCTTCCGCATAGGCAATATTGGGTATTATACTCAATAATACCGCAAATACCATTAATACACTAATTATTCTTTTCAAACTTTTTTACCTCCATTAACAATAATTCGATAAAATATTTTTTATATTTTTAGCTATTTCATCAGCATACAAATCTGTATTTAGATAATAATCATCTCCCCACCCTGATAATAATATTATCTCTTTTTCTCCATCTTTATCGACTCTTATTCCATATAACTTATACATTCCATATGTAGCATCCGTAGTATTTCCGCTTTCTGCAATTTTGGCTTTTTTATCAACAAGCATTAAATTTTTATACAATTCTATTAAATCTGACATTGATACTGTGTTTAAATCATCTTGTGTAAATTCATCACCTTCTTGTCGAAATACAAGTTCTGAACAGGTTACATTTTTCAAATTATCATAAACTTTAGGAATATCCCTATATTTTCCTTCTTCCTCATCACTAAAAGCATACATTTTCATCTCACCGTTTCGGGTTACATAAACTCCTCTTATATTTGAATATTTACCATGTTTAGAAGAAGAATAATAGCAATGCGACAAAACAAAAACAATATCCGGCATGGTGTTGTATATTTCCAGTTCTTCCGGCGTTAAAGCTATTTCGGTGGTCACAGTTGTGAGTTCGGTAGTTGTTGCTGTTGTGGGTTCGGTGGTGGTTACTGTAGTTGGTTCAGTGGTGGTTTCCGTTGCGGGTTCGGTTGTTGTTGCTGTGGTTGCTTCAGTGGTTGTTACCGTTGTTGGTTCGGTTGTTGTTGCTGTGGTTGCTTCAGTGATGGTTTCTGTGGTAGTTGTTGTTTCCTCCACGGGCACAGAAGCTTCATCTGCTTTGCTGCAGCCCGAAAGCAACACCATAAACACCAGTGCAAAGAAAACTAATTTTTTCATAAAATCAATCCTTTCATTTTTATGGGACTATATGATTCATATTTTGCATACAGATATTGACTTTCATGTCACAAAGTAAAATACGTGTAATATTATTTTGAAATATTACACGTATTTTGTCAACATAAGTTTAGTAAATGGTGCGTTTTTAATAAAACAATTTTAAAGCTTGACTTTGTATCAATTTAAATTGTATTGGCTAATCCTATTGAACATATTACATAATTATAATGTATGTGTGTAATATTACATGCCAAAATGTACATTAAATAAAAAACATGATAAATTACTTGAGCGTCATTGCTATAAAAAATCCTAACACCATAATATATAATCCAATAGCAATATATAATCCCCCTTTATGTATTAATGCTATTTTGGCATTATGTAAAGTTTTATTTGAAATAAATAAAATAGTAACACCAAGTATTAAAATTTCAATAGAAATAGAGACGCCCTCATAGTTGAATCATCCCCATCATTATAATTGCTATCAATTATATAATAACTTTTATTATTTTATTATTTTTTCAACTAAAAAGTTTTTTAAAGTTATTGACTTAAAATCATGGTTATAACCTTCTTATTTTCATTGTATTTAAGTTATTACCTAAGTCCATAAATAACAACTTAAATTGGATAGAGACTTTTAAATTTAAAAATCAATCGGATAATTTTTCAACAATTTCTTTTGCAATACTGCAAGATGAGTCTATTTCGAGAATTTCCTTTGCTAATTTTAATGCTAAGTCATCAGACATAGGTTTTTCAGGGATTTCATTAAAAAATAACATAAATTCTTTGTTTTTAACATCAGGCTGGATTCGCACCATTTCAGAAGCATGATAATATGCTAAACTATATGCCCCTTCAAGCCAGCACATTTGTATTAATGCATTTGCTGCTAATTCATGGTGAAAACAAGAATTATCATTCATAAGCAAATATGTGATAAACCCCAATATTACAATATTGCTACTGCAATTGGATTCAGCTACAATTAAGTCCATTTTCTCAGTTTCGCTAAGTTCATTAAATAAATTTAGTGCCTTATTAAAATTAAGGCTGTTAATATATTTTATGATTTTTGTTTCATTCACGTTATGAGCTTCCTTTCGCTATAAAAAGTCTGCTGTACATATACATCAATTAAAATTAAGTAAATAAATAACGTTCCAATTTTATTGATACAAACATATACAGTACATTAACTAAATAATACTTAAGCAATTATTACTCTAACAAAATTTTTAATCTTTATTAGTTTTTTTACTCAGCAACTACCCAAGCATCTGATATGGCAATATATCCATTGCTTAATTTTTTATAAGTTACTTCCACTACTTTACCATTAAAATCTAACACTTTTTTATAAACACCTTTATGAGTCATTTCTGTTCCATTTAACATAGTAGTAAAAATAATTTGTTTAATATCATTCCAATTCTTATCCGGCACAAGAGTTTCCCATAGATGATTGCTATTTTTACTACCTTCAATTATGTGATGAATCTTATTGCTTTGTAAGTTATCAAGTTGTTCAGAAATTTGCCTAATTTTTAAAGTGTCAGTTAATTCAACATATTTAGCTTTCTGCAAAGCAATAATTTCATCTGTATTTTTACCAGCTTTAAGTATATCATCAATTGAATTTACAGAATCATCCAAAGCATCAACTGCATCAACTTTTGAAAGTTTACTTAATGCAGCAAATTCATCTAGATTTTTAATTGCACCTATTATCGGAATTATTCCAACCATATCAAGACCGGTTTGACCAGCATGACTCCATGACCATTCCCAATGTGTAACATCATATGTTACATCTCGAATATCTGCAACGAAATCGATTCCTGTAAAGCCAATTACAATTTGGCCAGCAGTTCCAGTCAATGTTATGTCTTCACTGTAATTCCCCTTTAATACTTGGTTTTTTAGTTTATCAAGGGTGTCAGGATCAAGAATTTCATAATACAAAATATTAACATATTGATCCATAGTAAGCCAAAATGTTTCTATTCCATATGTTCCATATGCTTCACGAACCCAACTTATATATGCGGCGTACTCTTGACCTAAAACCGCTTTTCCTTCATCTAATAAAGCGGGCCAAATTTTTTGGTCAAAATGATCCCATGTAGCTTCACATTCTTTATTTTTGCTTGTTATTTCTTCGCCATCATAATTATATTTTGGCGGCATAATATCATTAAGATATTCATCAAGGACATTCAACAGCTCCTCAGTTGTTTCGCTATCTAAATTGCTGTTAATAACTAAAGGTTCCGAATCATCTTTATCATTATAACCATCCCCATCCGTATCCTTTTTAGTAGGGTCAGATGACATCTCAAAATAAATGCTCTTTGTACTATACTGAATATCACTTGGAGCGCCCTGTAAATATTGGTACTGCGGATTTATTTCTTCTCCGTCAAGCAGACCATCGCCGTCTGAATCAGGATTTAACGGGTCAGAATAAATAACTTCCCCATTTTCCAATCTCATACCGCTGATTTCAAAGATATCTGCAAGACCGTCGCCGTCTGTATCAGTCAGGTCAAAATTCTTTTCTGTTCCAAGCTTTGAATATATATTTATAAGTTCACCTGCTGTTGCCGCACGATAATATTCACCATTGGTTGCATCAGCAATATGTTTTAATATATTTTCATCAACCTCATCACCTAAACCAATAGTACATATTTTAATATTGGATTCTTTTGCCTCTATCAATAGCGCTTCATTCAATGATTCTGTCAAATCTTCAAACATGCCGCCATCAGACATAAGGATAATTATTTTTGATGAATCATCTGAAGCAACTGACAATTTACTAATTGATTCATTTAAAACAGGATTGAAGTTTGTCGAGCCTTCTTGATATAGATTATCCAAAGATTTTTTAAGCGTGTCCTTATTGCTTGTCAGGCTTTCACAAAGCCATGTTGCAGTATTCGCAAATCCGACAATTGCTGCTTTATCAGATTCCTTTAGTGTATCTATAAAACCTTTTGCTGCTGTGCTTCTTTCGCTTTTGTATGTAGCTTCATACGGCGGTGTTGACGGAGGAATTACCTGTATCGGATCGTTATCCTCCATACTTCCGGAACAATCAATAGCTAATACTGCATTTACGAGCTTGTATTGGGCGTCATATAAATCATGTTCCCATACCGCATACCATGCAGCTTTGTCAATAATCATGTATTTGCTG
>PPYF01547754.1_pt1 | contig 10544 bp, 7 predicted proteins | sample 1559871 | NCBI WGS metagenome assembly PPYF01 (sample SAMN08240021, study PRJNA423297) | Human gut metagenome, whole genome shotgun sequencing project.
GAATAATTTCGCACAGCTTAATCTGGATCCTGATTTCAGAATCGGTGACCAGGCAGAGCTTAAGCTTATGCTAAAGGATGCTTTGGCACAGGTATTTGAGGACAATTATGCAAGAGAAGACAACGAGGCATTTATCAACCTTATAGATACCTACAGCAAGGGGAGAAATGACTCTGCCGTCAGGCAGATGGTGGAGGATATCTACTATAAGGCGGGCAGCTCATCATGGCCGAGAAAGTGGATGAACAGCCTCCTAAGGCTCTATGATATAAAGTCAGCTAAACAGCTTGAGGACTCAGAAATCATTAAGGAGATAGTGGATTACAGCAGGGTGCTTTTGGAGGAGGCTGTTCAGGATCTTACAATGGCGAAAGACTTGGCATCAGCTACACTCGGGCTTGAAAAGTATGCGCTTACACTTTCTGAGGATATAGCATTGTTTGATGGAATGGCGGATGTGACAGGCTATGTCGGCATGCAAGAGTTCTTAAACAAAATATCCTTTGGCAGAATTGCTGTCATCAGGAAATTTGACGGAGACGAGAAGAAAAAGGAGCGCGTGAAAAGCATGCGCGATGCTGCCAAGAAGAAGATAGACGGAATAAAGCAGAAATACTTTGGTATGTCAATTGAGCTTATGTATGAGCAGCTGGAGCGTCAAAGACCATTTGTTAAAGAGCTGATAAGGCTCTCACTCGAGTTTTATGATGCGATGGAGGCTGTAAAAACAAGAAAAAGAGTATTTGATTTTTCTGATATAGAGCACTTTGCGCTTCGCATATTGGTGGATGAACAGACACTGGAGCCCACAGAGACAGCGCGTGAGTTTTCAAAACATTTTGAGGAAATCATGATTGACGAGTATCAGGACTCAAACCAGGTGCAGGAGGATATACTTACCGCTATTTCAAGAGAGCACCAGGGAGTCGGCAACATGTTTATGGTGGGCGATGTAAAGCAGAGCATATACAGATTTCGAATGGCGCGCCCTGAGCTGTTTATGGAAAAATACAATACATATACATCAGATGACAGTGCACATCAGAGAATAGACCTGCATAAAAATTTCAGAAGCAGGAATGAGGTGTTAGACTTTACTAACGACATATTCTACAAAATCATGGCAGCAGATTTGGGCAATGTGCAGTATGATGACGATGCGGCACTGTATCCCGGTGCAAGCTATCCGGATGAGACGATGCGTCCTGAGCTTTTGCTTGTTGACTACAAGGATGAGGATCTGTCTGAAATTATAGAGGATGAGGATGGAGATAAGGTGCAGATAGAGGCGCTTTTGATTGCAAACCGTATAAGGAGTCTGATGGAAGACGGCATGGTGACTGATAAAAAGACAGGGCAGCTAAGAGCCGTGCAGTACAGGGATATAGTGATACTTTCGAGAAGTGTTGCAACCTGGGGCAATACAGTGGCAGCAGTATTAAAGGACTGTGATATTCCGGCGCATGTAGAGTCGAATACAGGCTACTTTTCATCGTATGAGATACAGGTGATTCTGTCCATGCTTCGCATACTCGATAATCCGCTGCAGGATATTCCGATGGCAGCAGTGCTTGCTTCGCCTATTGTGGGCATGGATGATGAGGAGCTGGCACAGATTAGGTCTGCCTTTAAGGGTGTAAGCTTTGCACAGGCTGCACTTAGCGCCATGGCAGGTGAGGATGGCTATGAGGACGAGAAGCTTAAAGCCTTCGCTTTGGTATTTGAGAGACTAAGAGGTGCTGTAGCTGATACGCCAATCCATGAGCTTTTGTACATGATGCTTGATGAGACAGGCTTTTACAGGTATGCATCGGCCATGCCGGCAGGAAAACGGCGCAGACAGAATATAGATATGCTGATTGAGATGGCCGCAGCCTATGAAAAGACCAGCTACAAGGGGCTGTTTCACTTTGTCAGGTACATAGATATACAGCAGAAATACGAGATAGACTACGGAGAGGCCGATACCGCAGGCGAGAATGACGATGTGGTGCGCATTATGACAATCCACAAGAGCAAGGGTCTTGAGTTTCCTGTAGTGTTTGTTTCCGGGCTTGGCAAGGGCTTTAACACGCAGGACACAAAATCAGACCTGGTGATACATGAAAAGCTTGGGCTTGGCCTTGTGGAAAAAACAAAAAGCCCAAGGACAAAGCGACCATCACTAATCAGAAATGAGATAGAGAGCCGCATTAAAAGGGAAAATCTGGGAGAGGAGCTGCGTGTGCTGTATGTAGCACTCACCAGGGCGAAGGAAAAGATTATCCTGACAGGGGGACTTTCAAATGCCCAAAAATCCTTTGAGAAGTATAGAGGCAATGTAAATGCGAACCAGCCAATAAGCTTTGGACAAAGGGAGGGAGCAGGGTGTTACCTGGACTGGATTATACCTGCCATGCTGTCGTACCCGGATAAGTATACGGTATCCACAGTCGATGCAACAGAGTTCGCTGCACGAACTGCGATGGATATGGCGGCAAACGATATATCAAAAGCGCAGCTTATTGGGCACATAAGTGCAGCGGATGAAACAAAAGCCAAAGAGCTCGCAGAGGAATTTGATTTTGAGTATGTATATGCTTCTGATATAACTAAAAAAAGCAAATATTCTGTATCTGAGCTGAAGCATGACTCTATGGTTGAAAAGTACGACAGCACAGAGAGGGAGGCAGAGCGTCCTAAGTTCTTATTGGAGGAGAAGGAGACGTATGTGCCGGACTTTGCGAGGGATGATGAGGCAGGCGGTGCTTCTAATGAAAGCAAAGAGCCTAAAAATGCAGCAGGTGTGAATCAGGGAGCGCTGCGCGGAACTGCAGTGCACCGTGTCATGGAGTGTCTGGATTTCAAGAGCCTGTGTGATATAGATACAAAAGACCATGTGGCAGTCAGTGCATTTGTGAAGAAAAGTATGGATGAAATGCTAAAAAAGGGGCTTATCACAGATGACATGTACAGGCTGACCAGACCAAAGCTTATAGAGCAGTTTATATCATCAGATGTGGCAGCGCGTATGGCACAGGCGGATAAGAGAGGCGATTTGTATAAAGAGAAGCCTTTTGTGATGGACTATGAGGGTGTGTTGGTTCAGGGAATTATTGATGTATTCTGGCTGGAGAATGATAAAATAGTGCTGCTTGATTATAAGACAGACAGGGTAAATGCTGCTAAAGAGCTTATCGACAGATACAGCACACAGCTAAAACTGTATGCTGATGCACTTGGAAGGATTTTTTCTACAGATGGGAAAAGCATACAGGCGGATGAGAGGCTCATATATTCATTCCGTTTACAGCAGACAATTGTTATCTGTCGTGAATATAAAAAATAGTGGCATGTCACAGCAATCTATTATATAATGTCTAACAGGCGGTACAAAAATATACAATATATTAATACCTCAGACATAATTGCTGTATGAACAGCTGTATATAAAGCCAAAGAAAAGAGATAATTTACATGGAGGAATACAATATGTACGAGTACGATGACGAGGTTTTAGACACATTTTTAAAGAAACAGACACAGCTTTTTAGTGAGGAGGTCGCTGATACTCCGGAGGCTGCAGAGGAATTTTTAGAGGACTGCATGGCTGTGGTATGTAAGAATATAAAAGAAGTAAGAGATTACTTTGATGAGGCAGGCTCAGATATTTCGGGCATGTCAGATGATGAGCTTATGGACCAGAGTGAGGTCTTTGCCATTGCGGACGGCAGATTCCTTGTTGTGGAAGGATAGCAGGTATGAAGTATTTTAAGAAAACGATGTGTATGCTGCTTGCATCAGCGACACTTCTCACCGGCTGCAGTATTGGCGGCAAGGAGATAGTGCTTGATATAAATACCACGAACAGCCATACAGTTTTTTCCGTGGACAATATGAAGTGCGATAAGACGGAGGCACTCATATATTTAGCCAATTACAAAAATCTGTACGGCACTATGTATGATGTAAACCTGCTTGAGACAGATGATGCGTCGAACGTGGAAAAATATATCAGGGATGTCACTGTTGATGAGCTGACGCGCATATACTGCATGGTTTCAATTGCAAAGCAGAAGAAGATTACACTTACAGACAAGGAGAAGAGTAGTGTGTCAAAGGCTGCAAAGGAATACTATGACTCATTAAACGAAGCTGAAAAGAAATTCACAAAGGCTGATTTATCAGACATTGAGAGCGCATACGAGCATTATGCGATTGCGCAAAAGCTGTATAATTCTCTATCGAAGGGCGTTGATACAGAGGTGAGTGATGAGGATGCAAGAGTTATCCATATACAGAAAATCTTTGTAAAGAGCAAGGAGAGCGCAGATTCTGTGAGCCAGAAGCTTTTGTCAAAGGAAGATTTTGCAGCAGTTGCATCAGGCAGCAGTGAGGACAGCCAGACAGAGCTGTATGCGGCAAAGGGCACTCTGCCACAGGAGGTTGAGGCTGTAGCATTTGAGCTTGGCGATGGAGAGACATCTGATATGATAACCACAGATGACGGCTACTATTTCATCAAGTGTATATCCAAGCTGGACCGGGAAAAAACAGAGCAGAACAAGGTCACTATACTGCAAAAGAGACAACAGGAGCAGTTTAATGATGACTACGAGCACTTTGTAAAAAAAGCAGGGTTTAGTTTAAACAGTGACCTGTGGGATTCAATCAGTATAAAGGATGAAAAGGATGTGAAAACAAGCTCATTTTTTACTGTGTACAATAAATACTTTCAGGCCGACAATTGAACAGGCAGATAATAATTAATAATAGACAGGAGCATATAATATGGACTGGGAATTTGACATCCTATATGCAATTCAGAGCATCAGAACACCATTTTTAGACAAGCTAATGGCGTTTTTATCCACCATCGGAAATGCAGGCGCATTGTGGATTGTGATAGGTGTAGTGCTTTGTATTTCAAAAAAATACCGCCGTGGAGGCATGCAGGTGCTTTCGGCAGAGCTTTTGAGCTTTATAGTGGGCAATCTGATAATAAAAAATATGGTCGACAGAATGAGACCATGTCAGATAGATGAGACAGTCAGGCTTATTGTAAAGATACCGTTTGACTCATCATTTCCTTCGGGACACACGTTAAACGGCATAACAGCGGCAGTGACACTTATGTTTATAGACAAAAGAATGGGAATACCGGCGATTGTACTTGCGGTACTTATAGCGTTTTCACGTATGTACAACTTCATGCATTTCCCAACGGATGTCCTGGCAGGAGCAGTGCTTGGGGTGGTATCGGCTGTGTTTGTGAACTTTTTGTTTAAGAGAGCAGGTAATTAATAAAAAGCTGTACACATGCAGGTCTATGAAACCTGCATAGTGTACAGCTTTTTTATGAGATGTTAACAGTAAAATTACTTTGATAGATTACTTTGTGAGAAGAAGCATGATATCATTACTTCTCTTTACAAATTTAGTCATCTGGTCAACTGAAAGCGGCTGGTTAGAAAGCATTGCAAGGTCGTAAAGCTGCTCAGCAAACATTGGAACATGCTCAGAATCCTTATTGTCTAAGATGTACTTTACAAGCTCGTTGTTGGCATTTAATGTGAGTGTCTGGTCAGCGGCAAACATGCTTGGATCCATTCCACCCATGCCTCCGGCTGCGTACATCTTCATCATATCCTGCATACGTCTGCCCTGCTCTGAGAGTGTGAGCACAGATGCTACATCTGCGTTCTTAAGGTTTTCTACCTTTACAGTGAGCTTGTCGTTGTTCAAAGCCTTCTTGAATACCTCTGAGAGAGTAGTGGTTGCCTCTGTGAGGTCTGCACCGGATTCATCCTTGAGAGACTCTGTGAGGTCTGCATCTATTCTCATGAATTTGTAGTGGTCATTTCTCTGCTCAAGCTGTGTGATGAATGAGGTATCGATATTGTGGTCAAGGATAACAGCGTTCATGCCCTGTTCCTTGAACAGCTTGATATACTGACCCTGCTGTACTACATCTGTGACATAGTAAACTGTATTTTTCTCAGGCTCCTTGTTTTCATCAGAGGCATTTGCATCAGTATTGTCAGCTTTCTTTGTATCATCAGAAGCATCAGCACTTTCTGCATCTGTTTTTTCATCCTCCGCAACAGGTGCGAGCAGCTCAGGAAGAGTCTGATACTTGTCATTGATGTCCTTGAAAAGAATATAGTCGTTTATCTTGTCGCAGAACTTCTCGTCCTTTAAGCAGCCAAACTTGATGAATGGGCTGATGTCATCCCAGTATTTCTCATAGGCTTCCTTATCTGTTTTGCACATACCGATGAGCTTGTCAGCAACTTTCTTGGTGATGTACTCAGAAATCTTCTTTACGAAGCCATCATTCTGGAGAGCAGAACGTGATACGTTAAGCGGTAAATCAGGACAATCGATAACACCCTTTAGGAGCATCAAAAACTCAGGAATGACCTCCTTGATATTGTCTGCGATAAATACCTGGTTGTTGTAAAGCTTGATAGTTCCCTCAATTGAGTCGTACTCTGTGTTGATCTTAGGGAAGTAGAGGATACCCTTTAAGTTGAAAGGATAGTCCATATTCAGGTGAATCCAGAAAAGAGGCTCCTTGTAGTCTAAGAATACCTTTCTGTAAAACTCCTTGTATTCCTCGTCAGTACACTCATTCGGGCTCTTGGTCCAGAGTGGGGTTGTATCATTAAGCGGAACAGGGCGCTTAACGATTTTGAGCTGATCCTTTGCAGGAGATACCTCTACCTGCTCCTTCTCGCCCTTGTCATTTTCTTTTTCCTCGTACTTGGCGTCCTCATGGATTTCCTCGATGACAGTGTCAGTGTCACGCTTGTCGGCCTTGTCTATTGTCTCGTACTCTTCAGGAGCATTTTCTTTTGCAAGGTAAATCTCTGTAGGCATGAAAGAACAGTACTTTTCGATAACCTCACGTGCGCGGTACTCGTTTGCGAACTCAAGACAGTCGTCGTTTAAGTAGAGAGTAATCTCTGTTCCGACGTCGTCCATGTCGCCATCCTCCATGTTGTACTCTGTGCCACCATCACATGACCAGTGTACAGGTGTAGAGCCCTCTTTATAAGAGAGAGAATCTTGCCCTTGTAGTCTGCAGGAAGGGAATATTCACCCATCATGTCGAGCTTTTTGAGCTTAGTAATGGCATCGCAGCCGTTTGAGATGAGCTCACGATAGAAGATATCGTGGTCTGAATATAACCATTTCTTTATAATAGGGAACAGGTTGTCGCTGTCAATTGAAAGATTGCCGTGTTTTTCTGTCATTTTTACACACTCCTTGTTTTTTATTTCACATTTACACCGCGGTTATGGGCTGTGAGGTTGCGGCGTAGCAGCCAATAATTCCTCAGAGAAAATATGAAGTCAGCCACAGGATTTTGTATGGATAGTTTGTGGCATACTTTTGGTTGTGCCGCTTTGTCCGGTAATGGAACCCTGTGGCAGTTCATATTTTATCTTCAGAACAACTGTCTGCTACTCGCAATTTAGCTTGTTTCCGCGAGTGTAGATTTAGTTAAATGTTTTACACCGCGGTTATGGGCTGTGAGGTGCGGTAGGACAGCCCATAATTCCTCAGAGAAAATATGAAGTCAGCCACAGGATTTTGTATGGATAGTTTGTGGCATGCCTTTGGTTGTGCTGCCTTGTCCGGTAATGGAACCCTGCGGCAGTTCATATTTTATCTTCGGAACAATTGTCTGTTACCCGCAATTTTAGCTTATTTCCGCGAGTGTAGGTCATTTATTATTTGTAATAAACCAGCTTGCTATATAAGCATAATAAAATAATAGTTCGCAATACCGGAAAAGTCAATAGAAAATTAGCACTCAAAAATAGTGAGTGCTAACAAAATGACAGAAAACCGCATGGATTGGGCATTTTTGGAATTGTGAAAAGTTTATAAACTTATTTTTCACTGGACATTGTGGCGTAAAAATGCTAGGATTTATTTTATAAAATATAGATATAAGGAGACTGATATGTTACAGGCAGGTATTAAAGGTAAGAAAGAGATTACAGTGACTTTGGATAAGACAGCGAAGGCTATGGGAAGCGGCACGATGGATGTGTTTGCTACTCCGGCTATGATTGCGCTGATGGAAAATACAGCTTTTGAGAGTGTTGCGTCTGAGCTTGAGGAGGGAAGTGGTACTGTCGGTACTGCGCTTGATATTAAGCATGTTTCGGCTACACCGGTTGGCATGAAGGTGACCTGTGAGTCGGAGCTTGTGAAGGTGGATGGTAGAGCACTCACTTTTTCTGTAAAGGCTTTTGATGAGGCAGGACTCATTGGTGAGGGTACTCATGAGCGTTTTATAGTATTTGAGGAGAAATTCCAGAAGAAGGCAGATGACAAAGCAAAGTAGACCGGATTTAGATAGTAAAACACCGGAAATCAAAACGGAGAAACGTAAGGCCGTAGGTGGTGATTGTAAAGAATCTAACATCGAAGAAAAAAGTGCGAGGAAATACAGCAGAAGATGGGATATCATTGTGACAGCCTTTGATTTTGTGACCAATTTTTCAGAGAGCTCTATTTCTGCATACGCAGGGCAGGCAGCCTTCTTTTTGATGCTGTCGTTTTTCCCGTTTTTATTGTTTTTCTTTTCACTGCTGAGCTGGACACCGCTTACAGAGGCTGATTTTTTGATGTGGGCGAGCTCGTTTATTCCGGAGTCGTTTGGTGACATCATGAAGGATCTGGCAAGTGAGGTGTATGCCAGCGGCACAGGCAGGCTTTCTATCACGATGATTACAGCCGTGTATTTAAGCTCAAAGGCTTTTATTTCGTTTCAGCTTGGACTTGATGATATGTACCATGTGAAGGAAAACAGAAATTTTATTTTGCGGCGAATATATTCGGTGCTTTACAGTATCGTTTTTGCACTGGCACTCATTTTTTTACTGGGTATCATGGTGTTTGGAAATATGCTCAGGAAGATGTATTTTTCGAATGTTCATCATATAATTGGAAGTATAATAGGCAGTGTGGTCGATTATCGTCTGGTAATCTGCCTGCCGGTGCTTATTTTATTTTTCTGGGTGATTTATGTGTTTCTGCCAAACAAGAAGCAGAGGGCAAAGTACCAGCTGCCGGGAGCGGTATTTGCGGCTGCTGCATGGATGATTTTTTCGGGAATCTTTTCTGTGTACGTGGATAAATACAATAATTATTCTTCATTTTATGGCACAATGACAACTATTGCGCTTATAATGGTATGGTTATATGGTTGCATGTATGTGCTTTTCATAGGCGGTATAATAAACCGCACATGGGAGGAGCGTATGGAGGCAAAAAAATATTATAAATAGTAAATTCGGAGGCTTCGAATATATGGATAATAATAAAGAAATGATAGAAGGGCTTGTATCACAGATACTTGACGATTATCATGATGACAAAATCATAAATCAGCAGGCACTATTTTCACAGCCAGACAAGGAGGCTGTTTGTGATCTGCTCTCAAAGCTTATTAAGATAATGTATCCGGGATATTTCAAGGGCACGAGCTTCAGATATTACAACCTGGACAGCCAGATTGCTGTTCTTTTGGAGGATATCATGTACAATCTGCGCAAGCAGGTGGTGCTTGCCCTGCCGCAGAATCCTAAATACAGGAGCTTATCACATCACGAGCTTGTCAATATGTCTGAGAAAATCAGCAATGATTTCTTTAAAAGGATTCCAAAAATCAGGGCTTTGGTGGAGACTGATGTGGCTGCGTTTTTTGACGGAGACCCTGCAGCCTACAATTACAATGAGATTATCCTTTGCTATCCGGGACTGCTTGCAATCACCACAAACCGTATAGCCCACGAGCTGCATCTGCTTGGAGTACCGCTCATCCCGCGTATGATGACAGAGCATGCACACAGCAAAACCGGTATTGATATTCATCCGGGTGCCACTATTGGCAAGAATTTCTTTATAGACCACGGAACAGGCATCGTGGTCGGTGAGACTACTATCATCGGTGACAATGTCAAGGTATATCAGGGTGTGACTATCGGAGCACTTTCTACCAGAGGCGGTCAGAAGCTAAAGGGCGTGAAGAGACATCCTACTATTGAGGATAATGTCATCATCTATGCTGGAGCTTCTATACTTGGTGGTGAGACTGTCATCGGAAGAGGTGCTGTCATCGGAAGTAATGCATTTATTACCTCATCTATCGAGCCGGGGGCTCGTGTGAGCATCAAAAACCAGGAGCTTTCCATCAGAACAGGAGAGCGAAAGGAGCTTGTGGCCAGCGAGATGGAGACGGATTCGAGCTGGTTTTACGTAATATAATATTATAATATACTTTTTTGACTGAGGTCGGTACGCGCGCCCTGGGCATTGGGTGTCGCTCACGTACTCTCATGCAGGCTACGCTTTACAGTTAAGATACTGTATGAATTATGCTTTTTAGGGTTTCTATGCTTGACGAAACCGTCGAAACGCGCCGTCCATGGCGCGGTTCTCCTCGCTCCTGCGTCCTTGCAGGAGCGTTTCTGCGTTGTGCGCCTAGCGGCGCACGTTTCTAACGGGTTAAAGTCCCGAATCCGCCCGGTAGTGGGAAGGATATA
>PPYF01623190.1_pt1 | contig 10544 bp, 6 predicted proteins | sample 1559871 | NCBI WGS metagenome assembly PPYF01 (sample SAMN08240021, study PRJNA423297) | Human gut metagenome, whole genome shotgun sequencing project.
TTAAACACCTAACTGCTTAATAGACTGCATTCTTGCTGTATTATCATCAACCTTGCTTTTTCTTGCTGCGTTTACTTTATTTCTTCATCATCTTTCCCTTCTTTCCCTCTCTTGGCATACTGGCTTGGGCTCATATTGAAATGTTTCTTGAATACTTCACGGAAATATTTCGCATCACTGAAACCGGTCAGTTCTGAAATCTCGGTGATGGTATGCTTTTGTCCTTTCAGAAGTTGGGCGGCATGTTTCAGTCGAATCAGCCGGATGTAGTCAGCCGGAGCTTGGTCGGTCAGTGCCTTTATCTTATTGTAGAAGCTGGTCCTGCTCATATTCAGCAGGTTGCAGAGCACGTCGACGTTGAAGCTTGGGTTGTCCATATTGTCTTCGACGCTCTTTTTGACGGTTGCAATGAATTTCCAGTCCAAGTCGTTGGAGCAGTTGATGCAATCCGTATTGTTCTTCTCGTCGTTCAGGTCCAGGCTGGTATATTTGTGGCGCAACAGTGCCCGGTTAGTCAGCAGGTTGGCAATGTTTGCTCGCAATATACCGATATTGAAGGGTTTCACAATATATTCATCCGCTCCGCTTTGCAGTCCCTCGATGATATTCTTGTCGGTATTCAGTGCTGTGAGCAGGATGATGGGGATATGTGATGTCTCGATGTCGTTCTTCAGGATATGACACAATTCGTCTCCTCTCATTTCCGGCATCATAATGTCTGAAATGACGAGGTTGGGCATATACTCCTTGACAATGGTCAGTGCTTCTTTTCCATTGGAGCATACTTGTATGTTGTATTGTTCAGACAATGTTCTGCGCAGATATTCCCTTAGTTCGTCATTGTCCTCTACAATAAGAATTTTCTGGTGGCTACTGTTGTTTTGCGACTGTTGCTGCGTCTTGTCGTAGATGTCGCTGGAAGCAGGGGACGATGTGGCGGAGGCATTGATAGGCACTCCGGAAGCCGAATAAACAATACGTTCGTTTTGGGGCTGAGGGCGTTGGATTGCCTTGCGGAAATGCTTGTTCCCTTTGGGGAACGTGATTTTGATGCAAGAGCCTTTCCCTTCCATGCTGCTGAAGTTGAGCTTTCCTTTATGTAAGTGTACAAGTTTCCCTACCAGAAGTAGTCCGATGCCGCTGCCGGTAACTTTGGAATTGATAGCATTACTGCCACGGAAATGCATCTTGAACAGCTTTTTCTGTTCTGAAGCCGGAATTCCGATACCGGTATCTTTCACCTCAATACTCCAGGTATCTTCTGTCTCGGAAGTAAAGACATGTACATTGCCGCCGTCCGGTGTATATTTCAGTGCGTTGGATATGATATTTTTCAAAATGGAATCCATCTTGTCCTTATCTAACCATACGTTCAGATAACGGAAGCTGCTTTCGTAGGTCAGGTTGATGTGTTTTATGTTTGCGTATGAACGGAAAGCATCGATCGTCTCTTCCATATATGTGCTCAGTTCGTATTCGGATACGTATAGACTTCCGGAATAGGTGTCTGCGCGCTCGAAATTAATAAGGTTGGTGGTCAGGCGCAACAAGGCATTTACGTTTCGCAGGGCTGTATTGATGTTGCTCTGTCCGCTGGAAGTCAGTTGCTCGCGTTCGGTGATTTCTTCCAAGGGTGCTTTGATGAGCGTCAGTGGAGTACGTATATCATGCGCCGTATTGACGAAGAAGCGTATTTTCTCATCGGATTCTTTCCGCTGTTTTCTCAAGACTATTATTCGCAGAGTGATGCTTGCAATGGATATGATAATTACTGCATAGAGTATCAGCGCCCAGAAACTGAGCCAGAGGGGTTGCTCGATAATGATGTCCATACTGCGTTCCTCCAGGACAATACGACGGTCTTCGTTGGAGATGGCACGTACGCGGAGGGTATAGTTGCCCGGACTCAGGTTGGTAAAACGGATGACGTTTTCCTCTCCCGGACGGCTCCAACCCTCATAGAAGCCTTCCAGTTTCCAGGAGTACAGAATTAGGGAAGGATAGTCATAGTTGATGTCTGAGACCCGCAATGAGAAGATGTTCTGGTTGTACTTCAAACGCAAGGTTTTTGTCTCGTCAATATCCAGAATAAGTGGAGAACCTTCATCCTTGGGATAAACGGTCTGATAGAATACCCGCAGGTCATTGAATACCATTTTGAACTTATAGTCGCGAGGCAGGACCATGTCCTTGTCGAACTCTATGGCTCCATCCGTACTGCCGAAAATGAAATTGCCGTTTTTCCTCAAGGTGCCTGAGGCTGCGTTGAAATGGTCAGACTTCAGTCCTTGTTCTTTGGTCCAGTTATGGAATGTCTCTTCGGCAGGATAGAAGGTGGACAGACCGTGTTCTGTACTCAGGAAGATATTTCCTTTACCATCGGACAATAGTGTATAGATATTATTGGAAATCAAAGCGCAGTTGTCTCTATGATAATGTCTGAATGTGTTTTTGGTCGTATCATATACCAGTAAACCGGCATTGTTGGTACCGATATACAGCATTCCGTCGGAAGCTTGGTATAGAGAATAGATGTAATAGGATTCTACCGGCATCTGGATATAGCTATACTTACCGGTCACTTTTTCCAATAGGTACAAGCCGGTGGCAGTGCCTATCCACATATGTGTGGAGTCCTTCTCTATGATAGCGGTGATACCATTCAAGCCCGGGAAGTGCCGTATGTTTTTTCTGGAATAATCTATTTCTTTTAAGTTATAATACCCTCCGGACCAGATGTTTCCTGAAGAATCTTTCATAATGGAACGAATATACTTGTCTGGCCGGATATTCAGATTGCTGAATAAGGATGGGGTAAAGAAGTCTATGGACAGTTGCTTCTTGTTTATCTGGTAGATGCCGGAACTATACCCTCCGGCCCAGATGATGCCGGGCTCCACCTCGCATAGTGAGATGAAGGTGTGATTTTTGCTATGGCTTTCGAAGTCGAAGGTGCTGAGAAAAGAATGCCATTGTTTCGTCTTGCTGTAATAGAGGCTGATTCCGTTGTTCGTGGCAAACCATAAATCTCCGTCATGGTCCTCGATGATGGCGTTTACCTGGTCATTGATGAGTGATTGTTTATTGCCGATAGAGTGTTTTATCCATTGGTAATCGGCATATCGGTTGTTGCGTACAGTTATGCCGATGGGATAATTGGCCATCCAGATACGCTGCTCGCTGTCGATGTAAATGTCATTGATAGTATTTCCGTTCATTGAGTTGTACCGATTGTAGTCGGCAACGATATACGGTTCGGATGCATAGGTATCGGTATTCATCTTGTAGACACCGGCTCCGTCCGTTGCGATGAGAATCTCATTGTCATTGAAGGCACGGATACAGTTGATGCTGATGTCCATCAGTCCGGATGGTATATGCATGACCTTGTGCTTGTTTAGGTCATAGGAGAATATTCCCCGCTGGAAAGTACCGATAAAAACCTTGTGGGATGGTTTGTGATAGTATAGTTCGTTGATTTGTATCTTCAAGGTATCCAACTGGTTGCAGGGGCTGAGGGTGAGGATGTTGTTGGCCAGTTCAGCATAGTGTATGCCGATGTCGGTTCCGATGAAGAAGTGGGTCGAATCAATCTGTGCGATATCCGTAATTCGTTCTCCTATTTCGTTTTGAATGAATGTTACCTTCTGGGTATTGCTGTCGTACAGATATAGGGCATCTTCATTGCAAAGCCATATTACACTGTTGGCATCCACAAAACCGTAACTGATAGGGGTTGGACGTCCTTTCACTTCGCTTTCGGGTAGCTTGTATACCAGGACAAAACGGTCATGTTTTGTATCATAGCGGAACACACGTCCTTTTTTGCCTATTTCCCATATGGTGCCTTTGGGGTCAACATAGAGCCAATTCAGGTTCATCATGGAATTCACTTCTTCATCTCCATCCATCAATTTGTACGGCTTGAAGTCCTTTCCGTTGTATCGGTCGATGCCGTCGTGGGTAAGAAACCACATGTAACCTTTAGGTCCCTTTTGAATTGCATATACCCGTCTGTTGCTCAAACCGTCTTCCACACCGATGTATTTGTATGTTTGTGCAATGCCTATAATTGGCAATAATAGTAGTATGTAGAAAAAGAAGTACTTTTTCATAATTGTCGAACGGTTTTTTGAATGTTGTACTGAGGGAGAGTTGAAAATAAACACAAAAATAATGCTTTTGTTTGAGAAAAACAAAAAGAAAGCGAAGAATAGAAATGTAACAAGCGCGGGATTATTCATAACCCGCGCTTGTTACATTTCTATAAAAAAGGAAGTTCAGCTCATTTTTTATTGGCTTCCACCCACTTGCGTGCATTGACAAATGCTTCTACCCAAGGAGTGATTTGGTCGCTGTTTACGCGGTCTGCGGGGTAGCAACCGTTCTGCCAGGGGAAGATGGCACGTTCCAAGTGGGGCATCATGGCCAGATGACGTCCGTCGGCACTTGCCAATCCGGCTATGGAATAATCTGAGCCGTTGGGGTTGGAAGGATATTCGTCGTATGAGTATTTCAGCACGACGTTGTATTTGTCCTCGTCGTATGGCAAGGAGAATTTTCCTTCACCGTGAGCTACCCAGATACCCAGTTTGCTGCCACTCAGTGAGCCGAGCATTACGCTGCGGTTGGTGGGGACGGTAACACCGAGGAATCTGGATTCAAACTTGTGTGAGTCATTATGAAGCATCTTGCCGTTTTTCTTGTGCTCGGGATTGATAAGATTAAGTTCCATCATGAGCTGGCAGCCGTTGCAGACACCCAGTGAAAGCGTATCCTCGCGTGCATAATATTTGTCGAGCGCTTCTTTTGCTTTCGGATTGAAGAGGAAAGCACCTGCCCAACCCTTAGCAGAACCAAGAACGTCGGAGTTGGAGAAACCACCGCAGTAAACAATCATGTTTACATCTTCCAGCGTCTCGCGGCCGCTGATAAGGTCGGTCATTGTAACATCCTTCACATCGAAGCCTGCCAGATAGAGTGAGTAGGCCATTTCGCGTTCGCCGTTGGTTCCTTTTTCACGGATGATGGTAACCTACGCCTGCATCTTCCAGTATTTGCTTTACAGCTTCCTTGTGCTTGTCGCTCACCTGGATAACGATACCCGGGTTCTCTGCAAACAGAATCTTGATAAGGTCTTGCTCCTTGATTTTATCCAGGTTGATTTCCATACCGCCTTCCACATTGGCAAAGCACATTTCAAGCAGTGTAGTGATAAGACCACCGGCGGAAATATCATGTCCGGCAAGAATCAGTCCCTTGTTGACCAGTTCCTGCACGGCAAGGAAAGCATCGCGGAAGTATTCGGCATCCTGCACGCTGGGAACTTCGTCACCTACCTTGCCCAGGGTTTGAGCAAAGGCGGAACCGCCGAGTTTCAGGTTGTCGAAACTGAAGTCTATATGATAAATGGTAGTCTTTTCATTGTTAACCAGCACCGGAGATACGACTTTCTTGACGTCGGAAACTTCTCCACCGGCAGAAACAATTACCGTGCCCGGAGAAATTACTTTGCTGCCGTCGGGGTATTTCTGTGTCATGGAAAGAGAGTCTTTACCGGTCGGTACATTGATTTGCAGGGAACAGCAGAAGTCACTCAAGGCCTTTACTGCCGTGTACAGACGGGCATCTTCACCTTCTTGCGAACGGCAAGGCCACATCCAGTTGGCAGAAAGGGAAACGCTGTCCAGACCTTCGGCAAGCGGTGCCCAAACCAAGTTGGTCAATGCTTCGCTGACGGAAAGAACGGAGCCGGCTGCAGGGTCGGCAAGTGCCGCCTGGGGAGCATGGCCCAGAGAGGTTGCGATACCCTTTTCGCCGCGATAGTCCAAAGCTACCACACCACAATCGCTCAGAGGCAACTGCAATTCACCCTGGCACTGTTGGCGGGCAATTTTGCCTGTTACAGAACGGTCCACCTTGTTTGTTAACCAGTCTTTACAAGCCACAGCTTCCAGTTGGAGCACATTGGTGAGGTATTCGTGTAGTTGGGAAACTTCGTATTGGGGCATTTCGTAGTGACGTTCCACGGTCTTGTCCACCATATAGGTCTTGGGGGAAGAGCCGAACATCTGTTCTACGGCGAGGTCGAACGGACGTACACCGTCAGCTTGCTGGAAGGCAAAGCGATGGTCGCCGGTCGTTTCACCGACTACGTACATCGGGGCACGCTCACGTTCGGCTACCTTGCGTACATGTTCGATGGCCTCTTCCTGAATCAGCAAGCCCATGCGTTCCTGGCTTTCGTTGGCAATGATTTCCTTGGCAGACAGAGTCGTGTCACCGATGGGCAACTTGCTCATGTCAATTAAACCGCCGCATTCCTCTACCAATTCGGACAGACAGTTTACATGTCCGGCAGAGCCGTGGTCGTGGATGGAAACCACCGGATTGGTCTCTTCCTCACAAAGTGCGCGTACCACGTTGTAGGCGCGTTTCTGCATTTCGGCGTTGGCGCGTTGCACGGCATTCAGCTCGATGCCACTGCTGTAGCGTCCGGTATCTACGGAAGATACGGAGCCGCCGCCCAAACCGATGCGATAATTGTCTCCACCGATGACAACCACTTTGTTGCCGGCTTCCGGTGTACCTTTCAAACAGTCACGCTGGGTACCGTAGCCTACGCCTCCGGCAAGCATAATCACTTTGTCGTAACCATAGACTTCATCTTTTTCCTTATGTTCGAAAGTGAGCACGGAACCGCAGATTAGCGGTTGGCCGAATTTGTTCCCGAAATCACTGGCACCATTGGAGGCTTTGATTAGTATTTGTTCGGGAGTTTGATACAGCCATTTGCGTACCGGCAGAATCTCTTCCCAGGGACGTCCTTCTTCCGTACGGGGGTAGGAGGTCATGTAAACGGCTGTTCCGGCAATCGGCCAAGAGCCCTTACCGCCGCCCATACGGTCGCGAATCTCACCACCCGTACCGGTAGACGCACCGTTGAACGGTTCTACTGTTGTGGGAAAGTTATGTGTTTCCGCTTTCAGGGAGATGACACTCTTGATGTCTTTTACTTGGAAATAGTCGGGCTTGGAGTGGTCTGCCGGAGCAAACTGTTCGATAACCGGACCTTCGGCAAAGGCCACATTGTCTTTGTAGGCAGAGATAATCTTGTTGGGATTCTCTTGTGTGGTCTTCTTTATCATTTGGAAGAGTGAAGATTCCTGTTCCACTCCATCGATGATGAATGTTCCGCCGAAGATTTTGTGACGGCAGTGCTCGGAGTTGATTTGCGCGAAGCCGAATACTTCGGAGTCTGTCAGAGGGCGCCCGAGGTCTTTCTCTACCTTCTTGAGGTAATCCATTTCCTCTTTGGAAAGTGCCAGACCTTCCTTTTCATTGTATGCCTCCAGGTCTTCGATGTGTACAATCGGTTCCGGCTGCCGGTTGGTTGTAAATACATTCTGGTCCAGCCCCTTGTACATACGTTGCAGCATCGGGTCGTGGTCTGCGTTCTCATCTTTTACGGGGAAGTACTCTTCGATGCGTATGATGCCGTCCAGCCCCATATTCTGGGTGATTTCTACGGCGTTTGTACTCCAAGGAGTAATCATCTCACGGCGCGGGCCGACGAAATGTCCTTTCAGGTTGTCTTCACTTTCGGGGGTGGCTTCTCCAAAAAGCCAGCAGAGTTTGTCGCTGTCTGCCTGGGGGAGTTCATGATTACATTCTACGGCAATCACACTCTTGGATGGGGTTCTGAAAAAAAGAATCATAGTTATATTTACGATTTTACGATTTACGATTTTACGATTGAAGTTACTTCTTTGAGTATCTTCATCTTTTCTTCTTGGGGGCAAAGATACGTAAAATCGGTGGGGAGGAGAAAAAAAGGAAAACAAAAAACGCATGCAATTTTACTCGTATGCGTTTTTTGTTCTGTTTCATAAAAACCGGATGTGTGTTATTGTATGACGATTTCATCCGTAAATAAGAATTGCTTCTTCCCTTGTATGGCATGGAAGCGTACATATCGTGTCTCAGTGGGGGTGCCAATCCAGCCGAAATCACGGAATATCACGTCCTTTCCGGCCTCTTCCTCGCTGCAGATATCACTGCCCAGCAGGGTGAAGTTCTTGCCATCAACAGATGCCCATACTTCCACTTTGGCAGGGAGAAATACTTGTGGGGTACGGATTTGCATGAAGTTGGCCATGACCCGATGTATGGCGGTCACTTCGCCCAGGTCGATAATGGCATCCAAATCATTGGGGCAGAAGCCCTGCCATCGTCCGTCCATGTAGCTTTTGCCGCCGCGAAGTCCGTCGAGGAGACCGGCGTCACCGCCGCCTTTGTATACTTCTTTATGCTGATAGTATCTGCCGCCCGGTGCATAGGTTATCTTTTTGCCTATGCCCTTATGGTAGTCGGTGCGCAGGTGAAGGCTTTTTCCGATAGGCTTTTCTCCGTCGAAAAGGCGTGCGGTCAGCAATATGGAGTCTTTTACGGCAAACGGTTTCTTGTATAACTTGGAAGATACAGTCGGTTCGGAGCCGTCCGTTGTGTAGCGGATGTCAATCGGATGTTTTTCGGAGGTGAGGGACAGCATGATTTTTTTCTTGGCATAGTCAACGGTCTGGCTGGTCTGCACTTGTTCCGACAAGGTGAACGGGTTGTACCCTTTCGTCCGGATGTATCGTATTTCGTTGTTGATACGTCTCTTGAAACTCTCCGGATGCTTGTTCTCCATGGGAGTCCAGCCTACTTCTGCCAGAGCGATGATGCGTGGGTATATCATATATTCGGCATGTTCGTAAGTGGGCAGATATTCAGCCCATACATTGCCTTGCACGCCTAATATGTATTTGCAGATATCACTTCCCAATGAATCGGGAGCCGGGTCGTAGGAGTAGGTCTGTCCGATGGGGATGCAGGCGCCAAACGCCAGCGGCTGTGTCTCAGGGTCATCCTGGTAGTGGTCCAGATAGCAGTGGCTCTCCGGTGTCATGATGGCGTAATGCCCCATGCGGGCGGCGGCAATGCCACCCTCCGTACCCCGCCACGACATGACGGTTGCGTTGGGGGCCAGGCCTCCATCCAGTATCTCGTCCCAGCCGATGATTTCACGCCCTTTGTCGTTGAGGTACTTCTCTATGCGGACTATCATATAGCTTTGCAGCTCACTTTCATCTTTGAGCCCTTCTTCCTTCATGCGCTTCTGGCATTTGGGGCATGCCTTCCAGTGGCGTCTGCTGGCTTCATCACCTCCAATATGGATATACCGGGAAGGGAACAGCCGTATCACTTCATCCAGCACATCTTCGAAGAACTTGAAGGTCTCTTCGTTTCCGATACAGACTTCACCGGATGTATAAGGCTTGCCGGTACAGGACAGCTGTGGATAGGCTGCCAGTACTTCTCCCGAGTGTCCCGGCATTTCTATTTCGGGGATAACGGTGACATGCCTCAAGCGGGCGGGCAAGTTGTGCCAGGGTTTGCAGTCCATAGAAGGCACCTGCAGCGGAGGAGGCCTGAATGTTTACACCTTGTTTGCTGACTGTCAGGTTGTAGCCTTCGGCAGTGATTGGATTATCCGTTGCGTCCGTTATTTCTATCGTTACAAAAGGGTTCTTGTCGACAAGCTTCATGGGGATGGCAAAGTCCGGCAGATAGGCCAGCAGGTCATTCATGTCGGATTTCGCCAGATTGGTCGAGAAGGTTACCGTAGATGGCAGTTCTACTGTTTTTGACGTTGTTTGGGCATACTGCGGATATGGAACCACACCGAGTTCCTTGGGGGCTTCGCATGCCGTCAGTAGTAAGACGGCCATGGAAACGAGTGTTAGAGTTTTTTTTATTCGTTTCATAAGGGGGTATTGTTAAGTTCGGAGGTAAATATACGGAATAATATGTAAAATGGATAATCTTTACTTCTTAAAATCCTTTTCCGTCGAAAAAACGTTAACACTATTCGTTCGTCTCATAAAAAAGTCCGATATTTGCAGCCATGATTCAGATAGAGACCATATTTGACATATTGTGGAAGGGGTTCATTATCGGCGTCATTGTGTCCGCGCCATTGGGTCCTGTAGGAGTATTGTGTATTCAGCGTACTTTGAATAAAGGACGGTGGTATGGTTTCGTAACGGGGATAGGAGCTTCGCTAAGCGATATTGCATATGCTTTGCTGACGGGCTACGGGATGAGTTTCGTTTTTGATTATGTCAACAAGAACATCTTTTACCTGCAACTTTTCGGAAGCATTCTTCTGTTGGCGTTTGGCGTTTATACGTTCCGCAGCAATCCGGTACAGTCCATCCGACCTTTTTTGTCAATAAAGTCCGTACACAATTCAACTTGCGTGGCATCTGGATGCTGAACCGTATTATCGGGAGCATTGTCATTGTGGTGTCTGTGGTGGGATTGGTGTTTACGCTGATGGGTGAATCGCTGTATTGAGTGGGAAGGTGAAAAATCATAATTCATACATTTTATCGTGAAGATTGCGCAACAACTGAAAGAAAAGAATATAGCCGAATACCTTATATATATGTGGCAGGTGGAGGATTTGCTCCGTGCCAACGGCTGTGACATAGACCGGA
>PPYF01269164.1_pt1 | contig 10543 bp, 9 predicted proteins | sample 1559871 | NCBI WGS metagenome assembly PPYF01 (sample SAMN08240021, study PRJNA423297) | Human gut metagenome, whole genome shotgun sequencing project.
TCTTCGGATAAATAAAGCAGAACGGAGTTGTCCGTAAATTGATACAATGAGAAATTCTACAAACAAGTAGACATTTCCCCATAAAAAGTGTAAGATAGAGTCTAAGAGTATTTATACTTACAATTAATATGGTTAGAAAGAGGAAAGTACATGAAGATGAAGTTTACGAAAAAAATAGCGACAATTCTTTTGTCTGTATGTCTGATCGTACCATGTTTTTCTGTGATGGCGCTAGCTGCAAATGGTGTGATATTCTTTTCTGATCTTGAGACAAGTGTCGGGGATGAATTTACGATCACAGGTACAGCAGTTGTCAGCGGAGATGTAATCGGAGACGCAACGATTCATATGACTTACGATCCTTCTTATATGCGATTTGAAGAGGGAGACGGAGTGAATGCAGACACGGATGGTAATCTGACATTTAAAGGTTCAGGTGACGGAAGCAGTGACCGGATTGAGTTTACAATGAAATTCCAGGCTCTCCAGGAAGGAAGTACAAGACTTGAACAGGGAGATGCGACGGTTACAGACAGCGCTGGATCAAGTGTGGCATGTGAAGAAGGATATGCGGATGTTACGATTGGAGCAGGAGATCCGAGCAAGATTAAAGATGTTGCGAATGGAGCAAGTGTCACGATTGATGGTCAGGAGTATACCTTATCCGGTGATTTCTCAGACAGCATGATTCCAGCTGGATTTACAGCAGGAGAGATTACTTATAATGATTCGACGTATAAAGGTGCTGTGCAGGAAAAGACAGGACTTCAGATGGCTTACTTGGTAGACGGCGATGGAAAAGGCGATTTCTGGATGTATGATTCATCTGACAGCAGCTTCTCACCGGCAGAACAGGTTGTGATTTCAGATACTTATTCTATCGTAATTTTTGATGCAGGCAGTAAAGTGTCTATGCCATCAAAGTATTCAAAAGGAAATCTGGAGATCAACGGCAAGACTTTTGAAATCTGGGATGAACCGGATCGCGATGATTTCTATGTATTATATGCAGTAAATAATGACGGTGAAGAATCCCTCTATTTATATGACTCTGTAGAGCATACTTATCAGAGAATGGAGACTCCGAAGTCTGCGACTACACCGGATAAGAAGAGTGCAAGCAAGTTTGACGCAATTTTAGAAAAGATTTCCGATCATTTGATCTGGTTTGTAGCAGCGGTAGCAGTTATCGTTATTCTTCTGGTAATCTTCCTTCTTGTTTCCGTTGTGAAGTTACATAACCGCAACAGAGAGTTGGATGATCTGTATGATGAATATGAATTGGACGATGAGCCGCAACGTAATCCGGTAAAACCGATCCAGCCTGTTAAGGCAGAAAAGAAATCACAGTTCAAAAAGAGACAGGATGATGATTTTGAAGATGATTATGACGACTTCGATGATGATTTCGACGATGATGATTATTATGATGATGACTTCGACGATGATTATGATGACGAAGGAATAAGTGATGATACTCGTAGCGTTGATGAGTTTGATGATGACGACTTTGATTCGTTCGATGATTATAATATCAAGAAAGAAAAGCGTAAAAAAGGTGATACTTTCGAAATGGATTTTATTGATCTGGATTAAAGAGAAAGGCGGGGATGACGATTGTTATTCCCGCTTATTCTTTACAAAAAGTCCCATATTTGCTACAATGTAACGAAAAGAGTAAAATTTATTTTCGCAAAAAAGACTGGAGGATATAGATAAATGTGTGGAATCGTAGGATATGTCGGATCGCAGCAGGCTGCACCGATCTTACTGGACGGATTGTCAAAGCTGGAGTATCGTGGATATGATTCAGCAGGGCTTGCTGTCCGTAATGGAACCGAAGAAACGGAAGTCATCAAGGCAAAAGGCCGTTTGAAAGTATTAGCTGAGAAGACCAACAACGGTACAGCAGTTCCGGGAACCTGTGGAATCGGTCACACCAGATGGGCAACACACGGGGAACCGTCAGAGAACAATGCGCATCCGCGTATGAGTGACGATGGCAATGTAGTTGCTGTGCACAACGGTATTATTGAAAACTATCAGGAGTTAAAGAACAAGCTGCTCCGCAAAGGATATACATTCTACTCTGAGACGGATACAGAGGTTGCTGTTAAGCTGATCGATTATTATTATAAAAAGTATGAAGGAACACCGGTAGATGCGATCAACCATTCTCTGGTCCGTATTCGTGGATCTTATGCGCTTGCTGTGATGTTCAAGGATTATCCGGAAGAAATTTATGTGGCAAGAAAAGACAGTCCGATGATTCTTGGCGTAGGAGATGGAGAGAGTTTTATTGCATCAGATGTGCCGGCTATTTTGAAATATACAAGAAATGTATACTATATTGGCAACCTGGAGATGGCAAAGGTCAGCAAAGAGGAAATTATCTTCTACAATCTGGACGGAGAAGAGATCCAGAAAAAAATGAAAACTGTTGACTGGGATGCAGAAGCAGCTGAAAAAGCTGGTTTTGAGCATTTTATGATGAAAGAGATCCATGAGCAGCCAAGAGCGGTTAAGGATACTCTGAATTCTGTATTAAAAGACGGAAAGTTTGATCTGACAGATATCGGATTAGCGGAAGAGGATATCCGGAGAACAAGCCAGATTTACATTGTAGCATGTGGTTCTGCTTACCATGTAGGTATGGTGGCACAGTATGTGATCGAGGATTTGGTGAAAATTCCTGTTCGTGTGGAGCTGGCTTCTGAATTCCGTTACCGTAAGCCAATTCTGGATCCAAATGGTCTGGTGATCATTATCAGCCAGTCAGGAGAGACCGCAGACAGTCTTGCAGCGCTCCGTGAGACAAAAGCGCAGGGAATCCGTACACTTGGAATTGTCAATGTAGTCGGATCTTCTATTGCAAGAGAAGCGGATAAGGTATTCTATACTCTTGCAGGACCGGAGATCTCTGTGGCAACAACGAAAGCGTACAGTACACAGCTGATGGCTTCTTACATCCTTGCAATTCAGTTTGCCAAAGTAAAAAATACAATCACTGAAGAGCAGTATGAAAATTATATTGCCGAATTACAGGCAATCCCGGAGAAGATTGAAAAGATTATTGAAGATAAAGAAAGAATCCAGTGGTTTGCAGCAAAGCAGGCAAACGCAAAGGACGCATTCTTTGTCGGACGTGGAATTGATTATGCAATCTGTATGGAAGGCAGCCTGAAGATGAAAGAGATCAGTTACGTTCATTCAGAGGCATATGCAGCGGGAGAACTCAAGCACGGAACCATTTCTCTGATAGAGGATGGAACGCTTGTGATCGGTGTGCTGACACAGCCGGAATTATATGAAAAGACGATCAGCAACATGGTAGAGTGCAAGAGTCGTGGTGCATATCTGATGGGACTTACAACTTATGGTAATTACAGCATTGAGGATACTGCTGATTTTGTGGTTTACATTCCGAAGACAGATGAGCATTTTGAGGCATCTCTTGCAGTGATCCCGCTGCAGCTGATGGGATATTATGTATCCGTTGCAAAAGGACTGGATGTAGATAAGCCGCGTAATCTGGCGAAATCTGTAACGGTTGAATAAAGTGATGCAGGAAGTTCCAGCGGAATTTTCTGTTGAATAAACGAGATGAACGACATAAAAATGTGCCGTTCATCTTTTTTTTCATATTTTATCACACTTTCATCACAATTATGGGCTAAACTCTTAACTATAGAAAAGGAAAAGAAAGGAGTCTTGAATGATGGACAATCAGTACAATTATTACAGACCAGATTCAGATGAAAATAGAGGAGCAGACAATCAGCAGGGATTCGGAGCAGGACCGCAGCAGAATCCGAAAGCTCCAAAACCGAAAAAAGGTTACGCAAAGAAAGTCGCACTTGTTGTAGGTGCTGCAGTATTATTCGGGGCAGTTGGCGGTGTGACGATGCAGGGAACCAGTTATCTGACTGGTAAGCTGCTTGGAAAGAATACAAAGAGTACCGTAGGCACAACAAAGACTGTATCGAACGCAAAGCTTACGACATCTACCAGTACAGTAACTTCTGATGTATCAGATATTGTTGAGAATACACTTCCGTCAATCGTTTCTATTACCAATATGAGCGTACAGGAAGTACAGAATTTCTTCGGAGGAATCAGCCAGCAGGAGAGTGAAAGCGCCGGATCCGGTATTATCATCAGCCAGAATGATTCAGAACTCCTGGTTGTTACCAATAACCATGTTGTAGAAGGAAGCGATACACTTACTGTTACATTTAATGATGGTAACAGCGTGGAAGCGCAGATTAAAGGAACAGACTCCGCAAGGGATCTTGCAGTCGTAGCCGTTCCGCTTGATAAGATTTCAGACGATACAATGAATGCGATTAAGGTTGCAACACTTGGAGATTCAGATTCCCTGAAGGTTGGAGAACCTGCAATTGCAATCGGTAATGCACTTGGCTATGGACAGTCTGTTACAACTGGTATCGTCAGTGCAACCGGACGAACAATTGATGGATTTGACGGAGAATACATCCAGACAGATGCAGCAATCAACCCTGGTAACAGTGGTGGAGCTCTTCTGAATGCAAATGGTGAGGTAATCGGTATCAACTCTGCAAAGATCAACAGCTCGGCAGTAGAGGGTATGGGATTTGCGATTCCGATTTCTGATGCAAGTGATGTTATCCAGAATCTGATGAATAAAGAGACAAGAAGCAAGGTTTCAGATGAAGAAAGAGGATATCTTGGAATCAAGGGATACGATGTATCTGAAGAAGGTGCACAGATGTACAATATGCCGACCGGTGTTTATGTCAAAGAAGTTATGAGTGGTGGTGGAGCTGAGAAAGCCGGTCTTACAAAAGGATCGATCATTACTGGTTTTGAGGGAAGTTCCATCAGTAGTATGAGCTCTCTTCAGGAACAGCTTCAGTATTATAAAGCCGGGGAAGAGGTAACACTTACTGTACAGATCCCGGATAAGAATGGTGAATATACAGAGAAAGATATCAAGGTTACACTTGGTAAAAATTCATAAAATGATGTGAACACGCCGTTTTATGGGAGTATGAGGTGTTCGAGGATTGCGGGAATTGCATAGCAATGGAGCAATCCGGTTACATCATAAAATACTAAAGAAAGATGCCGTCAGATCAGAAATGGTCTGGCGGCATTATTGATATTGAGACCTATTTGAAATGGAAATGGTATCAGATTATGCCGGATGCAAAAGTCAGAACCCTTTTTAAAAAATTACCATACAATAATATTGCAGATATAAGAAAGGGGAGCCAAAACAATGCAAAATTGCAGAAATAATAATCCATATATGAGACGTGCAAATTGTGGATGTGGCAATAATAACAATAGCTGTAATAGTAATTCATGTATGGCGAACAATGATGGAAGAAATCTATCGATGTCAGCACCTGTTTACCGAGAACGATCTGGATGTAGCGACCGGGACGATGCGTTGGATGGAATGCCGATCGCAATGGCTTATGTGCCATGGCAGAGTTGGAGACACATTTACGAAGCCGGAAAAGGATTCCACAGAGGAACCATATTCGAAGAGCTTGATCTTCCGTTTAAGGGGAAAGGAGGATGTAACGCATGAATGAAATGCCAAATTCCAAACCTTGTAGAAAAGATCTCCTGATGCAGATTGGTCATGCGAGCTTTGCGGTAGATGATGTGAAGCTTTATCTGGACACTCATCCTCGTGATCAGGAAGCGCTTGACTTTTTTTATGAATATAATAAAAAAAGGAACCAGTTGTTGAAAGAATATGCAAAATATTATGGACCACTCACAGTAGATACCGCTGTTCCTTCCTGCTCAGACAGATGGAACTGGATCAATGAGCCATGGCCGTGGCAGGAAGGAGGGTGTTAGTTTATGTGGAATTATGAAAAACGTTTACAATATCCCGTAAAAATTACCCAGACCAATCCGAAGATGGCCCAGGTAATCATCAGTCAGTTCGGTGGACCGGATGGAGAATTAGCTGCGTCCATGCGTTATTTATCACAGAGGTACACCATGCCGTACAAAGAAGTGACAGGAATTTTAACCGATATTGGCACAGAGGAACTTGCCCACATGGAAATGATATGTGCCATTGTTTACCAGCTTACCAAGGATTTATCTCCGGAGGAAATTAAGGCTTCTGGTTTTGATAAATATTATGTGGACCACACACTTGCACTTTGGCCGCAGGCAGCCAGTGGAACACCGTGGACAGCAACTTATTTTCAGTCCAAGGGTGACCCAATTACAGATTTACATGAAGATATGGCCGCAGAACAGAAAGCCAGGACGACGTATGACAACATTTTAAGGCTTGTAAAAGACCCGGAAGTATGTGATCCGATTCGTTTTTTAAGAAAGCGGGAAATTGTACATTACCAAAGATTTGGAGAAAGTTTAAGGATCGTTCAGGATAATCTGAACAGTAAGAACTTTTATGCAATCAATCCGGAGTTTGATACGGATTCAAATAGTAGTTGTGGCAATTAAAACAGCGCGTATGGAAAAACGTTCCCAATTATGAAAATCCGGTTTGATAAAAAAGGTGCGACCTCATAGGCTGCACCTTTTTTAAATGTCAGCCTACTAACGTTATTCTGTATATACCATGCTGATATACGATAATGCATAAGTTCTACCAGTATCTAATAATTAACGAGAGGAATGATCCTGGATATAATCAGCCAGCATCGAAATAAATTCGGATGCGGTCGGTTTGTCAAATACAGGATAACCAAGCAGCGGGCTTAAAATTTTATTGGAATTCTGATTCCAATAACTGTTGATCATTGTACGGATGGCGGCTTCAACACACATGTTGGAAACGCCATACTGCTCACCGACAACGCGGTAAAGATTAGAGGTTACATTCTTCAGGTAAAATTCCTGATCTTTGAGAACGAGGGCGACTGCTGAAGCAAGATAGTTATAACCAGAGTACGTGGAACGAAGACCAGCTTTTCTTAATACATGCCTGACATCATACATAAGAACCTCCTTCCAATATTCATACCGACTATCTAACTATAGAATAAAGGAATTCTATAGATATGTAAATAATTTTGTCCATAACGATATATTTCGTGAGATTTCGATATATTGTGTGAAGCGGATAATGGAAAAATCTGCTTTTTTTTGCTATAATCCTTAATTGGATAGAACAGACAGAATCAATTTCAGGAGTGAAATTTATGAAGATACAATATCAGAAAATAGAAAACGGACTTGAAATTCTCAGGATCTGGCAGGATTCAGGAATCATAAAAGTACCGGAGCAGATAGAGGGAATCCCTGTCATCCGCATTGCTCCATATACATTTTCACTGCATAAAGATGAAGAAGAGAAAAATGCATCTGTTTATCAGACAGAGACAGATGAAGAGAATGATCGTTTTGCGCAGCCGGAAGAACTCTGCTGTGGTGGAATGGTAAGGGAAATCCATCTTCCGTCTACCGTACAGTCAATTGGAAATTATGCGTTTTATGGATGTATGAATCTGAAACTTTTCCATGGGACAGATGCAATCGTGCGGATGGGGAGCGGGGTATTTACCGGATGCCGTCTGGAGAAGGTGGAGATTGATTTTATGGATGGAAATAAGTCCTGTCTTAAGGAAATTCTGACGGAGATCCGGTATCAGATCATTGCAACACTGCGTTATCAGGGAACGGAGACGAAGATCCTGTTTCCGGAATATTACGCAGATGCGGTGGAAAATACGCCGGCGCGGATCGTGGAGACGCATTATTATGGTTCCGGTGGAGAGTACAGGGAGTGCTTTTACCGGCGGGAACTGGATTATGGAAAATACGACCGGTTGTTTGCACTTTCTGAAGCAAGAGATTCGGAAGAGGCAATTTTCAGTGTGGCTCTGACGCGTCTGCGATATCCGTGGAAGCTGGAAGATGCGGCAAAGCTGCGCTATGAAAATTATGTAAAGGCGCATATGGAAGGAATTGGAGAAAGCTGTATCCATGCGGTGAAAGAAAGACGCGAAATCGCCGCCGGAGATCCGCAGGAGGTTCTGCTTTTTTGCTGCAGAGAGCATTATTTTGATGAACAAGCGTTGGGAAAAACGATTACTTATGCGGCAGATGCAGGACAGACCGAGATTTCAGCTATTTTGATGGACGAACGTTACCGTAGTTTTCCAAAAAAGAAGAAAAAGTTTGTATTGTAAAAGAAGGTGGAAAGATTGGAAGAAATGTCATTAGAACAGGGTCTGGAAGAAATCGGACATAAAATACTGGTTCTGACGAGGAACGAACTGTATATGAAGATGAGATTTATGGATGTGGCGCTTTCGGCGTTTTATTATGTACAGGATTTTTCGGTAGACCTTCTTGCTACAGACGGAGAGACAATGTATTTTAACGGGCAGATGCTGGGAGGTGAGTACAGGCAGAACCGGATCGAGGTAAACCGCGTCTATCTACATCTGGTTCTGCACTGCATTTTCCGACATGTATTTCGCAGAAATGGACGGGAAGAGCTTGTATGGAACCTGGCGGCGGATATTGCGGTAGAATCTGTGATTGACGACTGGAACCTCCAGAATATACGAAAAAGCCAGTCCTGGATCAGACAGAGAACCTACCGGGATCTGAAAGAGGAAATCAAGGTATTTACAGCGGAAAAAATTTATGGAGTACTGGTAAGATGGAAGCTTTCGGACAGAGAGATGGAGCGCATGGCCCGGGAATTTACCGTGGATGATCACAAGTACTGGGCAAAAGATGAAGATGATGAAAAACAAAGCGAAATGAACCAGAGGTGGCAGGATATCAGCGAGAAAATGCAGACCGATATGGAAACTTTTTCGAAAGAAGCAGCATCAAATACCGGGCATTTTCTGGATCAGGTCCGGGTTGAGAACCGACAGCGATATGACTACCGCAGCTTTTTGCGCAAATTTGCTGTGCTGAAGGAAGAGGTTACCGTGGATGATGACAGCTTTGATTATGTATTTTACAGTTATGGATTGCGCCTTTATGGAAATATGCCTCTGATCGAGCCGCAGGAGTGGAAAGAAGTGAAAAAAGTGGAGGATTTTGCAATCGTGATCGATACGTCCATGTCCTGTTCAGGAGATCTGGTAAAAAAATTCCTGGAGGAGACCTATGGCATTTTAAGTGAAGCAGGGAGTTTTTTTCAGAGAGTCAATATCCACATTATACAATGTGATGACCAGGTGCAGTCGGACAGGAAGATTACCTGTAAAGAAGAATTACAGGAATATATGGAAAAGCTGGATCTTGCCGGGGAAGGTGGAACGGATTTCAGACCGGCGTTTGCCTATATTGATGAGCTGATCGCGACGCACCGGTTCACTGAACTGAAGGGTGTGATCTATTTTACCGATGGACAGGGGATTTATCCGCAGAAAATGCCTCTGTACCAGACCGCGTTTGTATTTATGGACGACGGGGCAGAAGAACAGGAAGTTCCGCCGTGGGCGATGAAACTGGTTCTGGATGAAGAAGATTTGAGAGGAGTGAGAAATAGATGAATATTAAACGTGCAAAACAGGAAATCAAGGATGCGGTGCAGGCATACCTGATGAAGGATGAATATGGAGAATATCAGATTCCGGCAATCCATCAGAGACCGATCCTTCTGATGGGACCTCCGGGAATTGGAAAAACACAGATCATGGAGCAGATTTCAAGGGAATGTGAGATCGGACTGGTTGCGTATACGATCACACACCATACCAGACAGAGTGCGATCGGGCTTCCGTTTATTCAGACAAAGATCTACGGTGGAAAAGAGTATTCGGTAACCGAGTATACGATGAGTGAGATCATTGCTGCTGTATATGAAAAGATAGAGCAGAGCGGCATGAAAGAAGGAATCCTGTTTATTGATGAGATCAACTGTGTTTCAGAGACGTTGGCGCCGACTATGCTGCAGTTTTTACAGTGCAAGATGTTTGGTAATCAGAGTGTGCCGGAGGGATGGATCATTGTGGCGGCAGGGAATCCGCCGGAATATAATAAGTCGGTGCGGGAATTTGATGTGGTGACACTGGACCGGATCAAGCGGATCGATGTGGAAGCTGATTTTGATGTCTGGAAGGAATATGCGTATCAGGTTGGAATCCATCCTGCAGTGCTTTCTTATCTGGAACTTCGAAAAGAGAATTTCTATCGTATGGAAAATACAGTAGATGGAAAAATGTTTGTCACAGCCAGAGGATGGGAAGACCTGTCAAGGTTGATCCAGGTTTATGAAAAGCTTGGTAAAGAGGTGGATCGTGAGGTTGTGCATCAGTACCTCCAGCACTGGAAGACAGCGAAGGATTTTGCAAATTATCTGGAGCTTTACCGAAAGTATCAGAAGGAGTATGGACTGGAGCGGATCCTTGCAGGATATTATGAAAAAGATACCTTAGAACGTTTGAAATTTGCGTCGTTTGATGAGCGGCTGAGTGTGGTAAATCTTCTGTTCGGAAAGATGGCAGAACTTTTTAAAGAAGAATATGAGATGGAAAAATTTGTGGAGGGACTGTTTGCTCAGCTGTGTGCTTATAAAGAGGAATTGCAAAAG
>PPYF01311199.1_pt1 | contig 10542 bp, 6 predicted proteins | sample 1559871 | NCBI WGS metagenome assembly PPYF01 (sample SAMN08240021, study PRJNA423297) | Human gut metagenome, whole genome shotgun sequencing project.
CATGAATAACAATAAATTTAGGATCGTTTTTATCTATATAAGTAATGGGATTTAGAAGAGCCAACATATCCAAATTATCAGCGGGTATCCCACCTATCAAAGCTGCTTCAGGAGAATTAGCCCCTTTAGTGGTATTACAGTTCTCCATCCGTGTCATATCTATCGGTCCGAACCAATCAACGACCGCATCCACCCGGCTGCTAAAAGAAAAATACTCCCCTACATTACCTTCCAAATCCACCGTTTTATCCCCTATAGTATAAGATTTCACACCATTGGTTGTCCCCGCCAAAGACGCTAAATGTCCCCCCGATGAAAAGCCGGTAATTCCAATAAAGGATGTATCCAACTTATACTTGGCAGCATTAGCACGAATGAAACGAATAGCAGCCTTCACATCATTAATCTGTGCAGGGAACTTAGCATCCCTGCTTGAACGGTGATTAATGGAAACCACTGCAAAACCTTTATCAAGCAACGACCTACCAAAAACCTGAAAGGCATTCTGTTTCATATTATTAGCAAACCAAGCACTGCCATAAATAAGTACCACCACCTTATGAGATGACTTACCCGTATCAGGCAAGTAAATATCCAACTTGTGACCTTCCAGTTCGTCATCCGCATAACAGACATCTGCCCAACGACAATCGGAAATCTTATCTTCTATCTTAAAATAATCAAAATCAACGTATCCTTCCGTCTCCTTGGTAGCGTAATTGAACAAAGCAAACCGATAGCCCATGAAGTGCGGCATGGTATATTGCATCTTCAAGACGTTGCCGATAGCCTTCCAACGAATACCATCCAAACTGTAATAGAAATAGCCTTTATCAGCTCTGTTCCTGAAGTCGCATTCTGCCTTAAAGTAAATCACCGACTGCTCCAATGGCACTTTTTCTATCTCCATAGGTTTCTCATTCTCACCATTCACCATTACAATATATTTCTTTCCATCAATAACCTTAACACCCACCTGACCATATTTACGCTGGAAAAGAGACAGTCCCGCAAAGTCTCCCTCTTTCATCCCTGAAACATCCATACTGACTGAACCTGTACAAACAGGACCAATAGTACGTTGTGTCAGCATATTCTTAGCTTGTGTAAAAGATGTTTCCACCCGCCCTGTTGTCAACCGCAAATACCCTTTGCGGGCAGAAAGCGACCAAAGAGAATTGTCCGGATTGTGATTCCATTGCCATACCAACGGCAAGGTACGTTCTCCTTTCTTCCGATTGAAGTCATCAGAAGCAACAATACCTGGAATGAGTCCGCGGCTATCGGGCAGTTCCAACTTAGCAGGAGCACGTCCATCCACACCCAAAACAGGCCATCCATCTTTCCACTCAACCGGAACAAGATAAGGAATACGACCTACCGCACCGCAATCCTCACCGGCTTTACACCTGAAAGATCCGGTTTCAGCTCCGCCAAAAAGAGTTTCCCATTACCATATATCATGTAGATATGCCCGTCCTCATCAAAGAAAAAAGAATGATCATGATAAGCGGGAGAGAATTCCGTGCACTTCCAGGGACCTTTTTCAAGATTTTTAGTGGTATAAAAATATGTCTTGCCCGTAGTCTGAGCGAAAGTGGAGAGATAATACACTCCCTCGTGATAGCGAAGACAACTCGCCCACGACCCACGCCCATAAGTATTTTTCCCGTCATCCAAGTTCATGGTAGGTATATTGGCAAGCGTATCGTAAGCATAATTCACCAATTTCCAATTCACCAAGTCATTTGATTTCATAATAGGAACTCCCGGAGACATATGCATCGTAGTGCTGCTCATGTAATAAGTATCCCCCACACGCAGCATTGACATATCTGGTGCATCAGCATAAATCACAGGATTAGTTGCAGGCTTTTGCGCCGACAGCGGTAATAGTATGCAACAAAACAAGTTACATAAAAGTAAAAGAGTTTTTTGTTTTCTCATATTTGTATTAAACTACATGTAATTATCGTCTTTATATAAATTCTTATTGAAATAGCAATTGTGCGTACTGATGCAACGCCCTGCGCCAAGTCAGCCACTCATGTGCAGTTTCAGGAGATTCATAATAGGTATATTTAATCCCCTGTTTATCCAACATTTGCCTGAAAGCTTTTACAACACCGGGAAAAGGAGCCGGCTCGGAAGTCCCCAAACCCAGAAAGAAAGACTTGAATTGCCTGTTTATCGCTTTCCCATCTTTAAATTTTCCACCTAAAAAAGTATCAGCATCCAAAGGTTCCGTACTCGGATAGTTGGATGTACCGCTAAAACCACCATAATAGGCAAAAGCCTCCGGATGATTCATGGCAATACGCATTGTCTGATTTGCCCCCATTGATAAACCAGCAATAGCCCGGCTCTCACGATTAGGCAATGTACGGAACTTCTCATCAATCATTGGTATGACCTCTTGCATCAGCACTTCCTCAAATACCGTTGTCTGGAAAGGAGTTTGTTCGCTCGGCCTGGTTGCATAACCATTATCCATGACAATCAGCATCGGGACTGCTTTCTTCGCAGCAATCAGATTATCCAATATCAAATTCGCTTTACCCTGACTGCCCCAACCCGTTTCATCCTCAAAACTGCCATGCTGAAGATAAAGCACCGGATAACACCTCTCCGTATTGACTTCATATCCAGCTGGTGTATACACGAAACAACGTCTCCACGACTGTGTAATTTTAGAATAGTAGTTCAATTCGCTCACCAAACCATGAGGTACATCTTTCAAAGCATAAAAATCCTCATCATGTGCCGGAATTTCAATTCCACTCCCCCAACGCCCCGCACCATAAAAATATTTCGTACCCGGATCTGGAACAGATGCCCCATCCACATTCAACTGATAATAATGAAAACCCTCTTGCTGACGTTCTGATTCTCCCGTCCAAAATCCTTGCTCATTTTTTATCATGTCATATTTTACACCACCAATATCAAGCTGTACTTTTTTGGCTTCCGGTGCATAAAGTTGGGCACGTACCCTCCCTTCGGAATTAACCTGAGGGTACGCTTTCCCTAATTGGTTTACACTTGAAGGTTTGAAATCTTCAAGAGCTTGTGCATAAGAGAACGAATTAAGATTCGTTAGTAATGCAAAAGCGCCAAATAATGTGATAATCCTTTTCATTGCTATATTGCGAAGCTGGTTTAACAATATTACAAAGGAAAACATCTTTCGCTAATTTCTTTTCCAAAATTTGTTGCAGATTCTTTTGCTTATGTTACATATTTCAGAAAAGTATACAGTTCTTATGCAATTTCTATAAATTTATATTCTACTGTCTAAAAGTTTAGTTTATCCCATAAGGTTCTTCATTACTTTAGGGGGGGCAATCTTACGTTTTGAGTGTTATCAGCTTTGTATTACGGACTCCTTTGTGTTACATTTACATTAATCATCTCTCTAAACTCTCCATCGAAGCCTCCCCCCATTAAGAATACAATGAAACAACGCCCCAGCCACGTATTATATATTGTATCTGAGGATTCTACACCAAATATTCTTCCAGTTCAGTACCTTCCCGCGAAAGAACGACTTTAACAGACCAATGGATCAGCTGGTCTACGAGTACACTTCATTAATATGATTTTTCATCCGTTGTTGCAAAATTTCGGGTGAAACATTCTTACCATCCTTGTCTACGCAGAACCACTGTGCAAGTTGTGAATGCCCAATAAGGCAGTGTCCGGTAATATACATTCCATTTTATCTTCACCGAATTTCACAAATTCATCTGCCTGGCCAAAATCATAACGGTCTTCTTCAGGATGAATAATTGCGTGCTTCATGCAGTTTTCTGCAACAACAGCATTAAAGTGCTGCTTCACTATTTTTACAGAAGCTGTATCTACACCTGACGATTGCCTTGTGTTCTGCGCAACTCCGATTAGAAATTTATCACCCAGTACATCTTTCAGGGAAGTATCTTTTTTGTAGTTGTTTGAGTACCACAAGCAGCCAAAATCAGTGCAGTTAGACATACAAGCAGTATATTTTTGTTTTTCATGTCAATTTTTGTTTATTAATTATTAAAAAATAGATGTTTCAGTCATTGCAACTGGACATCATTCCAAATTTATCCGATTTATAATAATCGGCTTATTGCCAGTAGACCAAAACCCGACAATGTATAAATGAGAAGGATCAATCCTTGTTCCGTTCTTGTCTTTCATGTTTTGCAGGTCTACTATAACTTTTCGTGATGAACCGAAATCATAGGCTGCGGGTTCCGTCCAATAATTATTTTTGTCAAAAATACGAAAAGAGACACTGCTCGTATTATCATTGCCCAATTCCACAGTAATCGTGCGATAAGCAGAAAGATTCAGTCCAGAAGAGAATTGCCAGCCACCAAAACCATATCGTCCGGTTATCAACGTACGGGTGTTTTCATCAAAACTGCCCTTTTCCCAGATAGAAGGATTAAAAGCTTCTTTCGTCAATGAAAAAGGATGGAGAACCGTAACTACAAGTGCCAGTGTACTGGAAACTCTCGTCACAGGATGCTGATAGTTTATTGTCACAGTTGCATTTCCCGGAGTAACTCCTACCAGTTTACCCGCCCGTTCCACAGCCAGCACTGAAGGGTTAGAACTGCTGATTTCAGCGTCTGCTGTAACCATTCGTGTAGAGCCGTCGGAATAAACAGCACGTACTTTAAGATAATTTACCCCACCCATCGGCAGGTTCAAAGTATCCTCTTGCCCCATAAGTTCCAATCTTACAGGTGCACCATTCACCACCACACCATCGGCATACTCTTTAAACCAATGGTACATAGCCCACGGACAAGCCTCGGGATCATTGAGAAACGTATAATTGCCGGAAGTGCCCGGTATATCTTTAAAAGCTGCCAATTCATGTGACCTCGTGGTAAAAAAAAGCCAGGATACATTACCTGAATTATCGGCAATATATTTGAAGTTGGCCCCAAAGCCCTCTCCTCCTGCCACTCCCGTTATGCTCTTTCCCCAAGTAGCATTGTACTTTTTGGGCGCCCAGTCTATTTCGGTCACCATGATGGGAGCAAAAGCGGCCACCGGTCCTACTTGAGCATCCCAACCGCGTTGGAAGCTTTCATAACCTCCACCAGTAGAAGAACCTATGCCTTCGCTACTATCTTCCTCGGCATCACTGCCATACCAACCGGGATAACAATGTACGGCAAAACCAATATTCTCACCTTGAATACGATGCTTAGCATAACCGGCATAAGACGACTGATAGGACAATCCCGGTACCCAGATAATATTACGACAATTAGCACGTATCTTATCTACTATAGCTTGGAAATAGAGTTGAAGATTCTGAAAATGCCCATCGTCCGTACTGCCATAAGTACCGTCCGTGCCTTTTATCTTAACAGGTTCATTGGCAAGTTCGAACATTACACCAGTATTGTTTTTCAATTTAGGATGTTGCGAAACAATATCCCATACTTTGAGCAAGAACTGCTGATAAGAGTCTCCTAACTCAATCCCCTGATAGGGTGCTTCGTTGGGGCATACACCCGGCGGACGCATCACTACGTACATGCCCTTGGACATAAGCAGATTAATGATTTCTCCCTTTTCATTTTTCAGGTAACGACCTACCACATTCAAAATGGGTAACACACTGTTCTGATTATCTCCACTATTTTCCGAATCATCATCGGGTTTCGGTTCTTCCACATCCGATTTCGGTGGTTCCGGTTTCAACTCCTCTAGTATCGAATCATCGGAACAAGCCGAGAGAAATACGAACAAAAATAAAAGCAGATTTACTATATTTTTCATGGTTGTCAATTATCTTACTGAATTAACTAACCTAATTTCCAATAACGGACAAAAGGCTATAAAGGCGACGATTTCGCTCTGCGAATTCCGTCGCCTATTTCTATAAGATGCTATTATTTACCAGCTAAGCCATCGGCAAAACCAGCATAGGTATGTTTACGATTATAGTTCAAATCCCAAAGACCGATAGGTTGTCCCTTTCTCCAACCTGAATCTGCAGGACTGTCCGTAGCAGCCCATTGTGTAATTCCATACTGCTGCGCTACCGGAATGATTTCAAAATACTTCTGAATAATGAATTTGTAAAAATCAGACATTTTCTGATATTGTTCAAAAGTAACCAATTCAGTTTTGATACCTTCTCCAAATGCTTTTTCCACAATACCCATATCTAATTCTGTAATCTTAATCAACTTACCACTTGCAGCCAATAACTCAAACATATTGACAATAGATTCTTCCTGTTTCTTCTGATCAGCCTCATTCAAAATATAACTAACATGCATCTGTGTACCGATACCGTCAATCTTTGTTTCACCATCAGATTCCCAACGTTTAATCCAATTAATCAAACTTTTTACTTTTTTATTGTTATCCCACCAAGATTCCAAATTATAGTCATTGATGAAGAGTTTCAAATCTCCAGAATTACCACCATTTTCTGCAAAATATTTGCGGGCAAACTTAATTGGAATACGAACATAATCATCGCCCAAAAAGTCTTGCCAGTAGAAGTTCTGTCCCCCTACTCCATTATCATCCGGATTAGTAGCTGATTGAAGAGCATAATTACCATTACCATCATCACCACCTCCTGAAATAGGTTCATTCACAACATCCCATGCAGTTACAGAGCCTCCGCAAGCTTCCATCATGCCTTTTATCCAACGCTCAAGCTCGTTGGTGAGTACTTCTTTCTTTTCTTCAGGAGTCAAAGGAATACCCTCAGCTTTCTTTTGAATACCAAATTCAATATCATCAAAATAGTAAGTATTAGCCTCTTTAAACTTGGCTAAATTCCATGCTATTGTTTGGAAAGGCTGAACACCTTCATTAGTTACCATTTGTTCTGTAACCGTAAATTCCTTTTCAAATTTTTGCCATTGAGTAGTAAAATTAACCGAAACTCCTGCATCATAGAATATATACTCTCCCGGTTTCTTGTGTGTCTGAGAATCTGAACCGGCTGCTTTATCAGCCTTATACTTAAATGAAAGTTTACAAATATCACCTTCTTTTAAAACAGTATTTGCTTTAACAAAGAACTGAGTGCTATGATCTTCAGCTGGATTATCAGCAGACTTTACAATAAAAGCACGTCCTACGCCATCAGCACCTGTACCAGTTTCTCCTATCGGAGCAGCATATGGTCCACCTTTTCCATCTTCTGTTGCATAGAAACAAGAAACATCTTCACCTTCAGCATCACCATTAGTAATTATACTTTCAAACCAGACAGTAGAACCAGACTCTCCTAATTCTTCAACACCATAAGATAAGCCCATCCAACTTACTGTTGTCCAATGAGAAATATCATCTTCATCAAAAGAAGAATTTACCAAAAGATTAGCTTCAGAGCCATCAGCTTTTAGCACTACGTCATCAAAATACAAATCCCCTCCTAACTTACCGAAACAAAATCTTAATCGGTCTATAGAGCTTGTCGGTGTAAAAACAATCGTATTATCAATCCAGCCCTCACCAGAAGTACATTCAGGAAAACCATAATGGGTATTGGAACCATCTTTCATCCCCGGCCAAAAAGAAAATGCACCAGGATTAGATCCCTTTATCCGTAAAGTAAGAGTATATTGTTTACCTATTTCCAATACGTTATCTAAGTCATAATAGATCTCCCAGTCCCACACATTGTCTTTGGGCTCACCAGCTACAATATGCAACACCCGATTTACAGAAGAAGGATCAACAGGCTTAGGCTTATTAGCAATCAAACTATTCAGCCACTTATTATTCTGCTGTGAATGCCAGCAAAGTGTATGCCCATAAACTGTCAACCCAGAAGTTTTTGCCGCCTCTACAAACTTCGTTACTGTACCGAAATCCATACTTCCATCATCTGCCACAATGGATGCATACTTCATAGCATTACCTGCTACTACTTCATCAAAATTAGCAACAGCTACGCTACGAACCATTTCTCCTTTCAGAAAATCATTAGCTGCGACCCCTACTCCCAACTTAAAGTTAGGATGAGTACTACGGTCTATATATGTTTTCAATGCGTCATACGCATTAAGATACTCATATTGGGCTATGCTCTCTGGTTTCTCCGTCTTAAAATCGACGAATTTATCGTCGGCACAGGAGGCTGAAATAAACAACAAAGCCAAACCGAAATATTTATTTATGCTATTTTTCATAATCATATCTCCAAAATTTAATTAGCTTTATACTTGGGAGCAAATACCTCCAACTTATTAGTTCCGCGTGTTTGCAACACCAACGTATCTTTTGTAGCAATTTGTTTAAATCCGAAATCCACATCGTATTCGAGATAGATAGCATCCCGGTCCTTATTTCCCCAAGAATTTTTCTCTCCATCTTCTACAAACTTTCCAGAGCCTGTTGCCGAAACTCCTGTAGTTCCCGAAGTTATGGTACATTCGTTATCATCATTGAAAGTCAATAGCAAATCACAGTTCACTGTTGTACCATTAGTAGAAGTCGTACTAATAGGAAAAACAGCTGTGTTTAACGAACGGGTAGTAATACCACAAACTTCATCCTTTTCCACAGACTGAGCATGACGTTCAGAGGTTGTAACCGTTCCATTTTCTGTAATTTTGTCTATTCCACGACGCAAATAAGAAGCATGCCATGGGTTCATATATTTTACACAATAGAGAACATAATCCTTTGGCAACACACTCCAATAATCAGAATTAGTACGCACCGGTTTATCGCCTTCAATCAGAGGAGTGCCTGTTAAAATTCGGTCGGCACCAGTCTGTCCTTTCATCACCACAGGAATAACATAATTACATCCTAATGCTTTTTCATCAGCAAAAAATGCATCAGTGAGTTGTACCTCTACATTTCCCCAATGTTCACCATTGTAAGAAATTTTATCTCCAGCTAGTGTGTAATAGGTGGAAGGCATAGGCAATACCGGTGTCCCATCTTCAAAAAAGAGATTGTCGCAAAGTGTATTGTCCACAGCAATATCTATAGTAATATCTCTACCTCCGTATGCACCTCCCATCGTGGCATAAATGGCACACTTATGCTGACGGTCAAGAGAATTGTCTACTATTTCATCATTACCGAGCACTATTGTACGTATCGGATACTGATAGGCAAAATACACAGAGGTCCCCCCCTCATAATCGGGAAAAGATTTATCTGCATTCTCACATGAAGCAAAAGCAAATGTCAAGCCTCCTAAGGCCATTGTAGATAACAATTTATATAATTTCATTTCCATATTCTTTTTTGCATTTTATAATTATGAGATTACCATCCCTTATTTTGTTGCAGATTACTCCATTTCAACATCTCGTCTTTGTCCCCTTTGACACTTTCCAAATAAGCATCTCCATTATCAGTTCCCACTCCACCGCGGACACGAATTGCTTTTATCACATCATAGGCACTATAGGCATTACCGCCCTTGCCTGTCGGTCCCCAAGCATCATTAGCAGCCTCGGCATAAGCAAGAAATATCTCCGTATAACGAATACGAACCGGAATATGATACTTAGCATTCAGCGAATTCGGGTTAGCGTTACAATCCTCACGTAACAACTTACGCATATAATAACCCGTACGTGTGGAGGTATTCAATTGATTCAAACCATTATCTTGTTTATTATCCTCATCAGGATAAAGACCTGTAATAATAGTCTTATCCTTAAATTCAGCACCATTAAACAAAATATATTTCTCCAAACGAGGGTCACGACCTGTGTAAGGAGCGTTTTCCGAATAACCGCTATTAGCCTTATCAGCGATAGGATAACCATTGGCCATAGGGAAAGCATCTACTAAGTTTTGGGTAGGATTGATACGTCCGCTACCATAAAATGTAGGTGGGAAATTATCTTTTTCCTGCTTTATTCCCATATCCCAATCTTCCGTTCCAATGCTTTTATTCCCTCTCCAAAGAATTTCAGCAGAAACTTCACCCGAACCTAAATTGTCAAGTTCTTCCGTATTCATATACCAAGTATGACCTTTAGGATCAAGCCCTGTTACACCGCCAATACGGTTCAACACTGCCGCTGCATAATTTGCAGCCGTTTCTGAAGTAACTTCTGAACCTTCTCTGTACGCAGGACTAGCAGCAAGTAACGCTACTTGCGCCTTAATAGCTTCAACAATTCTCATTGTAAGGCGACCGCGTTGATAAGTACCAAAAACAAGATTATAGTTTCCCAACTGAGCACCTATCTCTTTATATTTAGCAGGCACTTCAGCATCACTATCAATATTCTCATAATCTAGCGGTAATAATTCGGATGCCAATTCCAAATCTTCAAAAATCTGCTGTACACACTCACTGAAAGGAGCACGTGCTTGATTGAAATCAGAAGTAGTACTTTCCGGTTCAAGAAGCATTGGTACACCTAATAACTTACCATCTTCTGTCCAGCCACCATGAGCCATTAGCAAATAGTAATAATTAAGTGCACGAAGTCCATAAGCTTCTCCACTGAGTTTATCAATAAACATTTTATTGGTCACCTCATTTTTTGCCCAACTCACCTGATCAACAATGCTCAAAAATGTATT
>PPYF01386285.1_pt1 | contig 10541 bp, 9 predicted proteins | sample 1559871 | NCBI WGS metagenome assembly PPYF01 (sample SAMN08240021, study PRJNA423297) | Human gut metagenome, whole genome shotgun sequencing project.
GCGCTCATCACGCTGCTTGAAAAGGCAGCCGAGGGCATCGAGGGCAAGACCGGCACCCGCGTGCAGATGTAAATCCCGCCAAGCCTTCCTAAAAAGGGTCCGTTTCAAAAAGCGGGCCCTTTTTTTCGTGCTTTCTCCGCTATGGACAAAAATTCATGCTGCTTTTTTGGTCAAGTTTGACCCTCATTTTTTCTTTTTCCTGTTGCTAAATTTTTCCTTTTTATGTATCATGGTGATAACGGTATTCAAATCTTTTGATTGCCGTAAAATTTAAGGAGGATTTACCGAAATGAAGAAGTTCCTTGCACTGCTCCTGAGTCTCGTGATGGTCCTCGCCCTCGTCGCCTGCGGCGATAAGAAGGACGATACCAACACCGACGATCAGGACAACAACGAAGTCACCGATTTCAAGGTCGGCTTCATCATGCTCCACGACGAAAACTCCACCTACGACCTCAACTTCATCAACGCTGCGAAAGAGGCCTGCGAGACGCTCGGCGTCGAGTACACCATCGTGACCAACGTTCCCGAAGGTCAGGAGTGCTACGACAAGGCCGCTGAGCTCGCCGACGCCGGCTGCAACATCATCTTCGCCGACTCCTTCGGTCACGAAGACTACATGATCCAGGCCGCGAAGGACTTCCCCGACGTGCAGTTCTGCCACTCCACCGGCACCAAGGCGCACACCGAGGGTCTCTCCAACTACCACAACGCCTTCGCTTCCATCTATGAGGGCCGTTACCTCGCCGGTATCGCTGCCGGTATGAAGCTCAACGAGATGATCGCCAACGGTGAGTTCACCGCAGACGAGGCCAAGATCGGCTACGTCGGCGCCTTCACCTATGCCGAGGTTATCTCCGGCTACACCTCCTTCTTCCTGGGCGCTCGCTCCGTCTGCCCCACTGCCACGATGGAAGTCACCTTCACCGGCAGCTGGTATGACGAGACCGCCGAGAAGGAAGGCGCGCAGAAGCTCATCAAGAACGGCTGCAAGCTCATCAGCCAGCACGCTGACTCCATGGGCGCTCCCACCGCTTGCGAGACCGCCGGTGTTCCCGACGTTTCCTACAACGGTTCCACCGAGGCCGCCTGCCCCAACACCTATCTGATCTCCTCCCGCATCGACTGGGCCCCCTACTATGAGTACGCCATCAAGGCTGCCATGAACGGCGAGGCCATCGACGCTGACTGGACCGGCACCCTTGCTACCGGCTCCGTCGTGCTGACCGACCTGAACGAGAACGTTGCTGCCGAGGGCACCGCTGAGGCCATTGCCGATGCGACCGCCAAGCTCGAGAGCGGCGAGCTCCACGTCTTCGACTGCTCCACCTTCACCGTGGACGGCCAGCCTGTCACCTCTTACATGGCTGACGTCGACACCGATCCCGACTACACACCCGACACCGAGGTTGTCCAGGACGGTTATCTGGCTGAGTCCACCGCCCGTTCCGCCCCGTACTTCCAGCTCATGATCGACGGCATTGATCTGCTGGATACTAATTTCGGCGGCTAATTGTTTCTGCTACTACATATCGGGCTGCCTTCGGGCAGCCCGATATCTTTTTCTTTTTATGGCAATTATCGCTATTTTGCTAAAAATTTTTGTACGCTTCTAATTTTTTTTGTGTTTTTTTCTGTTTTACATTTACAACGCCGTTCAATTATGCTAATATATGACTTGTACAAATACAATGCTGCGGGGTTTTCTTCCTGTGCCCTCCAGCGGAAAAAGGGGTGACCGCCTTGGGAACTGCATGCGCAGTTAAAATGGAGAATGTCACGAAGCGGTTCGGCAAAGTGGTGGCGAACAACGCCATCAACCTTGAGCTGCACGAGGGCGAGATCCTGTCGCTGCTCGGCGAAAACGGCAGCGGCAAGACGACGCTGATGAACATGCTCTCCGGCATCTATTTCCCCGACGAGGGGCAAATCTACATTCACGGCGAACCCGTCACGATCGCCTCCCCCAAGGATGCGTTCGAACACGGCATCGGTATGATCCACCAGCACTTCAAGCTCGTTGATCTTTTCACCGCAACGGAGAATATCATCCTCGGCCTTGAAGGCAAGCTCGACATTGCCGAAGCCAGCAAAAAGGTCAAAGAGATCTGCGACAAATACGGGTTCGACATCGACCCCAATCAGAAGATCTACGACATGTCCGTTTCGCAGAAGCAGACCGTCGAGATCGTCAAGGTGCTCTACCGCGGGGCGGACATCCTCATTCTGGACGAGCCGACCGCAGTGCTCACCCCGCAGGAGACGGACAAGCTCTTCGCCATCATGCGCAACATGAAGGCCGACGGCAAGTCCCTCATTATCATCACGCATAAGCTGCACGAGGTGCTCGACGTGTCAGACCGCGTGGCCGTGCTGCGCAAGGGCGAATACGTCGGTGACGTCGCCACCAAGGACGCCGACCAGCAATCGCTGACCGACATGATGGTCGGCCACACGGTGAGCCTGAACATCAGCCGCCCCGAGCCGAAGGACGTTGAAAAGCGCCTCGTCATCGAAGGCCTGACGGCTTACGACGAGCTTGGCGTCAAGCGTCTGGACGATGTCAGCTTCACCATCAACGCGGGCGAGGTGCTCGGCATCGCGGGCGTCGCAGGCAGCGGCCAGCGCGAGCTGCTCGAGTCCATTGCGGGCCTCTACCCCGTCGCCTCCGGCCATGTCACGTTCTATCCGCCCGACGGCGGCAAGGAAAAGGAACTCGTCGGTCTCGACCCGATGAAGATCCGCAAGAGCGGCATTTCGATGTCGTTCGTCCCCGAAGACCGACTCGGCATGGGCCTGGTCGGCTCGATGGGCATGACGGGCAACATGATGCTGCGCTCCTGGCGCAAGGGTAAGGGTCTGTTCCTCAACCGCAAGGATCCCGAAGCGCTCGCCAACCGCATCTGGGAAGAGCTCGGCGTCGTCACGCCCAGCACGTCCTTCCCCGTGCGCCGCATGTCCGGCGGCAACGTGCAGAAGGTGCTTGTCGGACGCGAGATCGCCCAGTCCCCCGCCGTGCTGATGACCGCTTACGCCGTGCGCGGCCTGGACATCAACACCTCCTATACCATTTACAATCTGCTGACAGAGCAGAAGATGCACGGCGTCGCCGTCGTCTATGTCGGCGAAGACCTCGACGTGCTGCTTGAGCTGTGCGACCGCATCGTCGTTCTCTGCGGCGGTCAGGTCTCCGGCGTGGTCGACGCCAGAAAGACCGACAAGCGCGATGTCGGCGCACTGATGACGCTCGTGAGGGGAGGCAACAAGGATGAATAAGAAACAGTCGCTCTTCCACATCGCCAAGCGCGATACGCTCCCCTGGTACAAGGCCGTTTTGATCCGCGGCGGCGCGATCGTGCTCGCTTTGATCGTCTGCGCGATCGTCACAACGCTGCTGACGGGCGAAAATCCCATCAAGGTCTACTCCACGATCCTCTACGGCGCGTTCGGTACGTCGCGCAAGAGCTGGGTCACGTTCCATAACCTCGCGATCCTGCTCGGCATCTCGCTCGCGGTCACGCCCGCGTTCAAGATGCGCTTCTGGAACATCGGTGCCGAGGGTCAGGTGCTCATCGGCTGCCTTGCCACCGCGGCCTGCATGATCTGCCTTGGCGGCAAGATCCCCAACGGTCTTCTCATCGTCATTATGATCGTCGCCTCCGTCGCGGCAGGCGCGCTGTGGGGCTTCCTCCCCGGTATCTTCAAGGCCAAGTGGAACACGAACGAAACGCTCTTCACGCTCATGATGAACTACATCGCGACACAGCTCGCCGCGTTCTTCATCATCGTGTGGGAAGTGCCCAAGGGCTCGGGCAAGATCGGTATCATCAACCAGAATACCGAGGCCGGCTGGCTCCCCGTTCTCGGCGGGCAGCGCTATCTCCTCCCGATCCTGCTTGTGGCGATCCTCACGGGCGTTATGTACATCTATCTCAATTACAGCAAGCACGGCTATGAGATCTCCGTTGTCGGTGAGAGCCAGCGCACCGCGAGCTATGCGGGCATCAAGGTCGAGCGCGTCATCGTGCGCACGATGATCCTCTCCGGCGCGATCTGCGGCCTCATCGGCCTGCTGCTCACCGCCGGTACGGACCACACGCTGACCACCACCATCGTCGGCGGACGCGGCTTCACAGCGGTCATGGTCTCCTGGATGGCCAAGTTCAACCCCATCATGATGATCTTCACGAGCCTTCTTATCGTGGTTCTGAGCCGCGGCGCGAGCGAGATCTCCAGCGTGTTCAGCCTGAACCACTCCTTCGCCGATATCCTGACGGGCATCATCCTCTTCTTCATCATCGGCAGCGAGTTTTTCATCAGCTACAAGGTCAGCCTGCGCAAGAGCAAGAAGGAGGCGTGAAGCAATGACATTTGATCTAACTGCTTTTCTTCCCCGTGCGGTCATGCAGGGCATTCCCCTGCTCTACGGCAGCACCGGTGAGATCCTAACGGAAAAGTCCGGCAACCTGAACCTCGGCATTCCGGGCGTGATGTACGTCGGCGGTATCTGCGGCGTCATCGGCGCGTTCTTCTACGAGCAGTCCACCCCGGCTGCCGACATGAACGCGTTCCTCGCCATCGGTATCCCGATGCTCTGCTCGCTTTTGGGCTCGCTTCTGATGGGCCTTCTCTACTGCCTGCTGACCGTTACGCTGCGCGCCAACCAGAACGTCACGGGTCTTGCACTCACGACGTTCGGCGTCGGCATCGGCAACTTCTTCGGCGGCTCGCTCATCAAGCTGACCGACAGTGAAGTCCCCTCCATCGCGCTGAGCGCGACGAGCGCCTATTTCAGCAAATCCCTGAATGTCGGCGGCTGGTTCGGTCAGGTTTTCCTGTCCTACGGCTTCCTTGCCTACCTCGCCATCGTCATCGCATTGTTCGCGTCGTACTTCCTCAAGCACACCCGCACGGGTCTTCACCTGCGCGCCGTGGGCGAGAGCGCGGCGACGGCGGACGCAGCCGGCATCAACGTGACGAAGTACAAATACCTCGCCACCTGCATCGGCAGCATGATCGCGGGTCTCGGCGGCCTGTATTACGTCATGGACTACGCCTGCGGCGTCTGGTCCAACAACGCCTTCGGCGACCGCGGCTGGCTCGCCATCGCGCTCGTCATCTTCACGATCTGGCGTCCGAACGTCAGCGTGCTGGCCTCCATCCTGTTCGGCGGGTTCTACATCCTCTATATCTTCATCCCCACCGGCACCAACCTTGCCATCAAGGAGCTCTACAAGATGCTCCCCTACGTCGTCACGCTGGTCGTTCTGATCATCGTGTCGCTGCGCAAGAAGCGCGAGGATCAGCCGCCCGCATCGCTGGGTCTGAGCTACTTCCGCGAAGAGAGATAAAAAATCTTCAAAAACGGCAACCGAATCGGTTGCCGTTTTTGAGTAGGATCGCACTCCGCTCTGCGCACACGCCGCAGGCGCGTACACTCGCTCCGCGCAAAGTGTTTTTTGCCACGTACACGCCGCGGCAAAAAACGATCAAATTCATTTGCGCCGTGCGCGGCGCAAAATAGAGCGCGCATGTCGTCCTCCGCGACGGATTCCAATTTATTTCACGCCGTGCGCGGCGTGAAACTCTGCGAGGCTTTTGAGCTGTTTTGCCGCTGGAGGCAACAAAATGCGCTTCTTGCTATTTTTCACTAAATCTGCCTGCGTTTGGCGCGGGTCTAAGAGGTATTGCTATGTCTACTCTGCTCATTCAAAACATTCGTTCGCTGGTGTCGTGTGATGACGCGGACACGGTTTATGAAAACGTCGATCTGTATGCTGAGGATGGATTCATCCGCGCGATCGGTAAAAAACTGCCGCAGAAGGCGGAAAAGGTAATTGACGCGAGCCACATGCTCTGCTACCCCGGCCTTGTCAACACGCACCATCATCTCTATCAGGTCTTTTCCCGCAACCTGCCGGAAGTACAGAACATGGAGCTCTTCGACTGGCTCAAAACGCTCTATGAGATCTGGAAAAACCTCGACGAGGACGTCATCCGCCTCTCGACGCTCACGGGCCTTGGCGAGCTGATGAAGCACGGCTGCACGACCTGCTTCGACCATCACTATGTCTTCCCTGCGGGCGCGGGCGACCTCATTGGCGCGCAGTTTGCCGCGTCGGACGAGATCGGCGCGCGCATGTACGCCTCGCGCGGCAGTATGGACCTCTCTGTCAAGGATGGCGGCCTGCCGCCCGACAGCGTCGTGCAGACGGTCGACGAGATCATGGCCGATTCTGCCCGTGTCATCGAGAAATACCACGACAAGTCGTTCGGCGCGATGCACCGCGTTGCGCTCGCCCCGTGCTCGCCGTTCTCCGTGTCTGCCGACCTTCTGCGCGAGAGCGCCGTGCTCGCGCGAGAGTACGGCGTGCGCCTGCACACCCACCTGTGCGAGACGAAGGACGAGGAAAACTTCATGCTCGCGCGCGAGGGCGTCCGCCCGCTCGAGTACATGGAGCGCCTCGGCTGGACGGGCAGCGACGTCTGGTTCGCTCACGGCATCCACTTCAACGACGAGGAGCTGCGCGTGCTGGCAAAGACGCACACCGGCGTGGCGCACTGCCCGATCTCGAACATGAAGCTCGCCTCCGGCGTTGCCCGCGTGCCCGAGATGCTGAAGCTCGGCGTGCTGGTCGGCCTCGCGGTTGACGGTTCAGCCTCGAACGACGGCTCATCGCTGATGGAGGAACTGCGCGTCGCGTTCCTGCTGCACCGTTTGAACAGCAGCAAAGCTGCCCCCAGCGGTTACGACGTGCTCAAGATGGCAACATGCGGCAGCGCGGCCATCCTTGGCCGCAGCGACGACATCGGCTCGCTCGAGGTCGGCAAGTGCTGCGACCTCTTCATGATCGACTCGCGCAGGCTCGAGCTCGTCGGCTCGTGCTTTGACCCCAAAAGCGTGCTCGGCACTGTCGGCGTGCGCGGACCCGTTGACTACACAGTCGTTCAGGGCCGTGTGACGGTCGACCACGGTCATCTTGTCACAGTCGACGAAGAACAGCTTGCGCACGACGCGGAGGCAAAGTGCCGCGCGTATCTGAACCGCTGAGGAGGCTGCCATGACCGTTGAGATCATCTGCGGGGACATCTCCGCCCTCCCCTCTTCCGACCATGCGACCGAACTTCTGCCGCTCACGGACGGCGACACGCTGACCCTCTCCTGCACAGACAGCGACCTGAAGGCCGCCTACCGCGTCCTGCGCGCCATCATGGACTACGGCTATGAGCACGCACAGCCGTCGCGCGTGCGTCTAATTTGCGCGGACGAGGCGTCGCATAGGGCGTACTCCTTCCAGTGGAACATGTGGTTCGCCGCGGAAAAGCCAAAACACGAAGATTAAAAAGAAAAGACGAGCGAATTTTCGCTCGTCTTTTTCTCATAAATAGCGGTCCACTTTTTGCAAAATCGTCTCGTAGCGCTCGGCGAGCTCCTGCTTTGTCTCGCCGAACCGCCCGCGAAGCTCCTGCCGCGAACGGACAATGGTCTGCAACGCCTCGTCGCGCTCGATGCGCAGCCCCGCGGCGATCTCCTCGCTCAGCTCGCCCACGCTGGCAAAGGCCTCCATCAGCCCGCCCTGCGTTTTGAAAAACTCGTCGCCGAAGCGCTCGCGCTTCGGATATTTTCCGCTGCGGTAATTGTCGATGACGACCTCGTAGCGTGCCATGGCGCGCTGCACCGCCGTCTCCCATGAAACGTACAGCTCGCGCTGGGCGTTTTCGCCGACCACTTGCATCACCTCCGGCGCGCGGCAGAGCTCTTCGAGCTTTGCCGCCATCGCCGCGGCGTTTTCCTCGATGCAAAAGCCGTTTCGCCCGTCGCCCACGCCCTCGGATGCGCAGGAATTTCGGATCATCACAGTCGCCGTACCGCTGGCTGCGGCCTCGCGCACGACAAGGCCGTTCGTGTCGAACGTCGACGGGAAGAGAAACAGGTCGGATCTGCCATACCACGCGCGGATGATCTCGCGGTCAGAGATCGCACCTGTGAAAAAGCAGCGGTCGGAGAGCTTCTGCTCTTCCGCATAGCTGCGGATCTCCGCGCCGTCTGCGCCCTCGCCGACAAACACCATGCGGAAGTCGACATTTTTCTCGCACAGCGTTTTCAGCGCGTCTAAAATGATGCGGATACCCTTGTACCACATCAGCCGCCCGACGAAGAGAAAGACCGGCACGTTCTGCGGCAGGTCATATCTGCCCGTCGCCGCGGCGATGGCCTCGTCAGACACCCGCCCGCGCGGCACGTCCACGCCGTTTTCCATCACGATGTAGTCGCCCTCGTAGCCGAGCGAGCGCAGATTTTCCCCCGCCCCGCGGCTCACGACCCAGACCTCATCGCAGCTTGCAATGTTCTGCACCAGCGCGCGAATGGCGCTCTCCTGCAAGAGCTTTCCGCGCACAGCCTTGGCGATGTCGACATCGTACTTCGTGTGATACGTCAGCACGAGCGGCGCGTCGACCACGGCGCGCAGCGAGCGCGCCAGCAGGCACGACGTGATGGGACAATGCGTGTGCATTAGTTCGACCTTCTGCTCCGTCAGCACGCGCGCGGTCTCGGGTGAAAACGGATAGCCCGCCACGTAGCCGAGCTTCTTGCGCGTGTCGATGCTCGGGTAGCGCAGCACGGGGAATGGGAACGCGCTGTCGTCCGCACCGGGCATTGTCGGCGTGACGACAATGGCGTTTTCGCCGCTTTTCGTGATGTTTTTCGCGTAGTTCACGACGGCGTTCGCCACGCCGTCGATCTCGGGCGGAAAGGAATCGTTCAAAAGGCAGATGGTTCTCTTGTCCATGCCATTGCCCTCCTGTTGCTTGTTTTTCGGCAGTGCCGAAGTGTGATTCAGTATATCATTTTTCGTGCGAAGATGGTATACTATGTGTGAATTTTACGCGCTGTTTACTTCAGGAAAGGAGGGCTTCCATGCGCATTCTCACATACACCGTGACGCCGGAGGAAGACGGCCGCATGGTCAAAGGCATCCTGCGCGGCAGTCTTCAGCTTTCCTACACGCTGCTCAAAAGCCTCAAATGGCGCGAAAACGCCATTTTATTGAACGGACAGAGCGTCCATGTCAACACAATCGTCCACGCGGGCGACGTTGTCAGCGTCGCCCTCAGCGAGCGTACGCCGCGCGAGGACTTGTACTGCGCAAATGCGGCAAAGCCCGACATCGTCTACGAGGACGACGACCTGCTCGTGCTCAACAAGCCTGCGGGCATCGCCATGCACCCGAAGTCGGGTGACGCCTCCGCGTCGAGCCTTGCAGCGATACTGACGAGTTATCTCGGCGAGGGCAGCGTGCCGCATTTTGTGAGCAGGCTTGACAAGGGAACGTCCGGTCTCCTCATCGCCGCAAAGAGCGGCTACGTGCACGACCGCCTGCGCCGCGCACTGCACTCAAGCGATCTGCGGCGCGAGTACCGCGCTGTCGCCGTCGGCAGAGTTGAACCGCCGTGCGGCGTCATCGACGCGCCGATCGGCCGCGCGGAGGGCTCCATCATCCGCCGCTGCGTGCGCGCGGACGGACTTCAGAGCCTCACAGAGTACGAGACTCTGCAAGTAAACGACCGCTTCACGCTCCTGCGCCTGCGCCCACAGACGGGTCGCACGCATCAGCTTCGCGTCCACATGGCATACCTCGGTCATCCCCTCGCGGGCGACTGGCTCTACGGCACGGAGGACAAAACCCTCATCGCCCGCCCCGCGCTGCACTCGTACGAGCTGTGGTTCACCCAGCCGGTCACCGGACAGGAATTACACTTTACAGCGCCTATCCCGCAGGATATGCAGCGTTTGATGGAATGAAAAAGCACCGTTTTGGGCGGTGCTTTTTTCAGACGTGTGGTAAAATACCATAGGTCTATAACCAATTTTTACTTTTGCTTGTAGTACAAACGGCAGTGGCAGTAGCCCTCGAATTCGGGGTCAGCGATCTGGTCGCGGAACTCCTTGCACATGCAGACGTTGTCCTCGATCTTCTGCAAGCGGCAGGGGCACTGTAAATCGCGCTTTAAGAGCGCGGCGCGCAGGCGGGCGACGACCTCCGCGTCTTCGTTGTATCGAATTCTCATGCCTTGCACTTCTCCAGCATCGCCTTGATGTCGGCCTTATCGTGCACACCGACCATGCCGGTCAGCGTGTGGCGGTCCTGCACGACGGCGAGCGTCGGGATGGAGTCGATACCGAACATCGAAGCGAGGTTTGGCTGCTCGTCGACGTTGACCTTGCAGAACTTGACCTTGTCCTCTTCCCCGTTGAGCTCGGCAAAGACAGGCGCCATCATCTTGCACGGCTGGCACCACTCGGCCCAGAAGTCGATGATGATGAGGCCCGGATCGTCGAGCACCTCAGTCTGGAAGTTATCTTCCGTCAGCGTGACGATATCGGTGAACGTGCGCGTCTCGACGTACGGCTCGTGGAAGCCGCCGCCACAACCGCCGCAGCCACCGCCGCATGCGCTGCATCCGGCCCCGCAGCCCGCGCCGCAGCCGCCGGCACTCGCGCTGCTGTCGCCGGTCATCAGCTCCAGATTGCCCTGGAG
>PPYF01639210.1_pt1 | contig 10541 bp, 10 predicted proteins | sample 1559871 | NCBI WGS metagenome assembly PPYF01 (sample SAMN08240021, study PRJNA423297) | Human gut metagenome, whole genome shotgun sequencing project.
ACACAATGGAATGAGGCACTCAAAACCCGCGCACAGAGTAGCCCGCAGTTGCGTGGCTGGTTGCAGACCCGCCAGGACTTACATGCTTTTGCAGATCTAGTGATGCAGCGCGAGAAAGAGGGACTAACCCTTTCCTATATCAAAAATGTCATCTGGCAGGCGGAGCGGGGACTGGGGCAGGAAACACCCGTTGAGTCTCTGTTGACGCAGTACCATGATGCCCGTGCGCAGAAGCAGAATACAGATGCGCTGGAAAAACAAATTAATGAGCGACTCGAAGGCGTGTTAAGCCGCTGGCTGCTGCTGAAGAATAACGTCATGCCAGAGGCGGCAACCGGTACCACGGCCGAAAAATAATTATTTAATTAAAGGAGATTATCATGGCAAATATAAGTTATTTATCTTTGAGTGGAGAGACACAAGGGCTAATTTCAGCAGGTTGCTCAACGCTTGATTCTGTCGGAAACAAAGCGCAGCCAGAACATAAAGATCAGATCATGGTTTATGCGTTAATGCATTCCATCTCAAGAAGTCAAAATGTCAATCATCATGAATTAATTATCACCAAACCGGTTGATAAATCCTCACCATTGCTGGCAAAAGCACTTAGTGACAATGAAAAAATGGCAATATGTGAATTTATACTCTACCGAACCAGTAAAGCGGGTATTTACCAGCCTTATTATAAAATAAATCTGTCAAAAGCCCGAATATCAAGTATTGATTTTGTCACACCGCATGCTGTCCTGGAAAAAGAACTGGAACCACAGGAGAGAATTGCCTTTATTTATGAAGATATTTCCTGGGAGCATACGTTAGCCGGTACGAATGCAATGAGTAAATGGCAGGATCGTGTACAGTAACTTACTGTAATAACATAATAAATTACTATTGCGGAGAGATAAAATGGCTGGTTTAAGGAATAACAACAACACACAGAATGCACAGTGGGCTGATTATGTGGGTGACATTCTTCGGGGGGCTCAGCCGATAAACCAGCTAGTACCTCAGCACCCTTATCTTAACGACGTCCCACTCATTGATGAGTTAAGGCATCAGAACACTCATCATGTTATTCTCTTGACACTTGATGTTGCAAAAAAAATACTCAGCCCAATAACATCATTTGATTACATTCATTTTATCACTACACATCCTTCAGGTATAAAAGATACACTCGCCTGGTTAGTTAACGCGAGTAAATTAATGACTGAGTTTGATGACAATGGGAAAATTATATTTAACCTTAATGCCTTAAAGTATACAAAAGCAAGTTACTTTGAAATACTTGGAGAGAAATATATAAAAATCACAACATCCAGCCCCTGGCTTTTAGAAAAGCTCGGTAAATATATTTTCTCTTCACGAGCGCCTCAAGTTCTGGAACTCGCTATTGGCTGGCGAGGAGCTTTATCTGAATCAATAAAAGGAGTTAAGTTCTGTATCTGGTTTTCAGTAGCCTGGAGAACCATAGAATTTATTATGAGTTCAGAGCGAGATCTGGTTAATTTTCTTGGCGATTTTTCAATGGATGTGGCCAAAGCAGTTATAGCCGGTGGTGTTGCAACCGCTATTGGAAGCCTGGCTTCTTTTGCCTGTGTTAGCTTTGGCTTTCCAGTAATTCTTGTCGGAGGAGCAATTTTACTGACAGGGATAGTGTGTACAGTTGTTTTAAATGAAATCGATGCTCAATGCCATTTATCAGAAAAATTAAAATATGCAATTAGAGATGGACTAAAATGGCAACAGGAACTTGATAAATGGAAAAGGGAAAACATGACTCCATTTATGTATGTTCTTAACACTCCACCCGTGATATGAGGATTAACCATGCGTTTACATGTTAAATTAAAAGAGTTTCTTTCGATGTTTTTTATGGCCATATTATTTTTCCCTGCATTCAATGCTTCTTTGTTTTTTACCGGAGTTAAACCTCTATATTCAATAATAAAATGCTCCACGGAAATATTTTATGATTGGAGAATGTTGATTCTGTGCTTTGGTTTCATGTCGTTTTCCTTTTTAAATGTTCATGTAATTTTACTTACGATAATAAAATCATTCTTAATCAAAAAAACGAAGGTAGTCAATTTCGCCACAGACATAACAATACAGCTAACTCTTATATTTTCACTAATAGCTATCGTAATAGCACCTTTAATAGCTCCTTTTGTCACAGGATATGTCAATGCTAATTATCACCCCTGCGGTAATAATACGGGAATTTTCCCAGGAGCAATCTATATTAAAAATGGCATGAAATGTAATAATGAATATATTTCTCGCAAGGAAGATTCAGCAGTTAAATAATTAAATATTCTAAAACAAACAGTTTTTAACTCCGGATTCCATGTCCTTTCTTGCACTGTCTTTGTCAAGAAAAATTTCTTATGCAAAGAATTTTGTATTATTGCCGCCAGAAATTCCTGGCGGCAGATATAATTTATTATTGATAGCGGTTAACCAAATCTTTTACCATCGCTTTATAGGTCTTTTGCTTAAGTTGCATGATTTGCTGCTCTGTCATATCAGTCGTACTGGCTTCATTCTTGTCGGGCAATGGTGGAAGCACTTTATATTCATAATTCACCGGCGACCAGGTAGCCCACTCACCTGTTGCCACATCCACCAGCGTGAAACGTACCAGGTAGCGCAGGGAGATAGCGTCGGTGAGTTTTTCATTTTTATAGTCGGACCATACTGTTGATTTCAGCGCAGAGTCATATTTTCCTGTCTGCAATGTATCCTGGTAAACAATAATCGCTTTCTGATGTCCTTTTGCAGCCACAAAACGCAGTGCCTGCATCCAGTTCATATTCTCAGCACTGGCAACATCCTCGTTCTCATTTTTATCTTTGTTTTTGTTACAAGTCAGAGGCTTTTGCCTGTCCGGGATACCAGAGAATGTGGAAACAGTATAATATTTTCGCATCTCCTCCTGCATAATGGTTTCCGGTGCGCGGTTGCCGGATTGAACAAGTATTACAGGAGAATTAAGGGGAACGCGGAACTCATCTCCATCAAGCGCAGCTTGAATATCCTCTTCGGATACGGCCAGAGTGGTTTCATTACCGAATAAATCTTTGTCTGTCAGTTGCTGGGGAGTGTTTTTATTAATATTACTTTGTGTGACTTGAGCTTTTTTCTTCTTTTCATCAATAGAAGATTCAGAGGCACATCCTGCAAGCAGCGAGAATAACACACATATGCAACAAAGCTTTTTTGAATTCATAATTGGACACTCCCTCGCCTGTCATAATCATGGTAATGTTTAGCTAACGATTTTTAATTATATACTCCACTTGAATCAGAACAAACAAAAATAACAGTATATATAAATTCATTAAATCAATAGAAAAATGAAAATCATAACATTCAAATATATTTAAATTGAATGATTCGATAGTATGATTAAATATTAATGATATGGTCTACCATATGTGATTAACACATTTACAGCATAACAAAACCATAGACCGAAGAAATAGCGGGATTTAAATGCAAAAAAAACCGCAAAATTAAAAATCTTGCGGTTCTCTGAACTCATTTTCATGAGTGAATTTGGCGGAACGGACGTCCGCTTGATATAAATCCGATTTTGTACGACCCCATCAATAAAACCCGCACATATACAGTAAATCACACCATTCCCCGTCCGATGTATGTTAGTCCCATCCAAAGAAAGCTTCAATTAATGGCATACCAGATGGCATACTGAAGGCATACTCAGATTTAAAGGAAGCCACCACTTATGGCCTTACTCACTGATACCAAAGCCCGTCATATCAAACCCGATGACAAACCGATTTCTCATGGTGGTGTCACCGGCCTAACACTGCATCCCTCTTCCACTAAAGGACGCGGAAAATGGGTGCTACGCTACGTCAGCCCTGTCACTCAGAAACGACGTAATGCCGGTCTTGGCTCTTACCCCGAAATCGGTATTGCTGAAGCGGCTAAACTCGCGCAAACCATGCGAGAACAATTATCGGCTGGAGATGACCCTCTTGAACTCAAAAAAGCGGAGACGACCAAAATCGTAATTCCGACTTTTGAAGAGGCCGCACGAAAAGTTCATACTGAGTTGCTTCCAGGATGGCGTAACAAAAAGCATGCCCGGCAGTGGATATCTACACTCGAACAGCATGTGTTTCCAGCTATGGGGACCGTTCCTCTTGATGCGATTACGCCTGCCAATGTTGCGGATGTTTTGCGTCCTTCGTGGATGACTATCCCCGAAACCTCCGGACGGGTAAAACAGCGTATTCATAAAGTAATGCAGTGGGCCTGGGCTCATGGGTTCTGCTCAGCCAATCCTGTTGATGTAGTCGATCATCTCCTTCCCCAGCAGGTTAGCGCCAGTATACGCACTGAACATCAACCAGCCATGCCATGGAAAGTCATACCGTTATATATTGCCAGCCGTGTTTACACTGAGGATCGGTACAACGTTACCCGAGGGTTATTATTATTTGTCGTCTTGACGGCCTGTCGTTCAGGTGAGGCCAGGGCGATGGAATGGAATGAGATTGATTTTAAACGCAAGATCTGGACCATCCCACCGGGTCGAATGAAAGGTGGTCTCCGACACAGAGTACCACTGTCAACTCAGGCGCTTGAGTTGCTTGAACAGATGAGAGGGTTACATGAGAACCTTGTATTCCCTTCCCCCAGAAAACAAACCGTTCTCTCTGATATGGTTTTGACATCATTTTTGCGTAAAACCAAAGCCATCAGCGACACCCAGGGACGGTTTGCTGTCGCGCATGGATTTCGTTCCAGCTTCCGTGACTGGTGTAGCGAGCAACGCTACCCTCATGATTTGGCTGAACGTGCACTGGCTCACACTATCAGGAACAAATCTGAAGCTGCCTACCATCGTACAGATTTGTTGAATGAACGGCGGCCAATGATGCAGGCATGGGGAGATTACGTTATGTCTGCGATCTCTAAGACCTGATAAACAAGCCTTCTCGCAGGGCATGTCTAAACACTCATATAATAGACTTGGGGGAATTTTGTTTACCATTCAGGCTGCACGTCAAGAGGCGAGCAGGTTTCGAGAACTTCTCGAAAAATGTGATCCGTCAACAACCTACCTTGTACCTCACGGCTTTCCTGTCATGAGCTGTAGGCTTTGCTCAATGCTACTTTCCTTCCACTTTCTGCAATTATGGCCCGAGCTGGAGTTGAAGGGTGTCACAGGAGCCACTGGTAAAAATGGCGCGATTACTCACTACTGGCTGGAAGTGGGTGATTACGTTATTGATATCACCGGGGATCAATACAACATCATCAACGCCAGTAAACTCAACGAAGATATCGTAAGAAGCAGGCCCTTTGAACCTGTTCACGTCGCTCACCGAAAGGACAGCTATCTCTATGATTTATTTAAAATTCAAGGGAGAGAACTCTTAACAAATGGTTTTCCGACAATCGGTAATGATTTTATTGAAGAAATGGAATGCGATTATCGCCAGCTTGTCGGGTGATGGTGGGCACAGGACCAGAAAACAGTTGCAGACTTGCGCTTTTATCGGCAAGTCTGCATCATAAGTTCTACCGGCCTTTCAGCATCCGTCACATAAGCTGGCTTGTGCCAAAGTTGCGATAACCGTCATAGAAGTCTTTGCTGTAGTCTTTGCTCAGATAGGCCACCCGTAGCAAAAAGTCATAATAATCATCACTTAACGTTAACGCGTCGTGTCGTGTGAACCAAATGCTGTTGTTCTTCGGAAAATGCGGGAGATAAGCATATTCAGGATAATCAAGCCCAATGGCGCTGCACCAGGCTTTCTGTATCCGGACGCCCATATTATCAGTATCCGCTTTAGTGTAATTCCCCAGATAGGCATAGACCTCTCTGTCAAACAGCAGAACCAGATGGTAGTGAGGATGTTCCCCGGTAACACGCTCTCTGGCCCAGATATAGCCGAGTGGCGCAGACTCACCAGCCCTGCCAGAACGCTTGTGCTCTTCCCTAAGCTGACTTTTAAGGGATTCTATAGCCCGAGTGATGGCTTTCTCATCATCCTTCTGAAAGCATGTCGGCATATCTGGCTCTCCTGGCACATGGGACTGAGCAAACCTCAGGTCAGCGCGTAATGCGAATATCCGATTATAGTTTTCCAGATAATTAGATATCACAGCAAGCGATCGACGAAGGATATAGCTTGATATTCTGGAATCATATTTATCTTCAGCTTCCTGCTGCAAGAATTTAAACTCTCTCTCAGTTAAATCATAAGGTGACTTCATAATAATCTCTTTTAGCGAAATTCATTACATAATGGGTAGCAAGAAGCTACCCATGCAATTAGGCATACAGGCTCCACTACAGGGATGTATTATCTCTGCTGATATACAGGTTTGATTATTATACTGGCATATAACGACGTTTAGTGTATTGACGTAAGAGCACCTATCAACAATAGGTATATTACATATACCGACTAATCAATACGGATAATAATCCCACTCTCAACAACGAAACCCGCAGCACACTAAGGGTTATTAGATGCATAACCACCTGATAAATCATAAAAATCACTCTGAAGTTATTCTCTCAAAGGGACGCGACTGATAGCGCTACCTCCCCCGTGATAATGCGGTATACCTTTCATTGCTCTATGTTTTTCATCCAGTTCTGAAGGTGTCATTTCGGAAGCAAGATATTTGACATAATGCCTTCCGCTTGCGTCTTCCCACAACTGGACTTTCCCTTCATCAGCAAGCTGTTCCAGAACAGGCTCAAGATCAGCTTTTTTTCTGAGTGAACGATGTATGTCTTGCATCATGTCTCGCCTTAAAAAATCATAAGACCCATTTTTAACAAGATTATTTTCAAGCCACTTGATAACTCTTTCAGAATGGGAAGGCCCTCGGACAGCATCCATTTTTACAATAAAATGATTAAGGTGCCATTCCGATATTAACAATGCAGCTTCCAGTGTTTCCAGCGTAATAACGGTTGAGTCAGGAGTGATAAACAACTGCATCACAGCAGCACTCCTGGCGGTATGTTCGCAGTACCGTGCAGCCCAGTCGTTATAATGGTACAGCTTTCCCCCCGGCTGCATCAGATGTTTAACGTGCCTGCCAACATCACGTAACCGCTTCCTTGCATCAGGTGCAAAAGTCATACAGATACGGGGTTGATTTTTTTTTCTGCGTTCAATCCCGGCAAGTAAATGTTTTTTCTGAATGGCATAAAACTTTTCCAGGTCAGACTCATCGCCAGAAACCAGCTCATCAATATCAATTAGTTTGGTGAGCAACGTAAGATCCATGGTTAACGTACGCGCATAAATTCCCGTAGATCGTATTGTGTTACCCAGTGATTTCAGTGTGCTGTCATGTGGCTCCGGCTGTGTCATCAACAGCATACCAAGCCGGGGATCTTTTATATCTGTGATACCCGTTGACGCACGACTGACCCGATAATCATCACCACACCACAATGTATTAGGAATTGCGATCTTACGCCGCATGATGCTTTCATGCAGAGCACTTCCCTCGTCAGAGGTGATACCCAGGCTGGAGTATTGCCCCAGCTCTTTCAGAAGGGCTTCCGGCGTGGGATCCGTTACAGTCAGATGCACCCTTACAGGCTTAACCGGTTCATTTCTGAGACATTCATCCAGTTCATTTCTGGCCGTCTCCACACCCTCTTTCTGGCGCACTGCTTTCTGAAGCGATTTCTTAAGGCTCTTACATTCTTCATCCCATAGCACGTATTGCCGTTCATACTCCTTCAGCATGACTGAAAACACCTCAGCCAACTCACGTTCAGTTTGATGAATTTGCGCCATTATGAGCCTGTATACCGTCGTTTTTTTGCTTCCGGACCTTGCCAGTATTATGTGAAAATGTGATACAGGAACGATAATGCCATCATCAATTTCAACATCATACATATCCTGGCAGGCCAGAGCCATGCTCCCCTGGAGGGTTGCAAAGATAAGCTCAACCGACGCGCCGGTTTTGCCATAAATGAAAAATATGATTTGCTGAAAAAAAATCAAAATCGCTGCGGCTTTCAGATTAACATGATGATTTTCAGTTTTTTTATGTGTAAGTTTCATTGCATAGTCTCTTTTGAGAAAAAATTAAACGCTTCTGGAAGCGATCCACTCATCAATGGAAGTGGAACGCCATCCAACGGAGGCAGCACCGAGTCTCACGGGTTTTGGAAACGTTTCGTCGTAATACCTGGATTCGGGATTTAGCTTTTCATAGATAGTTGACCGGGACAGACCAACTATCTTCGTCAGTTCTCTCATGCGCAGAATGCGCTGCTGTGTCTCTGGTTGTGTGGTGTTAACAGATGACATTTTTGATTCTCCTGTTGGATGTCTCTGGCTGTGGCCGCACTTTTGCACAGGATCTGGAATAGTGTCCCCGTAAAAGAAACGAAACCAACTGCAAGGAGTCACTGTGCATACTTTTGCAAACCTGATGTACGACGTTTACGAGTCCTTCGGCCTGTTCCAGAAAGGGGCTCGCCAAGCAGACATTCGTCGATCCGCTAACTTTTCAGGTCACCAGCGTTTTTTCGATAACAATGATGACGAAGAGCTGATGGAAGAGAAACGCTATGATGAAATCATCAGACACCTTGATGAGGAGGGGGTGTTCAGTACGGAGCAAAGAAGGGAGATTTTTCATAAATATGAGCAACTTTATAATGCTCTGATGACCCGGCCGGTTTTTACCGAACTCAGTCGTAAACAAATACAAACCCGCTACGCCCAGTATATACTCCCCAGGCTCATCGCACTTGATATCTATAAAACTTACAACGCTGAAAACAAAAATAGCTTCTATCACCACATACACATTTTCTTGCAAAAAGATTATTGCCCATGCTGGCAGGAGAAAAAGGAAGGGGCTTTTTCTGCTGTTCGGCAGTATCTGAAGAATTTAGTAAGAAAACAAATTTTCTCTCGTACAGACTCAGATAATCTGGCACCTCTTTTAAAAGTCATTGAAAATATCCGCACTGGTAACACACAGAAAAAAGGTGCGCTGGATACATCAATTATAGAATGCCTTGAGGCGTATTCTGGTATTGTCGACGATAAGACACTGAACAGCATCAGAGTCAACCTTGATAATATAAAAAAAGCCCATTACTCCCTGACCGTACTCCTGAATGCTGAGCGAAAACTCCCTGCCATTAATATCATCTCACGGTACTACAGAAACTATGTCGACAATGGAATAAAACCCGGCAATATATCAGCAATGTTATGCAGACTACTGTATGAACCAGAACCCCATGATTTTATCCATCATGATACCATGATTAACTCAATTGCGAATTATTATCATAAGAGAGCAATAAAACCGATCTCCCTGAATATAAACGAGGAATGTTTACAGAGTATCAGTGCATTAAAAAACATTGTTTTCAACTTCAATGATAAAACCATTATCTCCGAAGCACAGTTAACTGACATCGCTGTAAAATTAAAAAAAGAACCCCATAAACAGGTTGTTCAACCGTATTTTGAACTCTGGAAACTTATAGATTTAATCAGTAAAGGGGAAACAGAGGAAGCCTATGAGAAAGTCAAAATTATTTCTCTGGATGATTTACCTGTAGGATACCTGGCATCCGCTTTTTTAGTTATCCATATTGCATTACGCATAAAGCTCGAGAGGAAAACCGTTAAAAAAGGTGTTTTCTCATCATCTGTAACAACTATTCTTGAAAATCAGGGAATTTATACTGACTATATCCCCGTCAGTTGGGCTTATATAGAAACCCACAGTGACGGCTCTGTTATGAAAAGCACTCTTCTTTCTGAATCCATTTTATCAGATGCCAACAATCTGACCATCATGCGTTCGGTAAGGATGTATAATAACATGGTCAGGAGAATAAGTGACTGGAATGACCTTGAGCTGGAAGGCATTTATCCTGAGTCTGTTTACGGGCTTCTTGATAAAGTTGACACTATCCTGGGTAAGATACTCAACATTATCTTTGTTGAAAAAATTACTTCCAGCCAGGATTTAGCTTTCATTCTGAAAAATAAAAAAGTTCTGGCTCGGGGTGAACTGAATGATAGCCTTATCGGCATACTGATTAACTGTCCTCTTTTGATGTGCGTACGGGACCTGAAGAGCTTAATAAAATATCTTCGCTGTCCGGGAGAGGAAATAAAAAATATAATTCTTTCAGTTGACAAAAAAACCTGGAATTTAACACATGGAGCCCTGAAGATTCTGGAGGAAGAAAGAAAGATACAGGCGGGAAAAACACAGGGAGGTGGAAAATAAGTGCATATTTTTGCATCTCCCCCCGGCTACAGTGGCTACGCGTAGCCACTGTAGCCGGGGGGCTTACATTGAAAGTAACATTTTACTGCTCAGAAAAAGCAGGTAAATCAAGACCCAAGGCTGCTCTGGCTTTTTTTTGTGCTATATCAATACCCGAACCAGGTCGCTGCTGCTCCCAGGAGAAAAATTGGTTCGTAGCAATTCGTTTATTACTGGAATAATTCCAATAATTTATAAAACACTTCGTTACCCAC
>PPYF01546168.1_pt1 | contig 10538 bp, 10 predicted proteins | sample 1559871 | NCBI WGS metagenome assembly PPYF01 (sample SAMN08240021, study PRJNA423297) | Human gut metagenome, whole genome shotgun sequencing project.
GAATATAGGCATTATACGGTTTTGTTGTCTTTCAACAATATATCTCCGCACTTCAAGTCGAACGGACATACAAAAGAATAGATGTGTTGCACGAGTTTTGCGTCGTCGGTGACGGCGTGGTCGGATGTATGAGTTATTTCGCCGATTGCAAAACGCTTGCCGTCGTTGCAATCGGGGGAGAGGACGACAAGCGTTTCGCCGGATTTGAAGCGGTTGCGCATCTCGACGGTTGCGACGCCGTCCTTGCACTCGAGCACGACCGCCGTGAAAATAAACTTTTCGGGGGATTGTCCTTCGTCAAGGCAAACGGTGTCGAGATTGTCACCTTCGAAATACGCGTCCGTGTAAGTGCGGTGCGCCACGGTTTCGAGGTCGGCATTGTATTTTTGCGCGTTTTGAATTTTGCCCGTTTGCAAGTATTCGTCTATTGCGTGGCGGTAGGCGTTTGCGACGGTTGCAACGTAAAACTCGCTCTTCATCCGTCCTTCGACTTTTAAAGACACTATGCCGCACTCCGCCAAAGAGGGTATGTGTTCGAGCAGCCTCAAATCGCGGCTGTTCATAAAGTACGTGCCTCTTTCGTCCTCTTCGACGTCAAGCGGCTTGGATGCATGGCGTTCGGTTTCGGTGATGCGATAGCCCCATCTGCAAGGCTGTATGCACGCCCCCTTGTTTGCGCTACGCCCCGAAAAGTAGGTGGACAGCAAACAGCGGCCGCTGTAACTCATACACATTGCTCCGTGAACAAACGCTTCGAGCTCCATATCGGGCACTGCGGCGTGGATTTGTTTTATTTCTTCAAGTCCCAACTCTCTTGCAAGCACAACTCGTTTTACGCCCATGCTTTGCCAAAATTTGACGGCAAGCAAATTTGTCGTGTTGGCTTGTGTGGAGAGGTGAACCGTGAGTTTCGGAGCAACTTCTTTGCAAAGCGCAACAAGGCCCACGTCGCTTATAAGCACGGCGTCTACGGCTGCCGATTGCAAAAACGCGAAATAGTTTTTCAATGCGTCAAGGTCGTCGTTCCTTGCAAAAATATTTGCCGTGACGTAAACTTTTTTGCCGAGTGCATGAGCATAGTTTGCCGCTTCGATGATTTCTTCGTTTGAAAAATTGTCCGCAAATGCGCGCAAAGAAAACGCTTTGCCACCGATATAAACGGCGTCTGCGCCGAAGTGAAAAGCGGTTTTCAGTTTTTTGAGATTGCCTGCCGGCATAAGAAGTTCAAGCATATCCAACGCTCCGATTTGGCTTTTATCGCATCTTGGATTTTATTTGTTTAAAACACAAGTTTTCAACCGATAAATGTCTTTATCAACACAAATCGGCATTATAAAATGCCGATTTTGTGAATAACATATTTGCCTTGTTCAGTCCGTGATGATGGGGATTTTTGCAAGATACACGATGTCGTCGCGCTCTGCCGCATCACCCTCTGCAAGCACGAATGCCTTTTTGTAGATTATGCCTCCTGCGAGATTGACGATTTGTTCAAGCCCTCTGAGACTGCCGCCCGTCGATACGACGTCGTCCACGATTGCAACCTTTTTGCCTTTGATGAGGTCTGCGTCGTGCTTTGACAAATACAGCGTTTGTTCGTTGCCCGTCGTTATGGATTTCACGCTCGTTTGGATGCCGTCTTGCATATACAGTTTCTTCGATTTTCTGCACACGGCGTAGTATCTTTGTCCAAGCTCGCGCGCGATGACGTGGCTGAGTTGCAAGCCCTTGGATTCCGCCGTGATGACGACGTCGCAGCCGTCGAGAAGTTTGGCAAGCTCCTTTCCGCAATGCTCCGTCAGGGCCGAGTCGCCGTGAAGATTGAAAAAGCAAATGCTTATGCCGTTGGGAAGGGGAAGCACGGGAAGGTCTGCTTTGAAACCTTTGATATCAATTGTATAGATTCTGTCCATTTTATCCTCCTCGGATTCGAGGTGTTGTATTTGTTGTTTGCAACCCGTATATTATATGATATACGCGCGCGATTTTCAAGACAAAAAAGAATATTCTTTCAATAAAAAACAGGGGCGCGTCAATCCTCTTTTTTGCCGTCGCCCACGGGATTTACGTTGTTGTAAGCGGTGAGTTTCACCTTGTTTTCGTCCTTGTCCAGAACGTAGGTGTTGTCAAGTTGCGCGCGGAGATTTCCCACCACGCTTTGCACGTACTCTTTGCGAAGTTTTGCTTGTTCTTCTTTTTCTTCGTCGGTAAGTCCGACGGTTTTTGCTTTTTTGGCAAGTTCGTTTATTCTTTCGATGTTTAGCATATTATGCCTCCGGTGTTGTGTGCCAGTCTATGGGCGTTTCGTTGTGTTGTTTGAGAAAATCGTTGCATTTTGAAAAGTGCTTGCATCCGAAAAATCCTGCGTATGCCGACAGCGGCGAGGGGTGCGGACACTCCAAAACCAAATGTTGCGGATTGGTTATCAAAGCCTTTTTGGAGCGTGCGTTTGAGCCCCACAACATAAACACGATAGGATCTTTGCGCGCGTTGAGTTTTTTTATTATGCTGTCCGTCAGCACTTCCCAGCCGTGTCCCTTGTGCGAATTGGGTTGTCCCTCGCGCACGGTGAGTACGGTGTTGAGAAGAAGCACGCCTTGTTTTGCCCAGTTGACAAGATAAGGGGACGTGTTTTTCACGCCGACGTCCGTTTCGATTTCCTTGAATATGTTGACAAGCGACGGCGGAGCGGGCACGTTCGGTTTGACCGAAAAGCACATGCCGTGAGCTTGCCCCGCGCCGTGATAGGGATCTTGCCCCAAAATCACCGCTTTCACCTTTTCGTATGGCGTGTATTTGAGCGCGTTGAAGATGTCGTGCATATCGGGATATATCACGTGAGAGCGATATTCCGATGCAAGAAACTGGCGCAAATTTTGATAATTTTCGCTGTCAAAATCCTCTTTGAGAATTTCGTCCCAGCTGTTGCCGATGTGTACCATATCCATATTATACCACATTTTTTTCACAGCGCAAGGTATATAAACGCAACCTTTTTGCCATACTACTTTTAGTCCGCAAGGATAAACAAAATCCGGGCAAAAAGCCCCAAAAGGAGAAATTTATGGCAAAATCCGAAACCAAACAAACAAAACGCAGCGGCGCATGTCATTGCGACGAACCCAAAACGAGCAAAACAACGAAATCTCGCGCGAAAAAGAGTGGCGGTGAGATGACCGATTGCAAAAACTGCAAGTAAAATCGCCTGATTGAGCGAATAACTACGGCAGAGGCATTTGTGCTGACAGTCATTTACGCATTAGTAAATTAGGCTGCCACCGCAAATGCCTCTTTCTTGTTCTTCATCTCAATCAGACGATTTTAACAAATAAAACTTCTTATTAACTTTTCTTGTCCATCAACTCACGTACGACTTGTACGTTAGGGTTGCCGAACAAAGGGTTTTTCCTTGTTCTTCATCTAAATAGCGAAGTTTTTAACCGTTTAATATATTTTCGAATGAAAATCAAAAGGTTTTGCTTTTGGGCAAAACCTTTTAAAATAGTTCGTTTTTTGATGAATTTGATTTAATCGTCGTCTTTGTCGAGTTCGGCGGCGTTTTGACGCTCGGCAATTTTCATGTCTTCGAGGGCGTAGGTGCGCACGTCGAAGCTGCCGTCTTTGAGCATAACTTTCACGCGAGCCGTTTGTTTGATGAGGTCATTTGATTCAACCGTACCTTCGCCGTCCGCCGTTTTGACTTTGCTGCCCACTTTCGGCATAAGTTTGTACGTTTCGGTGTAATATGCGTTTTCGTATTTAAGGCAGCACATCAATCTGCCACAAACGCCGCTTATCTTTTGGGGATTGAGGCTCAAACCTTGCACTTTTGCCATTTTTATGGACACTTTTTCGAAGTCGGGCAGGTGTGTGGTGCAGCAACACGGACGACCGCACGGAGCAAGTGCGCCGCGCATTTTGGTATCGTCGCGTTCGTAGATTTGACGAAGTTCGATACGAACTTTGAATATCGACGCAAGCACGCGCACAAGTTCTCTGAAATCCACTCTGCCTTCCGCCGTGAAGTAGAAGATGAGCTTAGTGCGGTCAAAGGTATATTCTGCGTCCACAAGCTTCATGTTTATGTTCATTTCCGCCACTTTTTCACGGATGACTTTGAGCGCGTGTTCCTTGTCCTGAAGGTTTTTTTCAACGCGTTTTACGTCCTCTTCGGTGGCTTTGCGCACGACGGGTTTCAAGGGTTGGACGATTTCGTTTTCGCCTACTTCCTTGTTTGCGATTGCGCATGTTGCGTATTCTTGTCCGCGCGCGGTTTCCACAATCACGCCGTCGCCCTCTTCAAAAGCGAGGTCTTTGGGATCGAAATAATACACCTTGTTGGTGTTTCTGAATTTTATGCCTACTATTATTGCCATTTATGTTTTGCCTCCAACATTGAAAAGAGCAAGTCGTCTACGGTTGCCATAACGTTGACGTTGAGCGACAGTTTGCGACGCGCGACGTTTATTCTGAACAGAATTTCCGCAAGCGCGCGCTCGGAGTAGCGACTGCTCAAATTTATTATGTCCGACGATAAGTGTTTGGACAACATAAGATTTTGATTTTGTTTGCACACGAGCATATCTCGAAGGATTATGCTCAAAACGTCCAAAAGTCCGCTCAAATCCTGCTCGGTCGCGACGATTCCGTCCACTTTGACGACGTCCGAGCTGCGATTGAGATTTGTCAAAAGATATATCGCGCACTTGTATAGGTCGGCGTACTTGGGCGATTGCGCAATCTTGTACGCTTTGCCCAGTTGTCCCTCGCTGCAAGCTGCGGCAACCGCGCAAGTGTCCTTGTCTATGCCCAGCGACAAAAGGGCGTTGTACACGACGTCTTCGTCGAACACGTCTATCGCAACCACTCTTGCGCGCGATTTTATGGTGTCGAGCATGCTCGCTTCGTTTGCAACGCCGAGAAAAATCGTCACGTCTTTGGGCGGTTCTTCAAGCGTTTTGAGCAACTTGTTTTGCGCTTGCGCATTCATCTGATCCGCGCGATGAATGAAGTAGATTTTGTGTCCCGAAAGCGGTTTTATCGACACGGTGTCGAGCATTTGCTCAACGTCGTCAACCTTGATTTTGTCTTTTGTGGGGAACACGTGATAGACGTCGGGATGGTTGTTGTGAATCACCTTTCTGCACTCGGAGCAACCAAGGCACGCGTCGTGATTTTTGCAATAGACGCTTGCCGCTACGAGAGTGAAAAATTCGTCGACGATTTCGTCGTCGGGGGATACGACCATATATGCGTGTCCGAGTCCCGAAGAGAAGTCGTTGCGTATGAGCCCATATGCGCGAGAGGAGCGCAGAGCTTTTTCAAAGGTGACGTCGTTCACTTTATCGCACCTCTTTGTCTTAGTGCTTCGATTATCTTTTGAGAAGTTACGTTTTTATCGAAATCGGGTTTTATCCTCACAAAACGAGTGTCTGAACCTGCTATTTCCGCATTATATCCAGCATACACTCTATCATGGAAGTCTGCCGATTCAAGCTCCAGCCTGTCGTCCGTTATGCGGAAAGTGCGCCACGCTTCACTCGGCTTCAAATCAAGGAATATAGTGATGTCGGGAAGAAGTCCGTCGATTGCGGGCGCATTGATTTTTTTGATGAGGTCGGCACCCAAACCGCGCGCATAGCCTTGATATGCTATGGAGCTGTCAACGTATCTGTCGCACACGACAAGCTCGCCCCTTTCGAGTGCGGGTTTTATGACTTCGCGCACGAGTTGCGCCCTCGACGACGCATACAGATACGCTTCGGTGACGCCCGTCATTTCTTCGTTTTCGGGGTTGAGAATTATTTTGCGGATTTGTTCGGAAATATGGGTGCTGCCCGGTTCGCGCACATAAACCGCTCTTTGATTGGTTGATTCGAGATAGTCTTTGAGAAGTTTGAGCTGGGTGGATTTTCCCACGCCTTCGCAACCTTCGAATGATACGAACATACTGTTCCTCGCCTTTGTTGATTTTGATATTATATCACGATTAATTTGTTCTGTCCAACGATGTTGTTCATTCCTCTTGCGACGATTTCTTGCCGGTGAGGATATAGTAGTTTTTGCTTGCCTTGATTTCAGAATACGACCTGTTGTCGTTGCCGTTTGTATTGAACGAGGCAAGATAGGGCGTGATGCAATTTGTGAGAGAGGTGTTGACAAGATAGTTGCTTGAATTGTGTCTTGCCCAGATTGTTGCAATTTCGTCTTTGGTCATGGTTTTGTAGTTTGCCTGCTCCCACATGCGCTCGACGTTGTTGTCATAATTGAAAAGTCCCCAGGAGGAATGTTCGGCAGCGTGCTTGAAATTCCAGGTGGTGAAGTTCCAGCCCAATCCGCAATAGAGTTCCATAACTCCCGCCCAGGCGTCCTCTTCCGTTTGAGAAGACTCTTTGTGCGTTGCGTTCACCTTGTCGGGATGCGAGTCTGCCCACACGTTGAATTCACCTATGAGAACGGGGACGCGATACTCTTTTGTGGAGAGATTGTTTGTCGTGATCTGAAGACCGTAATAAGTCGAGTTCGCAACGCCCGCGCTTGCCCAGTTGTAGTGATGATATTGATAAATCACGTTTTCCCATCCGTATTTGTCTGGCTTGGGAAGGTTTGCGAAAGTCCAGCAAGATTCCATACAGATGATATGATTTTTGTCGACCTCGCGGATTGCCTTGTAAAGAGTGTCGAAATATTCGTGCGTTCTCGGCGTTGTGGTTTGAGTGCGCTCTCGTTTTTTATGCCCGGTTCGTTCATGAGATCGTACACCGCAACGGTGTTGTTGTTTTTGTAGCGATTTGCTATGGCAACCCATATTTCCATTGTTTTGAGACGACATATTTCGCCCGTTTCGTCCTCTCCCCAAAGTCTGCCTCCGTCGGGATAGGCAATGTCACCGGTGTGGTCGTTTCCGCTTTGCGAACCGACTGCGCCGTGCATATCGAGGATGGCGTAAAGCGAGTATTTTTTGCACATTTCGATTGCCCAATCGAGACGTGCGAATTTGCTCTCGTCCACTTTCAGCTCTTCATACGGAGTACGCTCGTACGTATCTCCGACTTTTTTCACGGGGTTGGTGAAATTCAGATATGTGAAGGGGATGCGCACGCAGTTCATGCCGAGTTCTTTGATGCGCTGAAAATCGAGTTCCGTCACCCAGTTGTTCTCGTACACGTCCAAAAGCTCTTGCATGCCGTCCTCGCCGAACCTGTTTGCAAGCTCTATCATCATGTCGATTTGCCCGTACTCTTTGCCGATGTCGGTGGGGACGAGCCAGCTTTCCTGCACGAGCCAGCCGCCGAGATTGGTGCCGTAAAGGCCGATTGCATTGCCGTTTTCGTCTATAATTTTCGCTCCGTCCGTTTTGACGAAGGAAACCTGTTCTTCGGGCGGAGTGTCTCTATCGCCGCACGCAACAAGCGTAAGTGCGGATACGAGCAGAGTTAAAATCAAAATCGTTGCGACGATAGTGCGTTTTTTCATAATTTTCTCCGATTTTTATATCGTTTCGATTATATCAATTTTTGTTTGTACATTCAATAGCAATCGGCGGAAAAATTTTTTCGGCGGCACAAAAAAATCGAAATTTTCGCTCGGAGTGCGCCACAATCTTGACTTGCGAGGCGGCGGAGTTTTTATCCGCGCTTGACAATGTTTTATATTGGTATTAAACTAAATATTATTATTTTAATTAGAGGAGTGCCTCACGCTTATGGACTATAAGCAAATTGAAAGCAAATGGCAAAAGATTTGGGCGGACACCGGGCTTTACAAGTTCGACCGTTCGAGAGTAGACAAAAAGTATTATTGTCTTGAAATGTTTTCCTATCCCTCCGGCGCGAAACTTCACGCGGGACATTGGTACAACTACGGCCCTGCCGATACGTTTGCGCGTTTCAAACGCATGCAAGGATACGAGGTGTTTCAACCGATGGGATTCGACGCGTTCGGTTTGCCTGCTGAAAACTATGCCATAAAAACGGGTATTCATCCCGAAGAAAGCACCCTCAAAAACATCGCTACGATGGAAGGACAACTCAAACGCATCGGAGCAATGTACGACTGGGATTACGAAATCAAAACGTGCATGCCCGACTACTATAAGTGGACGCAATGGATGTTCCTTCAACTCTACAAAAAAGGGCTTGCATATCGCAAAGAAGCTCCCGTAAACTGGTGTCCGTCCTGCAACACCGTGCTTGCCAACGAACAAGCACAGGGCGGAGTTTGCGAGAGATGCGGAAGCCAAGTCACCCACAAAAACCTCAATCAATGGTTTTTCAAAATCACCGCTTACGCCGACGAATTGCTCGATTGCATCGACAAACTCGATTGGCCCGAAAAAACCAAGCTCATGCAAAAGAACTGGATCGGAAGAAGCTATGGCGGTGAGGTCGAGTTTTCGGTCAAAGACAGCGACGTCAAGTTTAAAGTATTCACCACGAGAGCAGATACCATCTTCGGCGTAACCTATGTCGTTCTTGCTCCCGAAAGCCCTCTCGTCGACCTCGTTGTCACCGACGAGCAAAAGGCGGCGGTCGAAGAATACAAAGAAAAGAGTGCGAAAGCCACCGAAATCGACCGTATGTCCTCAACCAGAGAGAAAACCGGCGTTCCGACGGGCGCGTACGCAATCAACCCCGTCAACGGTGAAGAAGTGCCTATTTTGGTTGCCGACTACGTTATCGCAAGCTACGGCACGGGCGCGGTTATGGGCGTTGCCGCACACGATGAGCGCGATTTCGTGTTTGCTCAAAAGCTCGGACTTCCCATAAAGAGAGTCATCAAGGGAAAAGACGGTGTTGACGATTCGCTTCCTTTCTGCGAATACGGCGTTCTCTGCAACAGTGGAGAGTTCGACGGTATGACGAGCGAAGAAGGCAAGCTCGCAATTCTCAAAAAACTCGAAAAAGAAGGCAAGGGCGGACTCAAAACCAACTATCGCTTGCGTGACTGGCTGGTGAGCCGTCAACGCTATTGGGGCGCACCTATCCCCATAATTCACTGCGACCACTGCGGCGACGTTCCCGTTCCGGAAAAGGATTTGCCCGTGCGACTTCCGCTGGGCGTAAACTTTACTCCCGACGGAGAATCTCCTCTCAAAAAATGCGATGAGTTTATCAATACGGTTTGCCCCGTTTGCGGACGTCCTGCAAAACGCGACGCCGACACTCTCGACACCTTCGTGTGTTCGAGCTGGTATTTCTTGAGATATCCCGACGCACACAATGCAGACAAGCCGTTCGACAGCGAGTGGATAAACAAAATGCTTCCCGTTGACAAATACATCGGCGGCGCGGAGCATGCGTGCATGCACCTTTTGTATGCGCGTTTCTTCACCAAGGCGTTGAGAGATATGGGCTATCTCAACTTTGACGAACCCTTCCTTTCTCTCGTGCACCAAGGCACGATTCTAGGCCCGGACGGCAACAAGATGTCAAAGTCCAAGGGCAACGTCGTGTCTCCCGACGATTCGATCGCAAAGTACGGAGCGGACATTTTCAGAGTGTATCTCATGTTCGGATTCAACTACGTCGAGGGTGGTCCGTGGAACGACAACGGCCTTGAATCCATCAGCCGTTTCTTCGACAGAATCGAGCGTATCGTCAAAAAATGCTACGAAGTCAACTTTGACGACGCACCTCTCGGAAAGGCGGAGAAAGAACTCAATCGCGTGCGCCACAACACCATAAAGTGCGTCACCAACGATTTGGGCGCGTTCTCGTTCAACACCGCAGTTGCAAGACTTATGGAGTTTGTCAACGCAATGTACAATTATGAGGCGAACGTTGCAAAGAAGAACGCGATTTACAAGGATTGCGCAAAAGATCTGGTGCTTTTGTTTGCTCCGTTTGCGCCTCATTTCTGCGAAGAACTTTGGGAAATGCTCGGTCAGAAATACAGCGTATTCAATCAAGCGTATCCGACTTTCGATCCCGCGGCAATGGTGCTCGACGAGGTGGAACTTGCCGTTCAAATCAACTCCAAGATGAGAGCGAAAGTCACCGTGGCAACGTCCGCAAGCAAGGAAGAAATCGAAAAAGCCGCACTCGAAGCGGTCAAAGATCAGCTTGTTTCCGCACCTAAAAAAGTCATCGTCGTCCCCGGCAGACTTGTGAACATAATCGCATAAATGAAACTTTAACACACGGTTTTGCAACATAAACCATGCGTTTGAGCATAAAATCAAAAATAAAGACTATATCGACATTAGAGGAAACACACTATGTTGGATTTGGCAAGAATCAGAAACAATCCGCAAGAGGTGGTCGACGCCCTTGCAAAGAAAGGCTACAACGCAGACTTTACCGAAATCATCAAATGGGATGACGAAAGAAAAGCCACGATAACCGAAATCGAACAACTCAAAGCACAAAAGAACAAAGTGTCGGCGCAAATTCCCGTTCTCAAAAAAGCGGGACAACCCGTCGAACCTATCTTTGACGAAATGAGAAAACTCGGCGACGAAATCGCTGCCGGCGACGCAAAAATCAACGACCTTATCGCAAAGATCAACGACGCGCTTGCCTGTATGCCCAATATTC
>PPYF01526337.1_pt1 | contig 10535 bp, 9 predicted proteins | sample 1559871 | NCBI WGS metagenome assembly PPYF01 (sample SAMN08240021, study PRJNA423297) | Human gut metagenome, whole genome shotgun sequencing project.
CTCCTCCTGCACAGAACCCACCACCATGATCTTATAGCCGGCGGGGATCAGGCCCAGATCCTTCATGATCTTGGTGCCGTAAGTGGCAGAGGCCATACCGCCCTCCTGGTCGGAGCCGCCGCGGCCATAGATGACCTGATCATCCTCGTAGCCCTGGTAGGGGTCATGGGTCCAGTTGTCGATGTTGCCCACGCCCACGGTGTCGATGTGGGAGTCGATGGCGATGATCTTGTCACCGTCACCCATCCAGCCGATGACATTGCCAAGACCGTCGATCTCCACCTTGTCATAGCCCAGCTTTTCCATCTCGGCCTTGATGCAGTGAACAACCTCACGCTCCTCACAGCTTTCGCTGGGGTGGGAGATCATGTCCCGCAGGAAGCGGGTCATATCGGCCTGATAGGCCTGAGCGGCTGCTTTGATCTTCTCAAAATCCATGGTAGTAATCTCCAATTTTATTTCTCAAATTTTGATCGGGTCCGCTTCTGGACCGTGCGTTCAGCAGGGCTTCTGCGGGGTGTCATCGGTGGGATACTCGCCATCCCATACCACCCGGCGATACTTTTCGGGATCGGTGTTGCCCTCAGTGGAGAACATAAGCACCCGGCTGTGCCGGTCCAGCTCCAAAGCGTCCCGCAGTTCCTTGTAGGTGTCATCACACATGATGGCGTCCAGAACGCCCATGCCCACGGCGCCGGATTCGCCGGACACCACGCGGGGATCGCCCTTGACGGGGGAACTCAGCATCCGCATACCCTTGGCGCTGACCCAATCGGGGCAGGAGATGAAGGCGGACACATGGTTCCGCAGAATGTCCCAGGAGATCGTGTTGGGTTCGCCGCAGGCCAGACCGGCCATGATGGTTTTCAGATCACCGGTGACGATGCGAGGCTTGCCGTCATTGGCCAGCGCGCCCTGATACAGGCAGTCAGCCGCCTCGGCCTCCATTACCACGAACTTGGGGGGATCGTTGGGGAACAGGTTTGCGAAGTAGCCCACCACCGCACCGGCCAGAGAGCCGACGCCGGCCTGGACGAACACGTGGGTGGGACGGTTTACGCTGCACTGACGAAGCTGGTCGGCGGCCTCATTAGCCATGGTGCCGTAGCCCTGCATGATCCAGGAGGGGATCTCCTCGTAGCCGTCCCAGGCGGTATCCTGCACGATGACGCCGTGTTCCGTCTGTGCGGCTTCCGCAGCAGCCATACGCACACAGTCATCGTAGTTGACTTCCTCGATGGTGACCTTGGCGCCCTCCTTGGCGATATTGTCAAAGCGGGACTTGCTGCTGCCCTTGGGCATGTGCACCACAGACTTCTGGCCCAGTTTGTTGGCTGCCCAAGCCACGCCGCGGCCATGGTTGCCATCGGTGGCGGTGAAGAAAGTGGCCTGACCGAATTCCTTACGGAAGGCTTCGCTGGTCAGGTAGTTGTAATTCATTTCGGACACGTCCCGGCCCATCTCGCCGGCGATGTACCGGGCCATGGCGAAGGAGCCGCCCAGCACCTTGAAGGCGTTGAGACCAAACCGGTAGGACTCATCCTTCACATACACACCCGCCAGCCCCAGATATTGTGCCATACCGTCCAGCTGCGCCAGAGGGGTGATGGAGTACTGGGGGAAGGACCCGTGGAAGGAGCGGGCCTTGGCCACATTGGGCAGGGACATCACATCCAGATGCTGATCGTCACTCTTCGGCATATGATTGAGGACCCATTTGAGCTGATCTTTCATGGAATACTCGCCTCCAAAATATTTTTACTTCATGGTAAAATTTATTTAGCTTTCTGAGACCATCATAGCATGTGTTCTTCTGTTGTCAAGCAGAAAAACTCAAAAAAATGTTGTAAAGCTAAAACTTTTTTTGGCTCCTCTTGCGGGACCTGTGCGCAAGGCTGTTTTTTCCAAAAATCGGGCCTCCGCAGCAGGGATATTTCCCCGGCTTTCCATACATGGAAGGTTTGGAAGTGCCTTTGCTTTTTACGGAAGGCCACTTCGTGAGTGGAGGGAGATCTGACTTGTTTTCGGATATATCGCTCCTGCTGGTGCAATCTGCTTGACGGCCCATACACTTTAATAAAAAATTAAAAATTTTTAGGTCTCAAAAAAATGGTTGAAACTCACTAAAATTATGATACAATAATGGAATAATCATAGCAGGTCTGTCAGCGGCAACGGATCAGACCGTGTATTCCATAGTTTGCCCCGCTCTTTTCGGGGCGTTTCTGCCGCGGACCGGAAAAGGAGGGCATTTACGTGCCGAATGCATCTACGCTGCAATTTCTCTTGACGCTGGCAAAAGGGATCGCCAGTCAATTCGGCCCCAACTGCGAGGTGGTGGTCCACGATCTTGCCACCAATGACCCGGAACGGTCCATCGTTGCCATTGAAAACGGACACGTCACCGGACGCAAGGTGGGGGACGGGCCCTCCCATGTGGTTCTGGAAGCCCTGCGGGGGAATCCCGAACAGCTCCACGATCACCTGTCCTACCTGACCCGGACCAAGGATGGGAAGATCCTGAAATCCACCACCATCTATATCCGAGATGATGACGGTGCCCCCATTGGCATCTTCGGCATCAACTACGATATCACCCTGATGCTGGCCATGGAGAATGCGATCAAGCAGTTTACCGCCACTGAAAAGGACGAGAAGGAGCCGGAGCCGATTGCCCGGAATGTCTCTGACCTGCTGGATGAGCTGATCGAGCAGAGCGTGAAAGTGGTGGGTAAGCCGGTGGTCCTGATGAACAAGGAGGATAAGGTCAAGGCGGTGCAGTTTCTCAATGAGACCGGAGCCTTCCTCATCACCAAGAGCGGCGACCGGGTATGCAAGTTCTTCGGCATCTCCAAGTACACTCTGTACAGCTATATTGACGAATCCAAGGCGTGAAACACCTCAAACACAGACGTTCAAATGCTTATTATGCTTATTATTAAGACAGAGCGGTTGCAAACCTCGGTTTGCAGCCGCTCTGGTTTTGCCGATAAAGAGGTAATTTCCCCTCGGCGGTAAGGAAGGGTGTGTGCGGGAAACCCAAGAAGGGTGTCCTGCGCCATTGAAATCAAACATTTTCCGAACTTTTATAAAGTTCGGAAAATAGGGTCAGCGGGGCGGAAAACCTTTTCGACACGCTGAGAGCGGCTGCAAACTTCGGTTAGCAGCCGCTCTGTCTTGTTTAGCAGGACGAATGGAATGTGAAAAACCAAAAGGGGGAGGCTTCTTTACGAAGTGCATCTGTCAAGTAAAAGTAGACACGAATAAAAAGTCATAGCATCAGAACCCCGATTCAGTTCTGTACTGGATTGGGGGTTTGTAATCCAAGGCAGCGGCAAAACGTTCGGAGTTAAAGTATAGGACATATTGATCCAGTGTCTTTTTGAGGTTGGAAACTTTACTGATACCAAAATCCAGAATCAATTCGGCCTTCATCCATCCGTTCAGAGATTCGATAATTGGGTTATCCGTAGGTGTTCCGGCTCTTGATATTGAGCGAATTATGTTATAATTAGAATGAGTCCTTGAGAAAGCTCTGGAGGAGTAGACTGCGCCTTGGTCGGTGTGCAAGACCGTACCTGCGGTCTGCTCCTTCGCGTTTTTTACGCGTTTGCATAGTTGATCCAAGCAGTTATAGTAGGTTTTGGGATCCCCTCGATGTGCAGAAACAGAATGTGCAATAATTTCATTGTTGAAGGTATCTATAAAAAGGACCCACTCATAAATCTTTCCGTTACAGCGAATGCAAGTCATGTCAGACACAACGATTTCCAGCGGCCTAACCGGATATTTGCTTCTCAAATCTTCGATGATCTGAAACTCTTGCCGCTGCCAGTAACAAATTCCTTCTGTGAACCACTTCCTTTCACCCGGTATCCTTTTTTTAGCCGTGCTACATCTGCCTCCAGCTTTGCCATCCGAAGCTGCAATTGGCCCATCTCGTCCAATGTTTTGCTCGTATGCAGCGCTGCATATCGATTACCACATCGATCCCGATGTGATGCAAGGCCGGCTTCTCCCTGCTCGCCATACTCCTTCATCCAACGCTCAAACATACTTAAATTAAGTCCATGTTCTTTTGCGAACTTCGATTGAGAAATATGCGCATCTTGATACTCTGATATATATGCCAGCTTTTCCGCCTGTGTAAATTTACGGTGAGGCTTTCCTTTCGGTGCGCCCATGATCTCAACTCCTTTCCTGCTTCTTATTATACAAAAAAGTAGACACCACCAAAAACTTGCGTTTTTTATGGTGTCTACTTTTATTTTACAGATGCAGCTTCTTTACGAAGCCCCCCTTTTTCGGTGAAAGATTCCTTTTTTGCGATCATGGGAAAAGGACCTTTGATCACACCTGGGGATCTGCTGCTCAGCCCATGGCAGGCAAGAAATAGATCAGGGTGCTGGGGGGAACCTGAATAGGCAGCAGTTCGCCGTTCACGCCCTCGGCAATGTTCAGAATAGGGAAGTCCTCAAAGCCCATGGGGATCTGCACCGGGAACACGCCGGTGATCTCAACGGCCCGCTCACCTTCCCGGAAGCGTTCGCCGCCGGTGCGGGTCATCCGCAGGCCAAGCATATCGTCTTGCAGGCTCCAGTCGCCCTCGTAGACCTCCTGATACGCACCGTTGTCCTCCTCGTACCACCATTCAAACGTGACCCATCCGCCGGGTTCAAAGAAGATGGAGGCTATGGCGTACTGGCGGTCCAGATCGCCATCCCACACCCACACGTTCCGGCAGAGCTGCTCCGCCGTGGGGGCCATCCAGCTCACGTCGCCGTCGACGTCTCCGCCGTAGTCATCGTCATAGTCTTCGCCGTGTTCTTGGCTGTAGTTGGTGAAATCATAGCCCATCGGCGCGTCCGTGTCATAGTCATCGGGCCGTATCGACGTGCCGTAAAGCGGGCGCCACACAGCGGTTCTTCCGCTGCTGTCCGTCACAGTGATCTCCGTGTCGGGAAAGGGGCTTTCGCCCATATCGGCGCAGGCATATACCAGGATCGGCTCGCCCGTCTCGCTGCGGTAGAGTACTTCAAGATTCTCGTACTCCCCACTCTCGGTATTATATCGGATGCGGTTCACCGCAAGGGTGGCGTTTGGGTCGCGGGGGACCACGCAGAGCAGGCTGCCGCCGCTGCCCACCACCCGCTCACGGGGGATCTGGCGAATGAACGTATACTGGGCGCACAGGCCAGGATCCTCCGCAAGGATCCATTCCGACAGGGGGATGGCCAGATCGTCGGGTCCGCCCGCCGAGTTGCCGATGAACGCCGCCGCGAACAAAATGGAGGGTTCTGTGCCCATCATCTCCCGGAGCAGATCAAGGGAATCGTCATAGTCTCCTTCGATGTTGACGCCGTCCCCGCCGCTGCCATCCAGACGGCCGGTATTCGGATTACGGATACTTGTGCTGTCTATGTCTGCTTTGGACGGTTTCTTCTTGCTGCTGCCGGTGTGTGACGTTTCACCGCCGAGGGAATTCCCTTTGCAGCCCGCCATCGACAGCGCCATCAGTACAGCCAGCAGCAGACAGAGAACGCGGTTCTTTTTCATTTGGAGTCTCCTTTCTCCGCTCAGTACTTGCCGCTGGAGCCGGAGCCTCCACCGCCGGAGCAACTGCTGCTGCCTCCGCCGCTGTCACTGTCCGAGGAGAGCTTCCGGCTGGTTTTGGTGGTGTGGGTATAGCGGTCATATCGCTCCGTCAGGTTCAGACCCTCCGCGCTCACATAAGTGTCAGCCTCCGCACCCTTTCGGACGGATTTCATCTTGGCCTTCAGGATCAGGCATACCAGCAATGCCAGCCCCAAACCAATGCCTAACGCCCCGGGCAGTACCTTGGTCAGCGGCTTCCTGACAGGGTGTCCCTGCTCCGCCTTTTCAAAGAAATCGGCGCAGGTGTTCAGGTAATCCTCAAAGCCGCCCTGCCAGTCATCGTTGGCAAAGTTGTCGAGGAATTCGTCTTCCAGCTGTGACAGGGCGTACTTGCCGATCATGCTCTTGGCGTAGCCATCGCGGATATACAGGGCATAGTCTCTGTCCCAGGTGCTCAGCATGAGCAGTACGCCGCTGCGTTCCTCACCGATGCCGAAGTCCTGAGTGTTGTAAATGTTGGCCGCCGCATTGTAGGGACTGTCGCCGTAGTCCTCGTAGTCGGGGATGGTGACGATGTAGACGGCGCAGTTGTACCGCCAGGTGATCTCGTCGGCCAGAAGCTCCAGCTCCAGCCACTCGTCCTCGTTCAGCAGTTCCGCCGCATCATAGATCAGAAGATCATCCTCGGTCTGCTCCGCGAAAGAGGGGACTGTCAGCGTGAGTGCTGCCAGCAGGACCAGCAGCCATGTCATCATTCTTTTTTTCATATTGACCGCCCTCCTTACAGCAGCATCATAATGAACGATGCAATAGCGGTCGCCGGTACGGCGATGGCGGCGAAGTAGGCCCAGAACTTGCCCATATCCGTAGGCAGATCGCCCACCAGCTTACCGGTCTGTCCGTTCATGGCAAAGAGGAAGTCCTTGCCGTTCCACTTGGTGTGCAGCATCCACACCGGCAGCAGCGCGTAGTGCACCTTGCCGCGGTTCAGATGGATGTTCTTCTGTCGGGGGGTACAGCTGGTATACTCCGTGGTGGTGCGGCGCAGCGCACCCTCTAAGGAGGCGGTACAGCGTCCGTCTGCCCGCTCCCGGCTCTGCTCCACCGACACATCGTACTTATCCGCCAGAAAGCCCGGCAGATAGGCCGTGGAAAAGGGCTTCAACTCCGCATAATTGTAAGGCTCAATGGAGTCCATGTGGTCATCCGGCATCTTACTGGAGGCGTCTACGGGCACCTTCTCAAAGGCAATAGAACCGCCGCGGCGCACGTCATAATGGGCGGTTTCGGTGATCTCATAGTCACCGCTTTTATAGACGTGGACGACCCGGCCTTCGTAGTCCACGCTGCCCTCTGCCTGACCGTCAAACATCCAGAAGGGGACATAGATCCCCTTGATCTCCTCAATGTGGTTGCCGTTGGTGAACGCCTTGGGCAGCAGGGGTTTGCCCTTGTAGTGCTTTTTCAGCGCCGCCACCGCGTCCTCGCGGCTGAGCTTGAAGGGGATCACGAAATCCGGCTTCAGCGCGCCGCTGAACTGCCCCGGTACCACTGTTGGGTTTCCACAGTAAGGGCAGGAGGTGGCGGCGGTGGAGGCGTCGCAGATCAGCTCCGCGCCGCAGCTTGGGCAGGAATACGCCTTCATGCCGTCGGCCTCCGCGCCCCAGTCGCTGGTGAGGTCGGAGGTATCCCACCCCTGTGCCTCCATCTCTGCGACCTTCTGGCGGTCAGACTCGGCTTTTGCCTCTGCCGCCTCGGAAGCGGCCGCTGCGGCTGCTTCCTTATCGGCGTACAGCGCTTCAATCTGCGCGACATCGTATTTCGAGCCGCAGAAATCACACTCCAGTTGACCGGAGGCCCCCACGAAATGCAGGGGGCCGGTACACGCCGGGCATTTATAGTTCGTGACTTGGGAGGCCATTGCACGCTCCTTTCCAATATGAGCCGGTCATGGGATCGCTCCCATGGAATTCTGTTTCTTTATGTGGTATTTCAGTTAACTGAGGTTGTACGCGCCGGCGGCGATCAGCTTGCCGTTGTCACCGAAGAACAGGGACAGGGAGCAGGCGTCATCCTCATCGGCGTACCATGTATAGATGCCGCGCTGGTAGGCTTCGTCATAGCAATAGTCGGAGCAATCCACGCCGATGTGCTCCTTCAGATCCGCGTAGGTCAGCTTCGACTGCTCATCATCGTCGCTGAAGTAGTTCAGACCGCCCAGATAGGTGAAGAAGGTCTCGTTCAGCACATCCAGAGTTGCCCGGTCGGCGGATACGGTCTGTACCTCAGTGGACTTCATGTCAATGCCGGGAAGTCCGCTGTCCTTCTTGCCGCCGCTTCCGCCATCGCCACCGCCGCAGGCGGTGAGAGAGAACACTATCAACAGGGACAATACAAGAGACAACATCTTTTTCATAGTTGATTTCCTTTCTTTTTTACAACGTTGTTTGTGTGTCCGTCCGCTTGCCGTAGGGCAGGGGGACCTTAGCGCAGGGCTGCGCCGCAGTTCTGGCAGAAGCTCTCGCCGCTGGTTTTGGTGCCGCAGGCAGGGCAGAACGCGGGCGGGGGAGCGGTCTGCTCCGGCTGTACCTGCTGGACCGGCTGCTGAGGCGCGGCGGTATACGGCGCGTCCTGCTGAGGCTGCTGGGCCTGGGAATAGGGATTCTGGAACGCGGGGCGCTCCGAAGTCCGCCGGGGCTGATCCTGCTGAGGCGGGGTCTGCTGATACTGCGGAGCCTGCTGATACGGCTGCTGCGGAACAGCCTGAGCCTGCTGGGGCTGCCACTCGCCCTTCTTTACCTGCATAGCGCCGTAGATGTACAGGCCAGGCACCACCAGACTCAGCAGAATGCTGGTGACATTGACTTTGCCGCCGCCTGCCAGATTTATAATGGTGGAGAGGATCGTAATGCCCGCGATGACCGCGCCCAGGATCACGCACTTGTCTGCGTTCTCCCCGGTCTTGCAGGCTTTCAGGCCCTTCAAGCCGGCGATGAACTCCACTACCGCAGCCGCCAGGGCCAGAGCCAGAGCCAGATAGAGCAGCAGTGCCGCCGCATGGCTGTCCGCCACTGCGGCCAGCAGTGCTACGCCGGCAATGCCCAGAAGGCATGTGATACCGGACAGCGCACCGCCGATAATCATTAGAATGGAAGTCACTTTCAGAAATTTCTGTCCTTTAGCCATGTGTTGCTCCTTTCTCTACAACAGCTCGTTTCGTTCTGTTTTCATTTGCGTATCCTCCGCAAGGGGCCGTTGGTCAGGAATCATAAGATCCTGCCGCTTATCGTTGCACTTGCTGCCTTTCGGAGGAAGCAGCGGCCGCAGGTTATGCGGCCCTGCGCTTACTCAAGGGTTTCCGCCGGATCCTCCTGACAATCGCTGTAAACATAGGGATTCTCCATGCCATTGCCCCCATCCATGATCTGGTCCGTGACAAAATGCTTATACAGGCCCGAAAGGACGATCCCTACCAGCGCGCCCGCCAGGAAGATCCAAATCATCCGCCGCTTCATTACACGATGTCCCCGTCGTCAAAGGGGTCGCCGCACTCAGGGCAGAACTTGGGGGGATGCTGCGGGTCGGCAGGCTCCCAGCCGCACTTGTCACACTTGTACTGAGGAACTCCGGCAGGCTTGGGCTTGCCGCACTCGGCGCAGAACTTGCCCTTATTCACCGCGCCGCAGGTGCAGGTCCAGCCGTCCGCGGCGGCGGCGGGCTTAGGCTTGCCGCATTCCGGGCAAAACTTTCCGGTGGCGGTGGCGCCGCAGGCGCACTGCCAGCTGTCCCCGGCGGGCTTCGGCTCCGGTTTCTTGCTGCCGCAGTTGGGACAGAAGTTGCCGGTGATGCCGCTCTGGCCGCAGGTGCAGGTCCAGCCCTGCGCTGCGGGAGCGGGGGCGGGCTGCGCCGCCTGCTGCTGGGCCTGTTGCTGCTGGCCCATCTGGAACAGGTTCTGGGCGTTCATGCCGCCCATTTGGCCGGCCATGCCCATGCCCATAAAGGCCATAGCGGGACCGGCGCCGGTGTTGGCGGCCGCCGCCTTCATCGCCTCGCCCTGAGAGCCGACGAGATGCGCCGCCGCCCGGGTGGGGTCCATAAAGGCCGCGTTGCGCTGCAGCTCCTTGATCATCTGCTCGTCTTCCTCATTGGCCTTCACACTGGAAACGCCGAAGGAGACGATCTCCATGCCGCGCAGATCCCGCCACTTGCCGGAAAGCTGCTCGTTGAGGGCGTCAGCCAGCTCCAGAGTATGGCCGGGAAGGGCGGAATAGCGGATGCCCATTTCGCTGATCTTGGCGAAAGCGGGCTGCAAAGCCGTCAGCAGCTCCGTTTTCATCTGACCCGCGATATTTTCCGTCTTGTAGTCCTCACTGACGTTGCCGCAGACGTTGGTATAGAACAGCAGGGGGTTCTTCAGCCGGATGCTGTACTCACCGAAGCAGCGGATGCCGATATCAATGTCGATGCCAGCCCGCTGGTCCACCACCCGGAAGGGGACGGGGCTGGGGGTGCCGTACTTGTTGCCCGTCAGCTCCTTGGTGTTGAAGTAGTAGACCCGCTGATCCTTGGGGGCTTCGCCGCCGAAGGTGAAACGCTTGCCGATATTCTGGAACACGTTCTTCACGCTCTCGCCCAGATCGCCGGAGAAGATGCTGGGCTCCGTGGACATATCGTAGGTGTACTCACCGGGCTCGGCGCAGACGTCCACCACCTTACCCTGCTCCACGATGAGCATGCACTGTCCGTCCGCAATGGCGATCAGGCTGCCGTTAGTGATGATGTTATCATCGCCCTTGGTGTTGCTGGAACGGCCCGTGACCTTCTTTTTGCCCTTGACCGCCAGCACGTCAGAGGGGATCGCTTCGCAATAAAAGTATTCCTTCCACTGGTCGGCCAACACGCCGCCAGCCGCGCCCATTGCCGCTTTGATCAGTCCCATA
>PPYF01508664.1_pt1 | contig 10534 bp, 10 predicted proteins | sample 1559871 | NCBI WGS metagenome assembly PPYF01 (sample SAMN08240021, study PRJNA423297) | Human gut metagenome, whole genome shotgun sequencing project.
AACATTCAAAGGCTGCCGAAAAGTTCTTGCAGGACAGCAAGATGGCAGCATGGCATAACGAAACCCTTTGGATGGTCCGTGCCAAAAGGGACAAGATGAGCAAGGAAGTTCCCGAATGGGAAGAGTTGCGCAACAAGGCTTGCGAGTTGAAACTATACTCCAACAGCCACCTCGAAGAACTTCTGCTGGAATTTGAGAAGAATGCTACCGCCAACGGTGCCATCGTACATTGGGCAAAAGATGCCGATGAATACTGCGCCATCGTCTACGAGATACTGAATGAGCATAACGTCCACCATTTCATCAAGAGCAAATCCATGCTCGCCGAAGAGTGTGGCTTGAATCCTTTCCTGATGGAGCGGGGCATCGATGTCGTAGAGTCCGATTTGGGCGAACGCATCCTGCAACTGATGCATCTCGAACCGAGCCACATCGTACTGCCCGCCATCCACATCAAACGGGAACAGGTAGGCGAACTATTCGAAAAGGAGATGGGCACGGAAAAGGGAAACTTTGATCCTACCTACCTGACTCATGCCGCACGTAAGAACCTGCGTCATCTCTTCCTCAATGCCGAAGCCGCCATGACAGGCGCCAACTTTGCCGTCGCTTCAACCGGTGACATTGTGGTCTGCACCAATGAAGGAAATGCCGATATGGGAACTTCCTACCCGAAACTGAACATTGCCGCTTTCGGTATGGAAAAGATCGTCCCGGATTTGGACGCATTGGGTGTGTTCACCCGATTACTCGCCCGTTCGGCCACCGGACAACCGGTGACAACATATACCTCTCATTACCGCCGTCCCCGCGAAGGCGGTGAATACCATATTATCATCGTAGACAACGGCCGGAGTGCCTTACTATCCAAGCCCGACCATATCAAGACATTGAACTGTATTCGTTGTGGTGCGTGTATGAATACCTGTCCGGTGTACCGCCGGAGTGGAGGTTACTCTTATACGTACTTCATCCCCGGACCTATTGGTATCAACTTGGGTATGGCTCACGCTCCGGAGAAATATTATGATAATCTTTCGGCGTGTTCTCTGTGTATGTCCTGTTCCGATGTCTGTCCGGTGAAAGTAGATTTGGCCGAACAAATTTACAAATGGCGTCAGGATTTGGACGGACTGGGGAAAGCCAATACGGGAAAGAAGATCATGTCCGGTGGTATGAAATTCCTGATGGAACGTCCGGCATTGTTCAACGCAGCCTTGTGGGCAGCCCCGGTGGTAAATGGCCTGCCTCGTTTCATGAAATACAACGATCTCGACGATTGGGGAAAGGGGCGTGAACTGCCGGAATTTGCCAGCGAGTCGTTCAATGAAATGTGGAAGAAAAACAAAGTACAGGGAAAGGAGGAATCCAAATGAGCAGTAGAGAAGATATATTAGCCAGCATCCGCCAGCATACGCAGACGCGTTATGATAAACCGGATATTGCGGATATGAAACGATTGTCATATCCTGACAAGATAGAACAGTTCTGTGCAATCAGCCGTGCGGTGGGTGGTACGGCAGTTGTATTGGGTGAAGGGGAAGATGTGAATGCGGTCATACGCCGGACTTATCCGGACGCCATGCGCATTGCTTCCGTATTGCCGGATATTTCCTGTGCTACGTTCAATCCCGATAATCTGGATGATCCGAAAGAGTTGGACGGTACAGATATTGCCGTAGTGAAAGGAGAAATCGGAGTGGCCGAAAACGGAGCCATCTGGATACCGCAGACGGTGAAATATAAAGCAATCTATTTTATCTCGGAGAAGTTGGTTATTCTGCTCGACCGGAATAAAATTGTAGATACCATGTATGACGCCTACCGCGAACTGGACGGACAGGAATATCAGTTCGGAACGTTCATCTCCGGTCCGTCAAAGACTGCTGATATTGAGCAGGCTTTAGTGATGGGAGCGCATGGGGCACGGGACGTGTTAGTGATATTAACCTAATGTTTCTCTGTTGATTATTCTAAAATAAATTTGGTTTCAAAACAATGGAGTTTTATATTTGTTAGTACAAACGAAATGGAGACTCTGTTGACGCTGTAAAAACAGAGGCTCTATTGGTAAGAAATAGAGCCTTTGTTTTATATAAACAGAGCTTCCGTTTGATGTAAATAGAGGCTCTGTTTGGATAAAGTCCGGCTTCCATCTGATGTAATAGAGTCTTTTGGAGAATATAGTCGAATGTCCTTTGATGTAAATAGAATATCTGTTTCTGTTTGTCCATAGTAGATAAATGAGTTCGTAGGATAAGAGTAGTAAAACGTTTAATTATAAATTATATGTATGCCAATAAAGTAAAGAAAATAGCCGCCGTCCATGACCTTTCGGGAATGGGACGCGTATCTCTGACCGTCGTCATTCCTATTCTTTCATCCATGGGTTTTCAGGTCTGTCCGCTTCCTACGGCTGTATTATCCAATCATACGCAATATCCCGGTTTCTCCTTCCTCGACTTGACGGACGAAATGCCGAAAATTATTGCCCAATGGAAGAAGCTGGAGGTAGAATTCGATGCTATCTATACCGGATATCTGGGTTCTCCGAGACAAATTCAGATTGTTTCTGATTTTATCAGGGATTTTCGCCGACCGGACAGTTTGATCGTTGCCGATCCGGTGTTGGGAGATAACGGACGGTTGTACACCAACTTTGATGGAGAGATGATAAAAGAGATGCGCCACCTGATTACTAAAGCAGATGTGATTACCCCCAATCTGACGGAACTGTTTTATTTGTTGGATAAACCCTATAAAGCAGATAACACGGATGAAGAGCTGAAAGAATATCTTCGTCTTTTGTCCGACAAAGGTCCGCAAGTGGTTATCATCACCAGTGTTCCTGTACATGATGAGCCTCATAAAACGTCTGTCTATGCTTATAACCGTCAGGGAAACCGCTACTGGAAAGTGACCTGCCCTTATCTGCCTGCACATTATCCCGGCACGGGAGATACTTTCACCAGTGTCATCACCGGCTCTTTGATGCAGGGAGACAGTCTGCCGATGGCGTTGGACCGTGCCACACAGTTTATCCTGCAAGGTATTCGTGCCACTTTCGGGTATGAATATGACAACCGCGAGGGTATCCTGTTGGAGAAAGTGCTTCATAATTTGGATATGCCAATACAGATGGCTAGTTATGAATTAATATAAAAGATAAAGAGTCTCCACAGCTAAGAAAAAAAGTCACACTGTAAAGATAAAGAATAAGGGCTGACTAAAAAGGACGGAATTGGTATAACCATCCCATCTGCGCATGTACGTAAGTAGGGATGAAAAACAATTTCCCAGTCTTTTTAGTCAGTCCTTTTTAACGTTTACAAGCTTTTGTGTTTCAAATATTTCCATTAATTTTACCGGCATTTAGAAAATGGAATAATTATATCTAACTAATGACTCAAACACTGAAAACATCCGAACGTCTGGGAGTAGTGGATGCTCTGCGCGGATTTGCCCTTTTGGCAATTGTATTATTACATAATCTGGAGCATTATAATCTGTTCTTAGTACCGGAGAATGTGCCTGCATGGTTACAGACAATTGATAAATATGCATGGGACATCCTGTTTTTCCTGTTTGCGGGAAAGGCGTATGCTACTTTCTCTTTGTTGTTTGGTTTTAGTTTTTACATTCAGTTTCACAATGCAGAGAAACGTGGTATAGACTTCCGCGGACGATTTGCCTGGCGGATGTGTTTGCTTTTCCTGTTTGCGCAGTTGCATGCCCTGTTCTATAACGGGGATATTCTTTTACTCTATGCAGTAGTGGGTTTTGCATTGATACCCGTGTGCAAGCTAAAGGACAAAACAGTCTTTTGGATTGCCCTGATTCTGCTTCTTCAGCCTTATGAGTGGGGACGTGCCATTTATGCGATGATAAATCCCGACTACGTAGTAGCAACCGGTCATTATATGCCTTATGCCATGCGTGCGCAGGAGGCAACTGCCAATGGGAATTTCTTCGAAGTACTCTGTTCCAACATCTCCGACGGACAATTATACAGCAATATCTGGCAAGTAGAAAATGGTCGTTTGTTTCAGACGGCTGCTCTGTTCATGTTCGGAATGTTGCTGGGGCGCCGGAAATATTTAATAAAGAGCGAAGAGTCCGTACGCTTTTGGAAGAAGATGTTGAAAGGTGCTGTCTTCGCATTCATTCCTCTCTATTGCCTGAAAACTTTTGTGCCGGACTTACTCACCAATCCATCCGTACAAATTCCTTATAAAATAGCAGTTCCATCCTATGCCAATTTTGCGTTTATGATTATCTTGGTTTCTATCTTCACCTTGCTTTGGTTTAAGAAAGAGAAAGGATATGGCTGGCAAAGTCTGTTGATTCCTTACGGGCGTATGAGCCTGACAAACTACATCTCTCAATCTATCATGGGAGTTATTATCTATTATGGATTTGGATTAGCTATGTACAAATATGCCGGAGCAACGGCAAGCCTGCTTATCGCACTGCTTATCTTCACTGTTCAGCTGATATTCAGCCGTTGGTGGCTTGCCCGTCATAAACAGGGACCACTTGAATTTTTATGGCGTAAGGGTACTTGGATTTAGTGACTTACCACTATTCGAATTTGACAGTTACTTCTACTAGTTTGTTGCCGTAAATCCAGTCCGGCCCCTCCTGAATCAGGCGGATTGCTTCTTTATCGGCAGACTCGCAAAGGCTCTCTTTTACTTTGATGTAGAAGGGACGCCCTTCCTTGTTAATAAGGAAAGTTAATACAACCTTCCCTTTCACTTGTGCACACTTTTCATCTGTCGGACGAACGAGATGCTCTTTCAGGTATTTCTGATAGCTACGTTTACCGATGACAGGTTGCGGAGTGATCTCTTTCTCTGTCTGTTCTTTAACCTTCGCATCGCTTCCGAGGGTTGTTGACTTCTTATTTTTCTTAGCGCCATATCCCACTACCACCACTTCGTTAAGTGCCTGTTTGTTTTCGTTCATGGCAATGAGCATCGTCCGGCTGGTATCTACCTGGATTTCTACCGGATCATATCCGATATATTCCGCTGTCAATCGTTTCTTATCATCCTTTTTGACTAACGAAAATTCTCCATTCATATTTGTGATGGTTCCGATATTCGTTCCTTTATATGTCACACTGGCTCCGATAAGCGGTTCTCCTTTTCCGTCGGTCACTCTCCCTTTAATCATGTTATTTTGAGGAAGGATAGTCGCTACCTTAGCCAACTTCATTTTCTTATCAGATTCAGATTCGAAAGTATCTATCGTTGCTACTACTTCTTGCAATGCAGCAGTCTCTTCCGAGACTTCTTCCATCATCGGCACAGCTGCCACAGGCGCACCTTGTGGTTGCGAAGTCGTTTGGATTTCGGCAATCATATCTTTCTTATCCGCTTGTCTCGCAGTAATTTCGGAAATAGGAGTGGAATCCGTTTTTACCTTTGTAGTAGCTAATGCGATTTCCTTTTGCGGAGTTGCGGGAACTGTTGGAGTGGCAGGAATTGCCGGAGTTGGTGGAGCTGCGGGTTCAGCCAACTTTATGGAAACACTCTCTTCCGCAATGAACACTTCATCTGTCATGCTCTTTTTCAGGAACAGGAAATAACTGCTGATACCGAATCCGATAATCAGACACGCAGCGATGCTCCAGGTGATAGCATAAGTGCTCTTTTTCTTTGCCGAATGAGCAGAAACCTGCATCCGCAGTTTCTCGATCCGTTGTTCGTGATTTCCCTCCACCTGGTTATATCCATCCATAGCATCGGCCAGGAAAGGGTCCTGCATCGACTCTTTTTCCAGCCGGTGTGCCTCTTTTCCTTTGCGGAGTCCTCGTATGTAGTCCAATAGTTTCATAGGGCTTGTTTCTTAATACAAATTTTTAAGTTTCGCTTTCCGTTTTGGATATAGCTTTTCACATTGTTCAGAGTAAATCCGGTCTGTTCCACAATGTCGGCATACGACATTTCCTCTAAAAAGAAACGCGTAATGCTAGTCCGTTGTTCTTCGGGCAACTTTTCGAGACAGTGATGTAATGCCTTCAGTTGTTCCTCCGAACTTTCCTCTTCACTTAATAGATGCAGAAATTCGTCGGATTCCATAACATTAACGGTATAATCTAACGTAATTTCCTTATTTTCCTTTCGTAAAAGTTGCAGGCAATGATTCTTTGCCACCCGGTAGAGCCATGGCTTGAACACTTTTATCTCATAATTTCCCAGTTTAGGCAATAAATCTTCAAACAACTGCATGACCGCCTCCTGTGCCTTCTTCGTCAATAATGAGTTGATATTTTTCTTTCATTGCTTCAAAATCACCTGTAATCTGATCTAATATTTCATGCGTATCCGTACTCTTTACCAATGCGGGCATACCGTAATAGATAGATGCTTTATATGGCAACAGTATCATTTTTCCTTTGGGCAGAGAACGTCCCATACCGGTCATGAATACGGGAATATATTTCACTTCGGGTCGCAGAGACAGGATGCGGGCTATGCCGGATTTAATTTTTCCCATCTGTTCCGGCTTTCCTCTGGTTCCTTCCGGAAAAAGAATCAGTGAATATCCGGCGTCGATGGCTTCAAGCATCTTACGGATCGGATCATAAGGATGATGAATTGCTTTTCCTTTTTGAGGAACTGGCAATCGGTGAACTGAACTCCTACAACCAATTTCAGGAACCATTGGAATACACCTTTATATATAATCTGCATGGCAGCAGCTTGCATGAATCTTTTTTCCATTCTCTCCGTTTAATATGCAATGTAATAAACTAAATGAAAAAATACAGGAGCCGTGTAGGCCAGAGAATCTATCCGGTCGAATACTCCTCCATGACCGGGAATACTGTTCCCCATGTCCTTAATTCCTTTATCTCTCTTGATGGCGGAGATGACTACGTCTCCCGAGAATCCGGCAATCGCAACGAGAGCACTTACCAGGATAACGTTGGGAGCGGAGAGGGGAGTCAGGAAACCGAGGAAGTAACCAATGACGGTAGTACTGATTACACCGCCCAGAAATCCTTCCCACGTTTTGTTCGGACTTACTTTCGGGAGTATCTTATGTCGTCCGAGAAGTTTGCCCCAGATAAATTGCATAACATCGTTGATTTCCGTAAGGAATACAAGGAATAATAGCAGACCTCGTCCTCCTGCATTGAATCCCGGAAGTTCGGGAAGCGACAGGAGATAAGCGAGGTGGCTGATACCGAATACTGAAAGCATCAGAATCCACTGCAACAGAGCCATCGACTTGGTAATTCCGTGGGTGTCTCCCTTTAAAACAAGTCGTAAGGGCAATACGAGAAACATAACTACCGGAATGAAGATGATGAATGCTCCATACCAGGCAAGGTAAGCAAGGTAATATTGAATGGGAATGGCCAATATTCCCCAGAATAATGCTCCGCGATCTGCCTCTCTGAATCCCAACACCGAATACAGTTCTCTGAAAGCAATGAAAGAGAGAAAGGCTAGGAAGAAGTAAGAAATATTATAGCTGATAAATACAGCGCCGATAAACATGCCCGCCATGATCCACCATGAACGCGTGCGGGCGGAGAGTTCGCTGATATTTGTTTTTGGAGAGATTTTCTTTACGAGAAAAAGAATAAGGCTTGCCGTAACAAGCAGTCCGATGATGAGCGAAATGACGATAATCAGTTCATCGCTTAGCGTAGGAAATATGATATCCAGTAGTTCTTTCATTTTATTTCATTGTTTGTTGTGTGTGACATGAGGTACAGACGGTGTATCAGTGTTGCGACAAGGCCGACGTTGATTATTATCAGAGCTATGAGACATACCATCCGGTCGTATCCTGCGTGAATGGTGCAGGTGGCTACTACAAAGGCAAGCGTGAGCAATGCCATGCGGTGTTGCTTGGCCATCGGACCGTTAAAGAAATGCTGGTGTGTTTTGTAGGCTCCTATCCAGCGGAAATAAGCTGTCATAACGGCAAGAAGGGCTGCTAGCCATCCCAGTTCAATACCGAATCCGCCTGCTACATATCCGACGGGAATGATGAACAAAGCATCGGCAAAGCGGTCGGGCATATCGTTATAGAGATCCCCGTTGGCACTTTTTTTCCCCCCTTCAATAGCTACCATCCCATCGAACAGGTTGCAGAGTAACCGCGACTGCATACAAACGATGAACAGAATGTAGGCTACATACTTGTTGAAACCGGGATCAATGACTGTGCCGATCAACAGAAGGCACCCCACCATAGCGAAGAATACGCTCATCATGGAAATTTGATTGGGAGTGACACCCCAACGAGTTAGTTTGCGGGCAATAATAGTAGCCCAGGCCGTGTTTCGTGAGGCTATTTCCCGCCTTCCGTCGACTTCGTTTTTCATATTTATAATATGTTTATGATTGGCAAATATACACATCATCTTAAGAGTTGCAAAGGAATGAGTGAGAATTTTGAAATGACCCTTTTTTTCTGCCGGATAAAAAAAGTTCAGGCAATTTATGGAATCTGTGTGAAATGTGCATCTCTATAGTAAAAGCGAACTAATAGTAACATTTTTAAAATAAGAAGTTATGAAAACAAATCAATTCAGAGCGATGATGCTCGTGCTGCTAATGGCGGTTATTTCTTTAGGTAGGATGAATGCGCAAATTATTATTGTGTCGGGTACGGTGACGGATGCAAAGGATGGAAATCCGCTTGTAGGTTGTTCGGTACAGATAAAGGGTACTTCGAAGGGTACAATAACGAATATGAAGGGCCAGTACACAATTCAGGCTAAGAAGGGGGAGACGTTGTTGTTCCAGTATATCGGGTATAAGCAAGAGAGAAGGGTGGTGAAATCGGCTACGCTGGATGTGAAGATGAAAGCTGATGATGTGGTATTGGAAGAATGTGTAGTGGTAGGATACGGGCATGAGCTAAAGGCTACTAAATCGGTGTCTGCTGCTTATATGGCGGTATGTCCGACACCGGGAATCATGTATGATGCTGTAAATGCGGAAGAATACGGGCAGATTCAGGAGAATGGATTTAAGAGTGTGTCGGATGCTCCGCTTTCTACTTTCTCTATTGATGTAGATGCTGCTTCTTATAGTAATATGCGTCGTTTTATCAATAAAGGTGAAACCTGGTGTTTCTGATTGACGTCTCCGGCTCTATGTGGGGAGCCAACCGGTTGGATTTGGTGAAATCATCTCTCAAATTGTTGGTAAACAACTTACGGGATAAAGATAAAGTAGCTATCGTGACTTATGCAGGCAGTGCCGGTGTGAAACTGGAGGCCACTCCGGGTAGTGACAAACAGAAGATTCGTGAAGCGATAGATGAATTGACGGCAGGTGGTTCTACGGCAGGTGGTGCGGGTATCCTGTTGGCGTATAAAATAGCCAAGAAGAATTTTATCTCTAATGGTAACAACCGTATCATACTTTGCTCCGACGGTGATTTTAATGTGGGTGTTTCTTCCGCCGAAGGATTGGAACAATTGATTGAAAAAGAACGTAAGAGTGGAGTGTTCCTTACCGTATTAGGTTATGGCATGGGTAATTATAAAGATAAGAAGATTCAGGTGTTGGCAGAAAAGGGAAACGGTAATCATGCTTATATAGATAACTTGCAGGAAGCCAATCGTGTTTTAGTAGGCGAATTCGGCGCTACATTGCATACAGTGGCGAAAGACGTCAAACTGCAAGTGGAATTTAATCCTTCCCAAGTGCAGGCGTATCGTTTGATTGGTTACGAAAGTCGTCTGTTGAAAGACGAAGACTTTAATAATGATGCTAAAGATGCCGGAGATATGGGTGCGGGACATACGGTAACTGCTTTTTACGAAGTGATTCCTACAGGTATAAAGAATGAATATGTGGGTAAAATAGACGATCTGAAATATCAGAAGAAAGAGAAAGTGACAGTGAAACCGACAGGCTCTAATGATCTCCTGACTGTGAAACTGCGTTATAAAGCTCCGGATAAAGATGTCAGCAAGAAAATGGAACTTCCTTTCGTTGATAATAAAGGTAATAATGTTTCTTCTGATTTCCGCTTTGCTTCTGCAGTGGCTATGTTCGGACAGTTGCTTCGGGACTCTGACTTCAAAGGAAATGCCAGTTACGATAAAGTGATTAATCTGGCCAAACAGGGACTGAATAATGATGATAAAGGATATAGAAGAGAATTCATCCGTTTGGTTGAGGCTGCCAAAGGACTGGAAAGAACGAATAAGAACTAGGAAATCGGGCGGGAGTCATTGTGAGTGTACGCTATATGACTATGCGTAAGATTCGCAGATATGAATGAACGTAGAATTCCAGATGGATAATCGTAGAAAATCATAGTGACGGTATATGTTCGGGATAGTGACGCTATCGCTGTTGTATACCGTCACTATCTTTGTCGGATAGCGTCACTATCATTTATTTCGTCCGAATTTCGTCCGACCTGAAACGAAAAATAGCCGTAAACTTATCGTTTACAGCTATTTAACTCTGCACGGGAGGAGAGGCTCGAACTCCCGACACCCGGTTTTGGAGACCGGTGCTCTACCAACTGAGCTACTCCCGTGTTT
>PPYF01000555.1_pt1 | contig 10533 bp, 10 predicted proteins | sample 1559871 | NCBI WGS metagenome assembly PPYF01 (sample SAMN08240021, study PRJNA423297) | Human gut metagenome, whole genome shotgun sequencing project.
GCGCGTGATTCTGGTCAGCGTAAGCTGACATATTCTTTACAGAATCACTGCGCATCCTCGCGGAGCGTTTATCTCAGTCTGAGATTGGACTCCCACTAGGACAAATTTGCTGTCACTCACCACCTGAAAGAGGTGGGAGTCTTCTCGACTGTGATAAAAACGGCGGTTCCATGCTATTGCACAGAACCGCTGTCATAGAAAGATAAAGATTCCTTACTTTTTCACGATAACCTTTTTTGTTTTTGACCATACAGAATAAGCGTTATAGGCTTTACCGCCAATTTTGGTAGTTTTATAGCTTCGTACACGAACATAATATTTTTTCCTTGCTTTTAGTTTTTTAATAAGCTTAGATGTCTGTCTACTTTTTGCTATTTTTACTATCTTTGTTTTTGACTTTTTAAATTTTGCATTTGTTGAATACTGAATCTGGTATCCTGTTATTGCTTTTTGTTTTTTCCATGTAACTTTTAAAGCCCTTGAATGAGCTTTTAATTTCGGCGCAGGCATCTTTTTACCATGAATGTTAAACAATACTGTTTGTGTACCAGTATAGTTTCCTTTCATAGTAATCTGTACGAAATATGTTCCTGGTTTTTTTCTTCCAGAAGCATATGTTACAGCATAATTCGTTGAAGAGATCACGTTGCCGTTTTGATCCTTAATAATAACTGCTGGCTGTTTTACTTTTCCGTTATAAGTGTATTCTGTCTCTGACAAATTCACTTTAAGAGCTGTAATATCTACTTTAGGAGAAGGTAAAATCGGCTTTATTTTAGCGATTTCTTTATAATCACCACATCTTTTACAAAGATATCCCTTACTGCCTTCTTTTACATCAGTTGGTTTCTCCTTTATGATTTCCTTTGATTCATCCCAGTCATGATCTCCATAATAAGCGGTGCAGATAATAGAAAGAACATTGTCCTGAGGAAGGATACTATTCGTTCCTGCAGTTTTTGTTTCTCCTACGCCTTTTAATTCTGGATTCTTCTTTGCATCATAACTACAGGAAGTAACCGTACCACCATTATCATAACCAACAAAACCGCCTGCTTTATAATCTGTAGATTCAGCAGTCACCTTACCTGCTACATAGCTATTATCAATAGAACAATTCAGATTACTTATACCAGTAAATCCTCCTACCTTAGGTTCCCATTTACTCACCTTACTATGTACATCACCATAAGAAATACAATTATGAATAGTTACATTATCTTCTATGTAACCAACAAACCCTCCTGCATTCCAGTTATTTGCAGTAACCTTTACATCTGCAATACAATTCTTTGCTTTACTTTCCCAAAATAATATTCCGGCAAATCCGCCAACGCTCCATTGACCAGACAGATTTCCTTTTGCTGTACAATTCTCATAACTACCTGAGAAATCGCTTCCGATAAATCCACCACTGCAGCCATGTCCATGTATCATAATATCTGTACTACAATCTTTATAAGTACCATAACTATTATAACCTGCCAAACCACCGGTCAGAGCACTGCCACTTTCAATGGTTCCACTGACATGACAGTTAGAAACAGTGGTACTAAGACCATACCCTTGTGCTGCACTACCAATTAGTAGACCAGCAGCATCTTGTGAATTGGAATCGACTTCCGTTTTTACATAACCATCCTTAATTATAACATTTTTGATTTCAATTCCGGAAACATGACCGAATAGTCCCGCACTAAATTTTTCAGAACTTTCGTCTACATATAAACCAGAAATTGTTTTATTCCCACCATCAAAATATCCGGTAAAAGAATGAAAAGAACTTATAGAAGTTCCAGAGCCAATTGGAATCCAACGGTGTGCAGATAAATCAATATCATTACCTAATAAAAAGTATTCTTGATTATGAGTATATTCTTGATCTGCAATTCCGGAATTGATATCTTTTGCTAATTTAGCCAGCTGTTCTGGAAAATTAATTATATAGGGGTCTTCTTTTGTTCCTTTACCGCTTGCAAAAGAGCTTGCTGCATAATCAATCAGTCCATTCCCCAGAAGGTGCAGCAGGCGCAGCTAAAACCTTTAGTGGAAGTAATCCTACGCAAAGTAATAAGCTTATCAATATACTTACTAATGTTTTCCGTTTTACCATATTTGTTTCCTCCCTTTTGTGAAATTATAAAAAGACCTTCTCTTTTATGTATAATAACATAAATATCTGCAAAAACGCAATAGGGTTTTGTACAAGTTCACGATAATATATTCAGAAACATTATTAGTAAATATGATATTTTTATGTTTTTTGATCTGTAACTCCTATTTTTTTATTTTATCGATAGCTGGTATTCCATTCCCGTTTATTAAAGCTTTCTTTGCAAGCTGATCAACCTGTTCATTATAATAATCTCCGGAGTGTGCTCTTACTTTCTGGAATATAACTTCCATCTTTTCCTGCCTATTTCTCATAAATGCAGCATATTTCTTCGTATGTGGATTCTTTGCACTCCATACACCCGTTGCCCATTTTTCAATTCCCTCATAATCATAATGAAGAACAACAGAAGAATAACCGTTTTCAAATGCCCACTGTACTGCATACATTGCTCCATACATCTCTCCGGCTACATTACGAATAGCCAGAAGTTCCGGCTCCTCACCATTTCCGTATCGCTCGAGGATTCTTCCATCTTCCAGTAAAATAACACAGCCAAAAGAATATTTTTGAAGATTTACGTCAAAACTTCCGTCTACATAAACAATAAGCCGGTTAGGTGTTGAGGTTGTCAATGGACTAGAATCTATACTTGTTGCTGCTGTTGAAAAATTTTTACCAGTAGCTGTCTTAACTGCTCCAATATTTAAAAAATCTTCTGCTTCTTCCTTCGTTAAAAATCCCTTATATTCTGCTCCAGAATAGCCATGCACTGCTTTTTTACATTCGTCCCATGAATAAAATAATCCTGTTTTATTTCCTTTTCTTACGGCGTAAATTTTCTTTTTTGCCATCATTCTTCCTCCATTTTTCCATTCTTACATAACTATATCGGGGAAAATTAGGAAAGTCAATCCATTGTTTTCTCAAAAAAACTGTATTTTTATCGCATTTTATGGTATTTTATTTATAGAAATTTTTATCACAATAATAATTTTTCTGCTTGGTAAATAATTATCAACTCCACTATAAAGATGTTAGGGTGAAAGGAACCGTTATGTTAGATTTACTTTATTCCTATAAAACCACTGTAAAGTTTTTAGGCAGCGTATTAGGCCCGGATTACGAAGTCGTTCTTCAGGATCTATCCAACAAGAATCATTCTGTAATTGCAATCGAAAATGGTCATATCAGCGGAAGGACTATTGGCAGTCCTCTTACAAGTGCTGTATTTCAGATGCTTTCCTCCAAAGTATATGAGGAGAATGATTTTATTGCCAATTATAAAGGTGTTGCGGAAAATGGACATATTCTCCGTTCTTCTAGTATGTTCATTAAAGACTCCAACGGGAATCCGATTGGTCTTTTATGTATTAACTTCGATGACAGCCGATATATGGAGCTTCACGAGAAATTATTTTCCATGATCCATCCTGGAAATTTTGTTAAAAATATAGCTTCTGGACTTTCAAATAGTACGGATAATATAAAAGATTTATCCAGCAGCATTACGGAAAACTTTGCAATAGACGTTGCAGCTCTAAGAGAACAGATTTTCAATGATGCAACTGCCAATCTTAAAACACCAGTAGACCGTCTGAATCAGAATGAGCGAAAAGAGATTATGATAAAGCTTCATGAACAGGGTTTATTTCAATTAAAAGGCTCCATACCTTTTGTCGCAAAAAGATTCTCCTGTTCACAGGCAACAATTTACAGATACTTAGGAGAAATAAATAATTAAATCCTGTAGATTTAATGTAGACGAAAAAAGAAAAAAATAATACATCCCATCTGCTCTGTAGTCGCTGTATTTAAGATGCTCATCTGCATCTTAAATAAGCTCCCAAGCCGCATCTGGGATGTATTATTTTTTTCTTTTTTCTGGCTATTCTAAATCTACAGTTGGACAACGTGGAATGTACCAGAAGGATATGACTTTCCGGGAGATTAATTTTTAAAGGACTGACATTCAAATTGTTGGATGTTGCTGAATTGTATTAAGGTTTCTTTACCATAGTTTTCTCGCAATTCAGCAAGAAGTTCTATTATATCGGCTGTTTAACCCCGTCCTACAACTTAGTTAAAAAACATGGGGATTGTCCAGAAGTATACAATTTCTATTCAAAAGGAAAACTCCAGAAGAAATGCGTCAATCCTTTAGACTTTAATTTCCTGAGAATCCATAATCTTCTGGAAAATCCTCATTTTCACCAACTGTGGATTTAGAGTAGTCAGAAAAAAGAAAAAATACCATATCCCAGATGCGGCTTGGGAGCGTATTTAAGATGCAGATGAGCATCTTAAATACAGCGACTACAGAGCAGATGGAATATGGTATTTTTTCTTTTTTCGTCTACATTAAATCTACAAATCAGGATTGTTCTGACTTTGGTAATACCAGATTTAAAAATACTGCAGTGATCGTTGCTAATACTACCGGGGACTTTCCAAAGATTGTTGTTACCCATTCCGGGAAGGTTGCCAGTGCTGCATTAGCCTGTGTCACACCCATTCCAAGTGCGATGGATAAACCAACTACCGTTGTATTTCTAAAATCCATCGGTGCCGTTGTAATGAGCTTAATTCCTGTCATTGCAATTGATGCAAATACAGAAACAGTTGCTCCACCAAGTACACAGTATGGGATTGTTGTCAGTACTGAAGAAAACTTTGGAATTAATCCTGCGATAAGGATAATAATTGCAGAAGTTTCAAATACTCTTTTTGCAACAACTTTTGTGGAACCTACGATACCTACATTCTGACTGTATGTAGCTGTTGGAAGACCACCAAATACTGCACAGAAAATATTGCTTAAACCATAGCCTACGATACCACCGCTTAATTCTTCATCTGTAGGCATACGGTCAAGCCCTCCTGTCGTTGTCGCAGAAAAGTCTCCGATTGCCTGAATAGAGTTAATTGCAAATAATACTCCAATTGCTACACAAGAAGAAGGTTCAAACGTAATACCAAAATGCATTGGTTTTGGTAACGCAAACCAGGATGCATTTACTACGGCAGAAAAATCAACCATTCCAAAGAATAATGAAATGATATATCCTGCAATGATTCCAATTAATATGGATGCCAGTTTCCAGATTCCTTTTCCATAATGATTGAGTACCGTTACGATACAGAGTGTAATAATTGCTACAAGCCAGTTCTGCCAGGAGCCATAGCTTTCATTACTTGCTCCACCGGCCATGTAATTAATTGCTGTTGGGTATAAAGAAAGTCCAATAGCAAATACAACCGTACCAGTAATTAATGGTGGAAAAAACTTACGAATTTGTTTGATAAAAATACCAACGATAACCGCTACAATACCTCCGACGATCTGCGCTCCTAAAATGGTTGCAATATCAAAGGTTCCTGCAATTGCCTGCATTGTTGGCACATAGGCAAAACTGATACCCATAATAACCGGAAGGCCGGAACCAATCGAGACTTTACCTGTTCTAAGCAGTGGGACTACCTGAATAAGTGTTGTGATTGCTGACATCGTCAGGGCTGCCTGAATTAAGATAACCGAATCCTGTTCGGATAATCCAGCTACACCAGCTACAATAATTGCCGGTGTAACACATCCTACAATCATGGCCACCACATGTTGCAGGGCAAGCGGAAGGGTTTCACCAACTGATGTCTTTCCATCCACTTTGAATAGTTCTTCTGACATATTGTTCGTCATTCTACTCATATTACCTCCTAATGGTTTTCTATTATCTTGCTGTTTACTATATTATTTACAGATTGTTTTATATCTTTACATATAAACATATACATATAAGCATCGGTTAGCAAAATTGCCCTCTTTATTATAAATTATAAAAATTATGCTCTGATTATGCAATTTATCTGCTGTATACCTGCATAAATAATAGAAAAATTAATATTTTACCGCATTTATCTTAACATTTTCTGTCGAAAAATGCAATTCTTAATCCTTAGGAGTATATAAAGTTTTAAAAGTAATAGCATTTACATGATTTCTTCCACAGTTTTGCACCGCATAAAACCACTCATGATACATGCTCCCGCTGCCCCTGTCTTTCTGACAGACTCAATATTCTGTGAAGAGATTCCTCCAATTGCATATACCGGAATTCTAACTGTTTTACAAATCTCTTCTAAAAAAGAAAGTCCTCTTCCCGGTAATCCTTTTTTACAGTCAGTGAGGAAAATGTGCCCGGCAGTAATATAGGTACATCCTAAATCCTGTGCTTCTTTTGCTTCTTCTAAAGAATGACAAGAAGCTCCAATTATTTGAAAATGTGATTTTTCTTGCGGTGTCATTTTTTGAAGTAATGGTAATGGCATATGCACTGCCGCTGCCCCAAGTGCAGTTGCTACATTAGAAAAACTATGGAGAATACACTGTGTTCCATGCTTCTGACAAATTTGCATTACCTGTCTGGCTAATTGCTCATATTCTTTCTCAGAAAGATCTTTCTCTCTTAATACAATAGCTTTTGGATGCGCACTGGCAATCATTTCTATCTGGTCTAAAAAGTTATTGCTACAAAGTTTCCTGTTTGTGATACATATAAGATCAGACATAAAGGTAATCGTTTAAGACCGGCTGCAGACCTTCTTCAGAAATATCTTCGTACATTTTCTTAAAGCTTCGTTCATCATTGATCTCAAACTGTTCATCGCCCTGCTCGCCGTCCTCCTCCTTTCCGGTATATTTACTTTCGTGGTCACCGATTCCTGTAGAAACCCCGGCGGATACTTTTGTTGCCGCAATCTTTACAATACCATTTCGAAATGTTTCACTTTCTCTGGAAGAAACCGTAATTCCGACAAATGGAAGGAAAATACGATAAGCGCATAAAACCTGACAAAGTTGTTTTTCTCCTACATCTAAAGGATTAATCTTGTCATTATTAATGATTGGACGAAGTCTTGGACAAGAAAGGGAGAGCTCTGCTTGTGGATACTTTCTCTGTAGATAATAAACATGCAGTGCACTTGCCAGAGCATCTTTCCGAAAATCGGATAAGCCAAGAAGAGCTGAAAATCCAGCACCTCGCATTCCTCCCATAAGAGCTCTTTCCTGTGCTTCAAAACGATATGGCCATACCCTCTTATGTCCCATCAAATGTAACGTCTCGTATTTATCGGAATCATAGGTTTCCTGAAAAACTGTAACATAATCTGCGCCACATTCATGCAGATAACGATATTCATCTGTATTTACTGGATAAATTTCGAGACCAACCATACGAAAATACTTGCTGGCAAGCTTACATGCTTCTCCAATATATTTGACATCACTTTTTGCTCTGCTCTCTCCTGTAAGTATCAAAATCTCTTCCATACCGGAATCAGCGATTACTTTCATCTCATGAGCAATCTGCTCCATATTAAGCTGCATACGGTTAATATGATTATAACAGTTAAAACCACAATAAACGCAGTAATTCTCGCAATAGTTTGCTATATAAAGCGGGGTAAAAAGATATACCGTATTTCCAAAATGTTTACTTGTTTCTATCTTTGCTTTCTGTGCCATCTGCTCTAAAAATGGTGCGGCAGCCGGAGATAATAATGCCTTAAAATCTTCAATAGAACAGGTTTCATGTTCTAACGCTGCTTTTACATCTTTTGCTGTATACTTTTCATAATCATAGGAATGCATCTGACTCATCACTTTATCCATGACATCTGATTTGATCTGTTCCATTCCTTCCATATATTCCATATGATTCTTTCTTGAGGAAGGGTCTGTTTCCAGACGATGTTTCTTCTCTAACGCTTCTTTCGATAAGTATTCTGAATCAATTAAAAACTGGTTTTCCATTATAATACCTCTTTTCCAGCAACGCTTTTAATGTAAAAATCCTGTCAGTGGATCTGATGCAGCTGCTCCTCTTGTAAGCACACGTCCCAAACCGGATAAATATGCCTTTCTTCCTGCTTCGATTGCCTGACGAAAAGCTGCAGCCATCATCGGGAGATCACCGGCAGTTGCCAACGCAGTATTTGCCATAATTGCTGCTGCACCCATCTCCATTGCCTCACATGCCTGTGAAGGCTTACCGATTCCTGCATCTACGATAATCGGAAGGTCAATCTCATCAATTAAAATCTGGATGAACTCTTTCGTAGCTAATCCTTTGTTAGAACCAATCGGAGATGCTAACGGCATAACGCAGGCTGCTCCTGCATTCACAAGATCTCTGGCAGCATTTAAATCCGGATACATATATGGCATAACAACAAATCCTTCTTTTGCAAGGAGTTCTGTCGCCTTAATCGTTTCCTGATTATCCGGAAGAAGATACTTACTATCACGCATAATCTCTACTTTTACAAAATTTCCACAGCCAAGTTCTCTTGCTAATCGTGCGATCCGCACTGCTTCCTGTGCATTTCTCGCTCCGGAAGTGTTTGGTAACAGTGTCACATCCTTTGGAATATAATCTAAAATATTTTCATGTTCTTTTGTATTCGCTCTTCGAACTGCTAACGTAATAATCTGTGCTCCGGCATCTCGTACCGCTGCTTCGATCAGTTTCATAGAATACTTTCCGGAACCGAGAATAAAACGAGATTCAAATTCATGACCGCCAATGATTAACTTATCTTCTGTCTGCATAATAAAACGCCCTTCTTTCTAAACTGGTTTGTGATTATTCTAAACCAGCCTTCATTAATAAATTGATTTTGTATAATTTCATCTCTTTTTTAATAATTCATAAAATTATTAACATCCACCACCCATAAAACTGACGATTTCGACTTCGTCTCCATCTTTTAGTATGGTCTGATCATACTGTTCTTTTGGAATGATCGTAAGATTATACTCCACAACAATATGATTTACATTATAATTCTCCGCTGCAAGATACTCTGCAACTGAAATTCCTGCTTTATCACAGTCCTGTCCATTAATTTTTACCATGCCTTCACCTCCTGTAACATAAAAAAACGAGAAGTAACCGATTCGGTAACTTCCCGTAAAAATATACAAAAATATATATGCTTCCCTACGTTGGCATTATCCAAATCAGGTTAATGGGTCGAAGGTCATACCTTCCTCTCAGCCTGTAATACAAGCTCCCCTTTTGTTCAATTGTATTTATAATACGCTTATTTTAACAAAAATGCAAGACAAAAATGCTACTTCATTACAATTAGCTCATAATTTCTGCTTCCGAGATGAATCTTTTCTGCATGTTCCAGACAGGTTTTATATTCAGACTCAGGCGTAGTATTTTCAAAGTGATCATGATGATCACAGAAACCTTCCCTGTGCATATTTTCAAAAAGCTGACTGTTTGGAAGCGGCCGCATCTTTAAGCAGGCATCTACACATGCCTGATCCAATGCTAATGGATCAAAAGATGCGAACATTCCGATATTCGGAAGAATCGGTGCATCATTTTCCGCATGGCAGTCACAGTTTGGGGATACATCAACAACAAGTGAAATATGGAAATTCGGTCTTCCATCAATTACTGCTTTTGTGTATTCTGCCATTCTGCAATTTAAATCTTTTGTTGCCGCCCAATTTTCAAATTCAATCGCGTCAAAGTTACATGCGCCGATGCATCTTCCACATCCTACACAATTCGTTCCATCAATATGCATCTTCTTTGTCTCTTCATCAAATACAAGACCATTATTCGCACATTCTCTCATACAGCGACGACATCCACGACATAATTCTTCATGAATAGTTGGCTGACCATTCGTATGCTGTTCCTTTTTTCCAGCACGGGAACCACAGCCCATACCGATATTTTTAATCGCTCCGCCAAATCCAGTCGTTTCATGACCCTTAAAGTGACTTAAACTAATAAAAATGTCTGCATCCATGATCGCTCGTCCAATCTTTGCTTTCTCTATGTATTCGCCACCCTCAACAGGTACCTCAATATCATCTGTTCCTTTTAAACCGTCTGCAATTAAAACAGGGCATCCAACCGTCATTGCTGTAAAGCCATTCTCCCAGGCACACTGCAAATGTTCTAATGCGTTCTTACGGCTTCCCGGATATAACGTATTACAATCTGTTAAAAATGGCTTTCCACCTAATTCTTTTACTACATCAGCAACCGCTTTGGCATAATTAGGACGTAAAAAACTTATGTTGCCAAGTTCTCCAAAATGCATTTTAATGGCTACAAATTTATTTTCCATGTCAATTTCGGAGATTCCAGCCTTTTTCAGAAGTCTTTTTAACTTCATTGGAAGTCCCTCTCCTAACTTTGCTCTAAAGTCAGTAAAATATACTTTTGATTTTTCCATGTTCATAATCCCTTTCTAAATCTACATTTAAAATGAAATGTTTTATCATTACAAATATACTTTATCTCTTTTTGGACATGATTTCAACCAAAATATTATTTTACAATTTAGAAATATTGGCTATATATTCTTCAAAATAATTTAATGTTCATATA
>PPYF01029715.1_pt1 | contig 10533 bp, 9 predicted proteins | sample 1559871 | NCBI WGS metagenome assembly PPYF01 (sample SAMN08240021, study PRJNA423297) | Human gut metagenome, whole genome shotgun sequencing project.
TCCATGTTCTGATTATGGTTATCTATGCAAAACTCACCAGAACAGACCTGTATACACTTGGCTGTGCTTCCATTGCAGCAATTGGAGGCAATTCCTCTGCCCCTGTTGTTGCAGCTGTTTATACAAATAAATCGGAAGCCTATGTTTCCATCGCTACAATCATGGCAGCATTTGGATCTATTATCGGTACTGTGGGAGGATTAATCCTTGTAAAGATTTTGCATGTCATTCTTTAAGATAATAGGAAATGCTGTTTTTGAAAAGTAAGGGTACAGTTACCTGTGCCCTTGCTTTCTGAAAATGAGAGTCAGATTTTTGGGAAGGAGGGTTATACATGGAGAGGCAAGAAAAAAGCCTGAAAAAAATATTGGGACGTGGAGATCTGTTCAGTATGGCAGTTGGACAGATTATCGGAGCAGGAGTCATGTCTTTATGTGGAGTTGCGATTGGAATGACGGGAACAGGCGTAGTCTTGGCATTTGTGCTGGCTGCTGTAATTAGCTGTACATCGCTCTTACCTGCTGCTCAGGTTGCTGCTGCATGTCCGACCACCGGAGGAACATACCGTTATCCAAGCAGATTGCTGGGAGCAAAAGCAGGATTTTTTGAAGTCATGGTATATATTCTTTGTCAGATTACGGTGTCAATGTATGCGATTACCTTTGCAACTTATTTTCAGGATCTTGTCCCAGGAATCAATCTGAAGCTGGTTGCCCTTTCTATATTGACGATTATATTTGTTACAAATATTCTGGGAACAAAAAATGCTGCAATTGTTCAGAAAATATTAGTAATCGCACTGATTGCAGGTTTGGGAAGTTTTATATTGTTTGGTCTTGTCGAAGTCAATTACAATTATGTTTTTAATCCGGATAACCTATTTCCAAATGGACCCAGAGCATTTTTAACAGCATCAGCATTGCTGACATTTTCAACCAGCGGTGCAATTACCATAGCTGAACTTGGAGGTGAAGCCAAAAATCCAGCAAAAGATTTACCGATTGCCATGATTGGAAGCACACTGTTTGTTGGGGTGCTGTATGCTTTGATATCATTGGTAGCCTCTGGGGTTTTACCTTGGGAAGAAGTAGCCGATCAGCCACTGTCTTTGGTTGCAGCTGAGATTTTGCCGCGTCCGTTCTTTTATGTTTTCCTGATTGGCGGTGCATTGGGTGCAACAGCGACCACCTTGAATGCAACCTTTTCCTGGGTCACAAAACCAGTTATGATTGCCTGTGAAGATGGATGGTTTCCAAAAAGACTAGCAAATGTTAATCATAAATTTGGAACACCGCATTACCTAATTTTAATATTTTACGTTGTGGGAGTTGTTCCGATTGTTTTAGATATTTCATTAAATACGATTGCAACCATTGGTTCTGGATTGGGTTGTGTATACCAGGCAATGGCTCCACTGAGTGCAGTATTTTTGATTAAAAAGTATCCGCAGGCATATCAGAACTCCAAATTCAAGCTATCTCCTAAAATGATACCGGTATTTGCTGTTTTTGCCTTTACCTTACTGGTTGTGCAGGCAATTCTTTTAATTTCAGATCTGACTGCAATGGCAGCAGCATTTTCACTTCTTTATTTGATTTTCAGCGTGATTCTGGCGTTTGTTTTGGAAAGAAAGCGCAATATCAAAATTCCTGCCGATTTGGATGAAAATATTAACAGTAGGAAAATGAACGAAAGTAACAATGGAGGAATGCAAGATGACAGGAATTGAGAAATGGATTGACTCTCATCAGGAAATGTTTGTCGGTGTTGCAGCAGATATTTGGGAATATGCAGAAACAGGCTACAAGGAAGTCCAGTCGTCTGCACGTATGGTTCATGTTTTAAAGGAATTTGGCTTTCGTGTTCAAGAGGGTGTTGGAGAGGCTCCAACCGCATTTGTGGCAGAGTATGGATCGGAAAAACCAGTAATTGGTCTTATGGCAGAATATGACGCACTTCCAAATTTATCTCAGAAACTGGATACAAAGCCGAACCCATTAATTCCGGGAGCAAATGGCCACGGATGCGGACACAATTTATTGGGAACAGCATCCTTGGCAGCCGCAATTGCTGTAAAGGAAGCCATAGAGCGTGGAGAAATCCATGGAACAATTCGTTTATATGGAACACCTGCGGAAGAGCTTTTAACAGGAAAAGTTTATATGGCAAAACAGGGAGTTTTTAATGACTTGGACATTGCCTTGGGATGGCATCCTGAAGGAGTAAATGCAGTATTTGAAACATCAACTTCAGCGATGCGTTCTGCAAAATTTCACTTTAAAGGTGTAACAGCACATGCCGCTTCCGATCCTTTTAATGGACGCAGCGCTTTGGATGCTGTTGAACTCATGAATATTTCTGCTAACTATTTAAGAGAGCATGTTCTGCCCGGTGTAAAGATTCATTATGCAACAATTGTCTCTGATCTGGTTCCCAACATTGTTCCGGACAAGGCTTCGGTATGGTATTTTGTTCGAGGAAATAACAGTGATGTTGTTGAGCAGGTCTATCAGCGTCTGGTACACTGTGCAAACGGAGCCGCAGAAATGACAGAAACCAGCTATGACATAGAGTTTTTGGGTGGATGTTCCGATTATATGCCAAATAGGGTATTGAACAAAGCTTTATGGGATGAGATGAACAAAATAGCAGTTCCGAAGTTCAGTGCAGAAGAACATGAATTTGCCAGATTAGTTGGTTTGTACTCCGAAGAAAATGGAAAGCGTTTTCGTGAGTCATTGGAATCAGCTTATGGAGTGGATGCACATCAAGGTGATATCTGTGAATATTTGGCGCCAATGTCTGATATGAAAGCAAAGAGTACTATTTCAGGTTCGCTTGATATAGGAGATGTCAGCCGGATTGTTCCTACTGCCCAGTTTACAGCTGTTTGTCAAGGATACAGCTGCAGCAGCCATGGATGGCAGTGTACCTCCTTTTCCAGATCAAACATCGGAATGCAGGGTATGATTTATGCTGCGAAAGTTCTTGGAAATATGTCAGCACGTTTGATGAATGATCCAGAGTTGATTCTTGAAGCAAAACAAGAGTTCAGGAAGAAAACAGGTGGGGTTCCGTACAAATCTCCATTACCGGATCACTGGAAACCAGAAGTATAATAATTGGTTGTATATCGTAGGCAGGAGGTGACAATGGTGCAGAGAGAAGAGTGTCTTTCATGTTTGAGCCGTCAGAGAATGAACTGTGCAGAAACTGTGTTAAAAATGCTGGGAAAGAAATACAATTTGAATTTAACACAGGACGAAATGAAACTGATCAGTGGTTTTGGTGGAGGAATTTGCGGGGATATATGTGGGGCGCTTTGTGGAGCATTGGCAGCACTGGGAAAATATCATGTGTTTGAGTGTGCGCACAAAACGGACCAGTTTGTGGATACCTGCCATGACTTTGTAAATTTTTTTCAAGAAGAGATGGGTGGATTGACCTGTACAGAGTTGTATCAGAAATATGCGACTGAGCAGGAAGGGTGTCTGGAAACGGTAACACGTACCCTGGATGTATATGATCGGTACCGAAAGAAAGAAGAGCGAGATAGAATGAAAGTGGTTATTGTTGGTGGAGTAGCGGGTGGTGCGAGTACAGCAGCCCGGCTGAGAAGAAACAATGAAATGGCAGAAATTATCCTGTTAGAAAAAGGAGAATTTATTTCTTTTGCAAATTGTGGATTGCCCTATTATATAGGAAATGTAATTACAGACAAAGAAGCTCTGCAGCTTCAGACACCGGAAAGTTTTCAGAAGCGTTTTCATGTGGATGTACGGGTTCATAGCGAAGTAATTTCCGTAAATACTAAAATGAAATGGGTCATGGTACGGGATACAGTTAGTGGAGATATTTATCAGGAACGCTATGATAAACTGGTTTTATCACCAGGAAGTGCACCAATCAATCCTTTTGGGACGGAGAGTAGGAACAAAGTATTTACTTTGAGAAATATTCCGGATACCTATCGGATATATGACTATATTGGAAAAGAACATCCAAAAAGCTGTGCGGTAATTGGAGGCGGCTTTATCGGATTAGAAGTGGCAGAAAATCTGGTAAAAAGAGGAATACAGGTTTCTGTTATAGAAGCAGCAGATCATCTGATTGCCCCAATTGACGCAGATGTAGCCTGTGAAGTCCATAATTACATGAGAAAGCAAGGGATAAGCCTCTATCTTGGAAAGAAGTGCACAGAGATTGAGGAGGGTTATATCAAATTAGATAATGGTAAAACAATCGATACGGATTTTGTAATAGTATCAATAGGAGTTCGTCCGGAAACCAGCTTTTTAAAAGAAAGTGGAATTGTTTTGGGACAGAAGGGGGAAATCTTAGTTTCTGATCATATGCAAACCTCTATTCCAGATGTATATGCAATTGGAGACGCAGTTTCAGTAACTAATTTTGTCACAAAAGAACCATGTATGATTCCTTTGGCGGGACCGGCTAATAAACAGGGACGAATTGTAGCCGATGTCATCAGCGGAAAAAATGTTTCCTATGAAGGAAGTATTGGTACATCAATCATGAAATTGTTTGAAATGACCGTTGCAGTGACTGGTTTAAAGGAAGAAACCCTGATATCACGGGGAATAGACTATAAAAAGTCATTTACCTACTCAGCATCTCATGCAACTTACTATCCGGGAGGAAGTACGATGCTGATAAAACTGATTTTTACTCCCAATACAGGAAAAATTCTAGGTGCTCAAATTGTAGGGTATGAAGGTGTTGACAAGCGTATTGACAGTTTTGCCAATGCGATTCGGTTTGGAATGACAGTTTTTGATTTACAAAAAATGGAACTTGCGTATGCTCCACCATTTTCTTCTGCGAAAGATCCGGTTAATATGTCCGGCTATGTAGCAGAAAATATCCTCGATAAAAGCATGGTTCCTTACTATGTGGAGGATTTGGATCTTATCCCGAAAGACGCCTTGAAAATTGACGTTCGTACAAAGGAGGAATATCAGAGAGGCTCGTTGCCGGGATATATCAACATTCCGCTGGATGAGCTGCGGGATAGAATAAATGAAATTGATATCAAAAAAGAAATTTATGTAACATGTCAGATTGGCCTTAGAGGATATCTTGCACAAAGAATTTTGATGGGAAAAGGTTATAAAGTATATAATTTGGCAGGAGGTTATCGCAGGTATCAAGAAGTTTTTCTGGATCAATTGCAAAGTAAACAATGCTAGAAAGGGAGTTATCTGTTATGAAAAATATTGTTCAATTTGTAAATCGCTATGGAACAGATTGTGTAAAATGGGATGGCTTGCAAGAAAAATATGGAAACAGTGATATGCTCAGCATGTGGGTAGCGGATATGGATTTCCGGTGTCCGGAATGTGTTCATAACGCGATTAAAAAGTATATGGAATGCGGTGCATATGGTTATGATATGTTATCAACGCGCTTTTATAAAGCCTTTATTCAGTGGGAGAAAGAATGCCACGGATATGAAGTAGAACCGGAGTGGATTCGCTATTCAACAGGAGTTGTGCAGGCATTTTACTGGTGTATTGTTTGTATGACAAAAGAAAAAGACAGTGTGTTAGTTCTGCCGCCAGTTTATTATCCATTTTTTGACGCAGTAAATCAAACAGGACGTACTTTGGTTGAAAGTGATCTGGTATGGAATGGAGAAGAATATCGGATGGATTATGCGGATATTGAAAAGAAAATTTCAGAAAACAATGTAAAAATGTTGCTTTTCTGTTCTCCGCATAACCCGATCGGTCGTGTATGGAAACGAGAAGAATTGGAGAAGCTTTCAGAAATTTGTCAAAAACATAATGTTATCATTGTTTCAGATGAAATACACCATGATTTCGTTTACGAAAATTTTAAACATATCCCAATGACTTTGATTCAAAAAGAAAATACCGTAATTCTAACATCTGCCAGCAAAACATTTAATTTAGCTGGTTTGACCACAGCGGTGGCGGTTATTCCGGATGATAAATTAAGGAAAAACTGGGACAGTTTGGCAACAAAAATCCATATTTTTGAAGGAAATTCATTTGGATATCTGGCAGGAGAAGCTGCATATTTGGAAGGAAAAGAATGGATTGATCAAGTAAAAGAAATTATTTATCGCAATTACATCTTTCTGCGGGATCAATTGTTAAAGAGACTTCCAAAACTGGAAATCGCTCCATTAGAAGGAACGTATTTGATGTGGGTAAATTTTGGTGCATATCTGGATTCGAGTGAAATATCTGGATTTTTTGAAAAAGAATGCAAAATTGCCTTAGACTATGGAGAGTGGTTTCACGGTAATTCAGAAACATGGGTTCGCTTCAATTTGGCCACCAGTGATGAGATTATTGAAAAAGCTGCTCAGGTAATATTGGAACAAGCAGATAAACGAAATTGGTAACGAAAAAATATTAGCTGTATTTGATAAAACAAAATAACTTCAACCGCAACAAACCGTTGTCTGAAAATTCATGTTTTCGGACAGCGGTTTTTTATATATAGAAAGAAAATAAACCCATAGTGAGCCGCGAAGTGCGGTAGAAAGAGAGGTCCGTATGGGATTTTTGGACAGGCAATCGAAAAATTGAAAGTGTTGGTTATTGCACTGGGAGCTGGCCTTGGTGTTTGGGGAATCATCAATCTCCTCGAAGGCTATGGTGCCGATAACCCGGGTGCAAATGCTCATGTGCCATAAAGTAACACATAAGAATTTGATAGACAGCCCTCTGCTATTCTGTAATCCGTTAAGTCAATTTGACAATTCTTTTGAATTGGTGCATATTTTTCATATTAATATGAAAAATATGAATATAGGAGATGTACTACAGTGTCCATGCCAAAAGGAAAACACATATTTGGAACTGTTAAAGTTGGAGAAAGAGGGCAAATTGTTATTCCGAAAGAAGCACGAGAAATATTTGACATAAACCCCGGCGATACTCTGCTTGTTTTGGGAGATGAAGAACAAGGTATAGCTGTGGTTAAAGCTGATGTGATTAAAGAGGTAGCTGTAAAAATTCTGAAAGGGTTAGGTCACTTCAAAGGGGGCTATGATGATGAAAAATAGCTTTTCAAATATTTTGCCATTTCTTTTAGTTGCTGACTTGATTATTCCATTTTTATTAGCTCCCACTTACAGAGGTTATAATCATTTGACGCAGGTAATGAGCGTTTTAGGAAATCCAAAAGCACCGTTGCATCTAATCTATAATATTTGGCTGGTTGTGTTTGGAGTTGCAATTTTAATCAGCATTTTGCAGTTTTATCCTATCATCGTCCAAGTATCAAGTGTCATATCCATAGTGCTTTTTTCCGTCATTGTGATTTACGCCATAGGCGGATGTATTCTTTCTGGGATTTTTCCAGTTGGTGAAACAAAAAGTCTTGAAACAGTTTCTGCAAAGATACATGGTTATGGTTCAGTTATCGGTTTCTTACTTTTAACGCTTGCCCCCTTACTCATTGGAATGTATTTTTTCAAAATATCCAATGGTCTTTTAGGGGTATTGTCTCTGATTTGCTTTATTCTTGCAATAGTATTTTTTGCACTATTTATAATGTCTGATAAACCGAACTACAAAGGAACTGTTATTGCATTTGAGGGACTATGGCAGAGGTTATCCCTTTTATGTATGTATCTTCCTATCGCAGCACTTTGTGTCTTTCAAAAATAGCAAAGCCAGTCGAGTCAGTCAACGCTCAAGATGAAACCAACTGTGAATAGCTCTACTTCATTAGTTCTTTTGTCCAACTTTTTGGGTTTGCTCTTCAATCTGTCCGACCTTGACAAAATGCGAATCCACGAGCAGAAAAAGGCGGTGCGTGCAGGTTATGAAATGGAGGTTTTACCGCCGGACATTATAACTTATGGCAATGAGGTCAAATCCCTGCTCGAAGATTTTTAGCCCAGGCTGGTTTTGGTAAAGAATCTAAACGATCAGAAATCCAAAAAAGAGCAGCCTGAGGATTATGAAATTATGCATTGAAGTATCTCCATACAAGGCTTAATGGAATGAACTTGTATGGAGAGTTATGCTATCCAGTGAGCCTTGTATTAACAGTAGACTAAAAATACAAGGAGAATGAACATGGAACAGAATTATACAAAAGTTAATTTAGATGAATGGAACAGAGGGGAATTATTCAAAAACTATATTGATAACATGCGGATTGTTATGAGTTTAACCGCCGATATTGATGTAACTAAACTAATTGAATTTACAAAAAGTAATGGTCTAAAGTTTTATCCCTCTATGATATGGATTGTATCAAAAGTTGTCAATGCACATGATGAATTTAAGTATAGTTGGGACAAAGACGGAAATTTGATTAAATGGGACTTTATTTCACCGTCTTATACTGACTTTCATAAAGAAGATGAAAATTTCACAAAGCTTGTCACGGTATTTTCTGATGACTTATTTGAGTTTCATAATCGTTTTATGGTTGATAAGGAACAGAATAAATATAAACGTGCCTTTGTAGAAAATCAGCCTTCCAATTTTTTTGATGTTTCTTGTCTTCCATGGATAAAGTACAAACATTTTGATGTTCATGTATTTGACGAGGGTATTTTTCTTGCTCCCGTTATTACTTGGGGCAAGTATGAAATGGAACAAGGAAAATATCTTATGCCTTTGACGATGAATATTCATCATGCAGTAGCAGATGGCTTCCATTTATCCCGATTTTTTATCGAAGTACAAGAATTGATAAACTCTTTACCGTACAAGAAAAATAAGTCATTTTAATATAGTTATTCTATAGAGCAATCGAGAAATCGGTTGCTCTTTTTACTCGAAAGGAGAAGTTTACTTTATATTTCCTCAAGGGCGATTATATCTATCGAGAAGAGTGGTATAGCCCATCACTTATGCTGGTGTACAGAAAATGAAACTTGTTTCTTCTGGTATATGCCTGACTGCTTACAATGATGCTCACGGAAACAATACCAACAAAATACTAACTTCTGCTGGCAACGTTTTCTGGGCAGCGAAAAAGCAAGCAAACTGCAGCAGTGGGAGTTTGTAGAAGTTGGTGGATCTGTTGACCCAGAACCGCCAGAAGATGGAGAAACTTTGGCAAAACTCAAAAAGAAATTTCAAAATTGTAAATACTGGAACCAGCACTTATTCATATTTGGCGTACTATGTTTGAATTGAAGTAGAAATCACTTAATTGGTTCTGTGCCCTCTCCTCTCCAATAAGTCTGGATGGTAAGCAATGTCAGAAATTCTGTATCCGGCATCGGTTTTTTCTATGGAAAAAATTGTGCTTTCTTCCTCACTCTCTGGGGTGCTATGGTAAGCGAGATATGTTCCTTTATAGGTGTTTCCATCCAACTTCTCAACCGAGACTGCCTTGCTCTGCCAACCGGTAGCGCCACCGCCTGCAAAGGCATACAGGACACCATCCACATCAGTAAAGCTTGTATCCAAAAGCCAATCCAAGGCTTCTCATGTGAAGGTCTGACTGTAATAGTCCACGAGTTCACTGTACTGCCGGGAAGTCCATTGATAAGGAGTATCATTAACGATGATCTGATTCATATAATCACATTCGATCTTCTTATCAAAAATATCACGAAGAACATCATCTGTGGGATTCGTAGCCAAACTGATGATTTCATTCATGGCTTTTTCAAAAAGTGGAATCAGCTCCTCCTCAGTGGGCTCTTCCTCGGTATACTCTTCCTCATTTGTGTGGTCTTCATTAACACTTGGTTCTTGGCTTTTTTCCTGCTGCACAGAAGAATCAAAGTCCAAGTTTTCCTCTGTAACAGGTGAATTTGCTTTTGCTTGGCTTTCCATAGGCTGCTGGATTTCCTGATTTTGTTCTGCTTGTGTGCTGGTTTCGTTTTGAGTATCTGCTTCTGACTGCCGTGCACAGGCTGCAAAGCTAAAAATGATACTTATAGTACAAAGTATGATTAGTAATTTTTGTGTCAGCATATCGATTTCACCTCATATTATTTTGTTAGAGTTTTTTTAGAAAAAGATAGCGGTATCTATTCCAGATCTGTTACCTGGCAGGAAAGATAGCGATGGGTTCGGGAGCTAGTTCTGTCAGGCAGCATAATTCGAACACTTCCAGTTCGGAAAGCAACATGATTTGCAGGATAATAGAAAGTGTATCGGATGGTGAGGATATCTTTTTCTATACTCATCTCATCAATTTCAACCCCACTAGGACTACTGCTGATAATAGGAATCTGATAGGACTGCACTTCCGGGAGATAGAAATTGGACTGGCGCATATGTTCGCTTGTCACGGTAAAGAAAAGCTGGTCATATTCTTCCACAATATTTGCTGGCAAAACGATTGGTTCGGAATCCGTAGAGAGCCGATGTAGTTGTGTCTTCTTGGAAAAGAAGTAAAGGAAGAAATCTGGATGGAGAGTGTTTGGATCATCCCATGTATAAGTAGCAGGGCCACTCTCCAGAATATCATCTAGGTATAGCACCTGGTACAAAGGATAATCGCTGCTGGAGATTTTTTCCTGATCTGACGGCTTACATCCATAGCAAGAAAAAAGATAAATCA
>PPYF01114952.1_pt1 | contig 10533 bp, 12 predicted proteins | sample 1559871 | NCBI WGS metagenome assembly PPYF01 (sample SAMN08240021, study PRJNA423297) | Human gut metagenome, whole genome shotgun sequencing project.
CTATTCTTGACGTAAAGAGATTATAAACTATGGTCTTACACCATAGTCAAGAGCTTTTTTGGAAGTTTTTTTAAAAAGCAGGATAAATTTAAGCAGAATTGACAACCCTTGCTTTTGGGTGGGATGATAAGCGGGGAGAATCGATGATTTTGGCTAAAAAACGGCAAAAACGGGAGAAAAACAGGTCTGCTGCAAGGATGAAAGCCAGCAGGCTATGAAATCACTGTAAACAAATCACAAAAAAACTTGTGAAACCAGAAAAATTCTGATAAAATAAAATACAGACTGAAAAGGAAAACCCATCCATTTCAGAAAATTTATTCAAAGAAAGTAGAGCTGATGAATTTTGGACAGTAGTAGCGGGTTATCTTATTTATTGGTAGTAATTTGTGTAGCGCTTTCGGCGTTTTTCTCCGGGTCAGAGACGGCGTTGACCAGTGTCAACAAGATCCGCCTGAAAAATATGGTAGAAAACGGAGACCAGAGAGCCGCAAAAACATTGCGTATCGCAGAAAACTATGAAAGCATGATTTCTACGGTACTGATCGGAAACAACATCGTAAACATCGCTTCCGCTTCGCTTGCAACAGTAATTTTTACTGTCTTTCTGGGTGCAGAAAAGGGTGCAGCGGCATCGACAGTTGTTATGACCATTGTTGTTTTGATCTGTGGTGAGGTTCTTCCGAAAAACTACGCAAAAAGCCATGCGGATTCTCTTGCAATGACGGTTTCCGGTCCTATCAGCATTCTGATGGTGATCTTTAAACCACTTGCAGCGATCCTCAACGCATTATCCCGCTTAATGGCAAAATTTACCGGAAGCGAAGATGGTGAAAAGCCATCCGTTACCGAAGAAGAACTGAAGTACATTGTCGAGTCGATTGAAGAAGAGGGCGTTTTGGAAGAAAAAGAAAGCGACCTGGTACAGTCGGCTTTGGAACTGGATGAAATTGAAGTACAGGAAATTGTAACTCCACGTGTTGATATGATCACTCTGGATGTGGAGGACAGCTGGGAAGATATTCTGGCACTTGCAAAGGACAGCAAGGTTTCCCGTATTCCGGTTTATGAAGGTTCTATCGACAACATTATCGGCCTGGTTCATGTCCGTGATATTCTGGAAGACGAAATCAACAGTCAGGACCATGATATTCGCAATCTGCTCACACAGTGCCTGTTTGTACATAAGACCATGAATCTTTCCAGACTGCTGGAAAAACTGCGCAAGGAAAAAATGCCGCTTGCCATTGTCACCGATGATTACGGCGGCACAATGGGTCTTGTTACCATCGAGGACATCGTGGAAGAACTGGTTGGCGAAATCTGGGATGAATACGATGACTTTGAAGAAGAACTGGTCAAGAAGAGTGACACTGTTTATGAAGTCAGCGGAGACTATAATGTATATGACCTGATGGAGGAGCTTGATCCGGAAAACCGTTCCTTTGACACCGATTACAATACTGTAAGCGGATGGACTCTGGAACAGCTGGAACATATCCCGCAGGTAGGAGAACAGTTTGTTTACAACGGATATATCCGTGTAACAGTCGAAGAGATGGATGAACAGCGCATCACGAAATTAAAGGTTGAACTTTTACCGAAGGAATCACAGCCGGAGGAAGAAAAATAACGAAATGGGGTTGAGTGATGTCAAAAAGAAAACCCAATACAAATAAAGGGCAGGGCTGGCAGAAAGTAGAGCTGTCTTCCAAACCCACTGCAGAAGAAACCTCTTCCAAAATAGAGGAAGCTTCCAAAGAGGCAACAGAAGCAGAGTCTGCACCAAAGGCAGAAGAAACTGCACCGGATGCTGCATCAGAAGCTGTGTCTGAACCAGCAGCAGAAGCTTTGCCGGAACAAAAAGAGAACCAGACAGAAAAGGAACAGCCTTCTGCTCAAAAAGAAACAAAGAACAAACAGCCTTCTGCACCGCAGACAGACAGCGCAAAGAAGGCAGCAGCTAAAAAACGCCGCCGCAAATATTCGGCAGCAGTCCCGCTGGGAGGATTCTTTATCCTGATGGCGCTGATTGGCGTCATCACCGTTGCAGTATTTGGGGTGCGTGCAACTGAAAGTCTGATCGACAACTCTAAACAGAAAGAGGAGTTTGCCGACATCATCCTTCCGGTTCTGATGTTTGACCCGGTACCGTTTGAGGACCCGAACGAGATGGGCGAGCTGGCATTGCTCCGTTCCTCCATCTGGTCGGCAGTTATCAGCAACAATGACAAATACAGCATCGGTGATGGAAACATGGTTTCGGTTCCAAAGAGTGACGTTGACGTTGCATGTGCGTCGCTGTTTGGCTCCAGTGTTACACTGAACCATCAGTCCTTTGAAGATTACCTGTCGCTGTATTCTTTTGATGAGGAAACTCAGACTTACTATGTACCGGTCGATGCAAATATTCTTTATACCCCACAGGTAGAGGAAATTTCCCGAAACGGAGATATCTTTGAGCTGACAGTAGGCTACTTGGCTCCGGATAACCAGTGGATGCAGAGCATCAAAGGGGAAAAGTCTGACCCGACACCAAGCAAATACATGATCTATGAACTGAAAAAGGTAGAGGATCATTATCAGCTGGTAGCGATCAAAGACCCACCAGAAGGTGCTGTACCGGGTATCCCTCAGATTGAGGAGACAACAACACCTCAGACTACAACCACAACAGAGCCGCAGACCATCGAGCCTGCTCAGACTCCAACTGAGGAAACAGAACAGACTGAGGAAACAGCTCCAACCGAGCAGCAGACCGAAGAATCGGAAAGCGCTCAGCTTTAATAACGCACAAAAAGTGAAGGGAAAATTCCCTTCACTTTTTTTATAAAAAAACAAAGAAAATCTTGAGCATCTTCACCAATGGTGCTATAATAGATAACCGTGGGAATTTTCCCAGGATAATAAAAAAGAGGATGATCGGTGTGAAGGTAAAATTATTGGTTCAAATTGGCATTGTGTTTGTCATCTGCCTGTTGGGGGAACTGATTGCAAAGCTGCTCCCGTTTGTTTTTCCGTCCAGCGTAATCAGCATGATTCTGCTGTTTTTGCTGCTGCTGAGCGGTTTGCTCAAGGTGGAGCACATCCGGGAAAAGGGAGACTTTCTGCTTAAAAACATGGCATTTTTCTTTATCCCTTCCGGTGTTGCGCTGATTGAACAGATGGATGTTCTGAAAGGGAAGATCCTGCCGCTGCTGGCGATTTGTCTGATTACTACCATTCTGACCTTTATGGTTTCGGCTTTTACCATCCGTCTGGTTACTGCATGGCAAAAGCGTTTTAGCAAGGAGGAAAAGTAGATGAGCGAGATTTATGCTTCCCCGTTATTTGGAATTGTACTGTGTATTTTTTCCTTTGAGATCGGTCTGTGGATCAACCGCAAGACCCGTTCTCCGCTTGCAAATCCGCTTTTGATTGCCATTGCAATCTGTATTGCGGTGCTTCAGAGATTTGCAATCCCGCTGGAAAGCTTTCAGCAGGGCGGACAGATCATCTCGATGTTTTTGGCTCCGGCGACTGCGGCACTTGCCCTTTCGATTTACAGTCAGTGGGAAGTGCTCAAAAAGAATTTTCTGCCGATTCTGGCAGGAACGTTGACCGGTTCCCTGACCTCGATTGTCAGCGTACTGGTTTTGTGCAAATTATTTGGTTTGAGCGATGAGCTGACAGCATCCATGATTCCAAAGAGTGTTACCACCCCGATTGCAATGGAGATTTCCAAGCAGCAGGGCGGCATCGTTTCCATCACGGTTGCAGCCGTTATCGTGACCGGCATTATCGGTGCTGTGATTGCTCCGGCGCTGATCAAACTGTTCCGCGTGAAGAATCCGGTGGAAGCGGGCATCGCAATCGGAACCTGCAGCCATGCGCTGGGAACCACCAAGGCGTTGGAGCTGGGAGAGGTTCAGGGCGCGATGAGCGGAATCGCAATCGGTGTTGCAGGAATGATCACTGTTCTGCTCACAATGTTTTTATAAAAGCAATATGGATAGAAAAAGCCCTTTTGGAAGAGGAAAAGCGTATCCTCTTGAGCCAAAAGGGCTTTTGTGTTATGATAAAAGAGAAGGATTATCTGCTGAAAAGGAGGGGTCCATATGGTAGAAAGCATTGCACGATTGACGATAGCAGCAGTGGTATGCTTCCCCATGCTTGTAATCGGAATCTTGCTGTATGGTGGGAAGGCGGGGTTTCTGCTCGCAGGTTACAACACCATGAGCCGGGAGGAAAAGGCAGAGTGGGACGAAAAAAGGCTGCTTCGTTTCAGCGGGAAATGTATCATCGTGCTGAGTATCCTGCCAATCGGGATGGAGCTGTTGATTCTGGCGGGACTGCCATTTGGACCGGTGTATGGAATAGGTTGGACTGTATATGTCCTGCTGATTGTATGGATGATTGTTTACATGAACACAAAGAAACGCTTTCGGAAAAAATAATGGAGGAACAGTATGTCAATTCGTTTTGCATCAATCGGTACCGGATGGATTGCCGGTGAGTTTTTAAAGGGAGCCCGCGAGGTAGAAGGGTTAGAGTATACTGCATGCTATTCCCGCAGTCAGGAAAAAGGGGAAGAGTTTGCAAAACAGTGGGGTGCACAGAAGGTATACACCGATCTGGAAGCAATGGCTGAGGATAAGGAGATCGACGCGGTTTATATTGCAAGCCCCAATGCTCTGCATTACAGCCAGAGCAAGCTGTTTTTGCAGCATGGAAAGCATGTTATCTGCGAAAAGCCGATCACTGTGGAGCCGGAACAGCTCATGGAGCTCCAGCAGCTGGCAGAACAAAAAGGCCTTGTCTACATGGAGGCGCTGATTGGGGTTTATCTGCCGGAGATGCGGATACTGCAGGGCGCAGTGGAACGTCTGGGCGGTGTTCATTTGGCAAGGATGGATTTTTCGCAGTATTCTTCCAAGTATCCGGCATATCTTGCAGGTGAAGTGCCAAACATCTTTAATCCGAAGATGGCAACCGGCGGACTGATGGATCTTGGAATCTATTGTGTTTATCCGGCAGTTATGCTGTTTGGCATGCCGGACAAAGTGTCGGCTCATGCACGGTTTTTGTCCACCGGAGCGGATGGAAGCGGCTGTGTGACCCTGCATTATGCAGACAAAACGGTTGTACTGACCTATTCCAAAACCGCACAGGGAGAAATCGGCTCGGAAATTCAGGGAGAACACGGTGTTATCCGTATCCCACGCATCTCTAAACTGACCGATATGACCTTTACTCCGGTTGGAGGACAGCCGCAGCCGCTGAGTACCTATACCGAAAAATATCTGCAGATGTCCTATGAGGCAAAGCGCTTTTATGAATTTATCACACAGCCAGAGCAGAACCGGGCACAGTATCGCTATGTTAGCTCGATTGCGTATACGGTCAGCCGTGTGATGAAGATGGCACGCGAGGAGGCAGGAATCCACTTTGAACTGTCTGAGCAATGATTTTAACTGGGAAATGGTACGTCGGGCAGCAATGGAGCAGTCAGCCAAAGACTGCGGATGCTCACCCGAAGATTTTGGAAAGCAGGAAAATACCGTCCTGCTTTCCAAACCGCTTTGCGGCACAAAAAAATATTATACGCAGCCGCACTTCTGCCAGTTTGTTTCCTATGGAAATGGAGTTGTGGCGGTGGCGGATGAGAAGGTATACGACTTTGTCTGTCAGTACCTGCAAAGCTGCCGCTATCCATTCTATGCGTTTGATACCCCGCATCTCAATCAGATTTCCAAAGAGATGCAGAAGTATCAAAAAGCTGTTTGCTTTTTGGCAGAATATTTTTTGCCTGACCCTAAAAGTGAGGTTATCACCCTGCCTGGGCTTACGATAGAATGGCTGTACGATCAGCAGATTGAAAAGCTCTATTCGGATCGCCGGTTTTCCATGGCACTGTCCTATACCACAGAAGGGGAGAAGAAGGACCGCATCGCAGCGGTCGGCTTTGTGGATGGGGAGCTTGCAGGAGTTTCCGGCGTCAGCGATGACTGCGATCAGCTGTGGCAGGTCGGGATTGATGTCCTGCCACAATTTCGGGGACGCGGCATTGCAGCGCTGACTTCTGCATTGACCCGAGAGGTGTTTGCAAAGGGAAAAATCCCGTTTTACTGTACCGCGTGGTCCAATCTTATCTCCAAACGGAACGCAATTGCCTGCGGATATCGGAGCGCATGGGTCGAATTATCTGTAAAGGATATAAGCTTTACAGAACAAATGTTGCATTAATTTGAAATAATGCCAGAAAAAAAGAAAATAATTACAGATTAAAAGGAAGGATAGAGAGAGGTCGAAAATCCGTTCTTCTGCATAGAATGAAACGGAGAGCATTTGGCTAAAACTGAAAAGCCAACGCAATCCAGTAAAGGAGGCAGGAACAGATGAATTTTCGTGTACTGGATCTATCCGCCCATCAGGGCGATATTGATTTTTCCCGCGTAAAAAAAGACGGGACTTGGGGCGTTATGCTCAAAGCAACCGAAGGACAGAGCTATCTCAGCCCCGCATTTGATAAAAACTATGAGCAGGCGATCAAGGCCGGTCTGCATGTGGGTGCATACCACTATCTGCGTGCAGCAAATGCGCTGGATTCTCTAAAAGAAGCACAGTTTTTCCTCCAGTCGGTGAAGGGAAAACAGCTGACTCTGCCGCTGGCGGTGGATATCGAAGCGCCGGAGCAAAAACCGATCCGCGACCTTGCACCCATCGCAAAGACCTTTTGCCAGGAGCTGGAACGACAGAAATATTATGCGGTACTTTACAGCATGGTTTCCTGGTTTCGAACCAAGCTTTCCAGCAAGGAGCTGAATGCCTATGACCGATGGATTGCTCATGTGGGAGTGTCCGCACCCAAATTCGATAAACCATACGGCATGTGGCAGTTTACCTGGGAGGCAAAGGTGGACGGCATCCTGGGCAATGTGGACGAAAATGTCTGCTATAAGGATTACCCGCAGATCTTAAAGAAAGCGGGACTCAATCACCTGAACGGATAAGTACAAAACATCAATCAAAATAAAGGAGGAAGAAACGATGAGCGTTCATATCAATCATACCGTTTCGCCAACAATCACAGAAGAAGAAAAAGAAGTATTGCAGCAGATCCATGCAGCGGTCCGCTATCCTGTCTGCCGCTTTGAACTGCGAAGCAGCAGGGAAGAGGAGCTGCGCAGCACAGCACTGGATGCAGTTCATCTGACAGACAAAAAGGAAGGCATGGAATTGGTAAAACACCGCGCAGAGCTGTTAAAAAGCCTGGAGGAAAAAGGTCTGATCGTTTTGTTCTATCATTTAAAGACCTTTGTTAAGGGCGATTATCAGCTTTATCATCACAGCGATATTTTCTGTCAGTTACAGCAGCTGGCAGAAGAAGGTTCCAAGCGGGAAGGTTACCTGTTCGACTATGCTTTTGTCAAAAAAGGCGTTGCAGTATTGACCATCAAAGGAAAATATGCGCTCAGAGGATAATCTGATATAAAAGAGAAAGGACACCGAATTTCGGTGTCCTTTTTTTGTTCTTTTGTGTGATGCGATTATTCGTTTACCGCGCCAGCCATTTCCTGACCTACGTTTAAGATATGGTCACCGATACGTTCAAAGTCGGTGAGCATCTCGGAGTAGAGGACACAGCCTTCATCGGAACATTTGCCGACCTGCATGCGGTCGATCTGGTTTTTACGGAACTGTTCGGTCATCTCGTCGATCTTTTCCTCAATGCCTGCAATCTCTGCAACATTGATGCCGTTGTCGATCGATTCAACCTTGGAAAGTGCTTTAACACAGATTTCGCGCATCTGTGCGATTTCACCGATTACCTCCTTGGAGAAGGTGATGTTCTTTTCTTCGATCATCTTGGTGTATTCGCAGATGTTAACAGCATGGTCACCGATACGCTCCAGGTTGCCGCATACTTTGAACAGTGCGCTCATGTACTGGGAGTCTTTCGGGTTTCTTTCTTTTACCATGATCTTGGAGATATATTTGGAGATCTCCTTGTTGAGGTAGTCGATATATTCCTCGCGGTCACGAACCTCTTCCAAAAGGGTGGTTTTTCCGTCTTTTACAGCTTCGAAGCTGGCATCAACGTTTTCTTTTGCCATTTTAACCATACGAAGCAGCTCGTTTTTGATTGCGTTTACTGCGATTGCAGAAAGACCGATCTTGGTTTCGCCGCGGTTTTCAATTGGAATAGGACGGATGTATTCCAGATGCATAACGTCGCTTTTTTCTTCCGGCAGGTCCGGCAGAATCTTGGTTGTAATCTTTGCAAGATAGGTGCCGAAAGGAAGAAGAAGAATGGTAGTTGTAATATTAAAGATGGTGTGCATGTTTGCAATCTGTGCTGCAACGTTGTCCGGAGTCAGACTCTCTACAAAGGCAGCAAATGGGGTCAGGATGCAAACGATGGTGAAGATGATGGTACCGATGATGTTGAAGAGAAGATGGATGATAGTGGTTCTCTTCGCATTTCGTGCAGTACCAATCGAAGCCAGAACTGCTGTGATACAGGTACCGATGTTCTGACCAAACAGAACATATACTGCCTGGGAAAGTCCAATTACACCGCTTCCTGCAAGTGCCTGAAGGATACCAACAGAAGCAGAAGAGGACTGGATGACAGCGGTGAACAGTGCACCAGCAAGGATACCCAGTACAGGGTTGGAGAACTTGGTCATCAGGTTGATGAAGGTCTGGGAATCACGCAGCGGCATCATCGCGGAGCTCATCATATCCATACCGATAAACAGGATACCCAAACCGGCAATGATTTTACCGTAGTGATGAACCTTTTCCTTCTTGATAAAGACGATGAGCGCAACACCGATAAAGGCGAACAGAGGGGCAAAGGCACCAATGTCCAGAGCGATCAGCTGACCGGTGATGGTGGTACCGATGTTAGCACCCATGATAATCCAGACAGCCTGGCCCAATGTCATCATACCGGAGTTTACAAAGCCGACAACCATGACGGTTGTTGCAGAAGAGGACTGGATGGCAGCGGTGATGCCGGCGCCGACCAGAACACCAAGAAAACGATTTGCAGTCAGTTTTTCCAGGATTTTTTTCATGCGGTTTCCGGCTGCAGCTTCGAGACCGTTACTCATCATCTGCATGCCATAAAGGAACAAACCAAGACCACCAAGCAGGCTAATTAGATCTGTTATCTTCACAATACTTCCTCCATGATTTTACAAAAATTTATTTTACTATTAATTTTATACACAAAATTTGAAATAAAAGCAAGATGCAACGCGCAAATTTAACACGATTTTACATGGATTTAACATTGAAATTTTATTAAGACAAATGCAGTATTTGAGAGAAACAAAGGCTTTTGTTAAACCCTTTTAAAATAAGTTGTGATTGAAAAGAGCTTTTGTGTATCTTTTCTAAAGTGTGTTAAAACAATAACATTTAAAAATCTATGAGTGTAAAAGGAAATTTCTGTAAAAGACAATAGAATTGCTCCGATTGTTGTGGTAAAATGAAAGAAAAGGATGAATCATGTTAAGGTGCGGGGAGGAAGTTTTATGATGCGATATCAAAAAATAGTTTCTGTGCTGATGACATTTCTTGTCCTGCTGAATGTTTCTGCCTGTGCACGAAGCATACAGGATGATTTGCAAAGTTCTTCGGAAGAAGCGCATGAGGAACAAAGTGAAGCTAAAGAAGCAAAATCTGTTTTGCCAAATTCCTGGAAGATGGAGCAGTTTGTGATTGCGGGATTTGACAAAGATGGTCCGAGCGATTTTGGAAGGCAGGTTTCTTTATCTAACAAAGAGCAGGCAGAACTTTTACAGTTACTTGATATCGAAAGCTGGGAATCGTGTGAGGGGATAGAGCATGGGCTTTCTGTCTGTCTGACCGTTGCGGACAAAGAGCTGCAACACTTTCTTTCGGTGCAGGATGCAGGAGAAGAGGGAAGTGTCATCCTGCTGCTCGACCAGACCAGCGGCAAAAGGTGGCTGTATCGGGCATCTGAACAGACAGCAAAACAGGCAGAGCAATTGGCGGCTAGGTTGCAAGCAGAATAAGAAAGATGAAGTTCGAAAACAGGGCGAAGGCATATGAGAGCTTTCGCCCTGTTCTTTTTGCATGGACTTTCCTGATAGGAAAATAAAAACTTTCCAAATTGTATAGCTGTTCCCTTCTAAAAAGGAAAGTCGGGTGGTATGATAAGTTCAGAAGGAAAAAGCGAAAGGGGAAACGGAGAATGGAAGGAAAACTTGCCGAAAATATCCGTGCTTTGCGGAAGGAAAAAAAGATGACCCAGGAACAGCTTGCCGAATGTCTGGATGTGACGGTCGGAGCGGTTTCCAAGTGGGAGAGCGGGGGTTCACTTAGATAAAGATACCACACCAATCCCACGCTGACTTTTGCTCAACCAATACAGCCGGAGGGCTGGATAACAAGAAAAGGCGGTATGCGCCCCGTGGAGGGGTAGCATATCGCCTTTTCTTGTGGGGGTTTCCAAAGGGGGCAACGCCCCCATTTGGCACACGACTTTGCGAAGCAAAGTGTAGTGTGTTATACGCT
>PPYF01422275.1_pt1 | contig 10533 bp, 9 predicted proteins | sample 1559871 | NCBI WGS metagenome assembly PPYF01 (sample SAMN08240021, study PRJNA423297) | Human gut metagenome, whole genome shotgun sequencing project.
AACCAGAAGAAGTCGAGTGGCAAACTGCGGCGATTGAAGGCAAGCTCGACCTGCTGGTGACGCTCGACTTCCGCATGTCCAGTACCTGCCTGTTCTCCGATATCGTTCTGCCCACCGCCACCTGGTACGAAAAAGACGATATGAATACCTCGGATATGCATCCATTTATTCATCCGCTTTCTGCGGCGGTCGATCCGGCGTGGGAATCACGCAGCGACTGGGAAATCTACAAAGGTATCGCTAAAGCCTTTTCGCAAGTGTGCATAGGGCATCTCGGCAAAGAAACCGACGTGGTATTACAACCACTGCTGCATGACTCCCCGGCAGAGCTTTCACAGCCGTGTGAAGTGCTCGACTGGCGCAAAGGCGAGTGCGATCTGATTCCAGGCAAAACCGCGCCGAATATTGTGGCGGTGGAGCGCGACTACCCTGCTACCTATGAACGCTTTACCTCACTCGGGCCATTGATGGACAAACTTGGCAACGGCGGTAAAGGGATTTCGTGGAATACCCAGGATGAAATTGATTTCCTCGGTAAACTCAATTACACCAAGCGTGATGGCCCGGCAAAGGGGCGTCCGCTGATTGACACCGCCATTGACGCATCAGAAGTGATTCTGGCACTGGCACCGGAAACCAACGGCCATGTTGCAGTCAAAGCGTGGCAAGCGCTGGGCGAGATCACCGGACGCGAACATACCCATCTGGCGCTGCACAAAGAGGACGAGAAGATTCGCTTTCGCGATATTCAGGCGCAGCCGCGTAAAATTATCTCCAGCCCCACATGGTCTGGTCTGGAAAGCGATCACGTTTCCTATAACGCGGGATACACCAACGTTCATGAGTTAATTCCGTGGCGCACGCTGTCAGGACGCCAGCAACTCTATCAGGATCATCCGTGGATGCGTGCTTTTGGTGAAAGTCTGGTGGCTTATCGCCCGCCTATCGACACCCGTAGCGTCAGTGAAATGCGCCAGATACCGCCAAACGGCTTCCCGGAGAAAGCCCTTAACTTCCTGACGCCGCACCAGAAATGGGGCATTCACTCAACCTACAGTGAAAACCTGCTAATGCTGACGCTCTCTCGCGGTGGACCGATTGTCTGGCTCAGCGAAACCGATGCCCGTGAACTGACCATTGTCGATAACGACTGGGTGGAAGTGTTTAACGCCAATGGCGCGCTGACTGCCCGCGCGGTGGTCAGCCAGCGTGTACCGCCGGGCATGACCATGATGTATCACGCTCAGGAACGCATTATGAATATTCCTGGTTCGGAAGTAACTGGCATGCGCGGCGGCATTCATAACTCGGTCACCCGCGTTTGTCCGAAACCAACGCATATGATTGGCGGTTACGCGCAGCTGGCCTGGGGCTTTAACTACTACGGCACCGTCGGCTCAAACCGCGACGAATTCATCATGATCCGCAAGATGAAGAACGTTAACTGGCTGGATGATGAAGGTCGCGATCAGGTACAGGAGGCGAAAAAATGAAAATACGTTCGCAAGTCGGCATGGTGCTTAACCTCGATAAATGTATCGGCTGCCATACCTGTTCGGTGACCTGTAAAAACGTCTGGACCGGACGCGAAGGCATGGAGTACGCATGGTTTAACAACGTCGAAACCAAACCGGGCATTGGTTATCCGAAAAACTGGGAAGATCAGGAAGAATGGCAAGGCGGCTGGGTGCGTGATGTGAATGGCAAGATACGCCCGCGTCTGGGCAGCAAAATGGGCGTGATTACCAAAATTTTCGCCAACCCGGTAGTGCCGCAGATTGACGATTACTACGAACCTTTCACCTTCGACTACGAACATTTGCATAGCGCGCCGGAAGGCAAACATATTCCCACCGCCCGTCCGCGTTCACTGATTGACGGCAAACGGATGGACAAAGTGATCTGGGGCCCAAACTGGGAAGAACTGCTGGGCGGCGAATTTGAAAAACGAGCCCGCGACCGCAACTTCGAGGCCATGCAAAAGGAGATGTACGGGCAGTTTGAAAACACCTTCATGATGTACCTGCCGCGCTTGTGCGAACACTGCCTTAACCCCAGTTGTGTAGCGACCTGCCCCAGCGGCGCTATCTACAAACGCGAAGAAGACGGCATTGTGCTGATCGATCAGGATAAATGCCGTGGCTGGCGTTTGTGCATTAGCGGTTGCCCATACAAAAAAATCTACTTCAACTGGAAAAGCGGTAAGTCAGAAAAATGTATTTTCTGTTATCCGCGAATTGAGTCCGGTCAGCCAACAGTCTGCTCCGAAACCTGCGTGGGTCGCATCCGGTATCTGGGCGTGCTGCTCTACGACGCCGACCGCATCGAAGAAGCAGCGAGTACCGAACGAGAGGTCGATCTCTATGAACGCCAGTGCGAAGTGTTCCTCGATCCGCACGATCCCTCGGTGATCGAAGAAGCCCTGAAACAAGGTATTCCACAAAACGTGATTGACGCTGCCCAGCGTTCGCCTGTCTACAAAATGGCGATGGACTGGAAACTGGCGCTACCGCTGCACCCTGAATACCGCACCCTGCCGATGGTCTGGTACGTTCCTCCGCTGTCACCGATTCAGTCCTACGCTGATGCGGGCGGCTTGCCGAAAAGCGAAGGCGTGCTGCCCGCCATCGAAAGCCTGCGTATTCCGGTGCAATATCTCGCCAATATGTTGAGTGCCGGTGATACCGGTCCGGTACTGCGGGCGCTGAAACGGATGATGGCGATGCGCCACTATATGCGTTCACAAACCGTGGAAGGCGTTACTGATACTCGTGCCATCGACGAAGTAGGCCTGAGCGTCGCCCAGGTCGAAGAGATGTATCGTTGCCACGGTTCGGACAGCAAATTCAACCTGTTCAACAGTAGCCGTATCGATGCCATCAACATCACCGAAGTGCGCGACAAAGCGGAGGGCGAATAATGCAGATCCTCAAAGTGATCGGCCTGTTGATGGAGTACCCAGACGAGTTGTTGTGGGAGTGTAAGGACGACGCGCTGGCGCTTATCCGCCGCGACGCGCCGATGCTCACCGATTTTGCACTCGACCTGCTCAACGCCCCGCTGCTGGATAAACAGGCCGAATGGTGTGAAGTGTTTGACCGCGGGCGCACCACGTCGCTGCTGCTGTTTGAACATGTTCATGCCGAGTCCCGCGATCGCGGCCAGGCAATGGTGGACCTGCTGGCGGAGTATGAAAAGGTCGGTCTGCTGCAACTGGCAGGAAGCCCTCTGTCAAGTGACAGTGTCATAAAACAGATTCGCAGTGAAGAGCGTGACGACACCCACCAGGCGCTGGATGCGGTGTGGGAAGAAGAACAGGTGAAGTTTATTGAAGATAACGCCACGGCGTGTGACAGCTCGCCGCTTAATCAATATCAGCGACGCTTTAGCCAGGATGTCGCGCCGCAGTATGTCGACATCAGTGCGGGAGGTGGGAAATGATTCAGTATCTGAACGTCTTTTTTTACGATATCTACCCGTACTTGTGCGGCACGGTTTTTATCCTTGGAAGCTGGCTGCGCTACGACCACGGGCAGTACACCTGGCGCGCCGCCTCCAGCCAGATGCTGGATAAACGCGGGATGGTGCTGTGGTCGAACTTGTTCCATATCGGCATTTTGGGGATTTTCTTCGGGCACCTGTTCGGCATGTTAACGCCACACTGGATGTACGCGTGGTTTCTGCCGGTGGCGGTAAAACAGCAGATGGCGATGATCCTCGGCGGAATATGCGGGGTATTGACGCTGATTGGCGGTGCGGGGCTACTGGTGCGTCGTTTAACAAATCCGCGTATCAGGGCGACGTCTTCTGGTGCGGATATCCTGATCCTCGCCATTTTGTTAATTCAGTGCATTCTTGGGTTAACCACCATTCCTTTTTCAGCACAACATCCGGACGGCAGTGAAATGATGAAGTTGGTGGGCTGGGCGCAAAGCATCGTCACTTTCCAGGGCGGTGCATCTACGCATCTTGATGGTGTCGCCTTTATATTCCGCGTTCATCTGGTGCTTGGAATGACCATCTTCCTGCTCTTCCCGTTCACCCGACTGGTGCATGTCTGGAGCGCGCCGTTTGAGTACTTTACTCGTCGGTATCAGATTGTGCGTTCGCGGCGTTAATTCTCACGCGGGCCGGATAGCCCTTCGCTCTCCGGCCACTTGCAGGCTATGATAGTTCTCCAGCCACAGGAGAACATTAATGAAACCGCAGGTTTACCACGTCGATGCTTTTACCTCTCAACCATTTCGCGGCAATTCTGCCGGTGTTGTTTTCCCCGCCGATAATCTCAGTGAAGCGCAAATGCAGCTTATCGCCCGCGAGTTAGGTCATTCGGAAACTGCTTTTCTGCTGCACAGCGACGACAGCGATGTGCGCATCCGCTACTTTACGCCAACGGTTGAAGTTCCGATTTGTGGTCACGCGACAGTAGCTGCGCACTATGTACGTGCAAAGGTGTTAGGTTTAGGAAATTGCACGGTCTGGCAAACATCGCTGGCAGGAAAACATCGTGTGACTATCGAAAAGCAAAATGATGATTATCGTATTTCGCTGGAACAAGGTACTCCAGGCTTTGAGCCACCACTGACAGGTGAAACACGAGCGGCAATTATCAACGCGCTTCATCTCACTGAAGACGATATTTTGCAAGGCTTGCCAATCCAGGTGGCTACCACCGGACACTCAAAAGTGATGATTCCACTGAAGCCGGAAGTGGATATCGACGCCCTTTCGCCTGACCTTGCTGCGCTGACCGCAATCAGCAAGCAGATTGGCTGCAATGGTTTCTTCCCGTTCCAGATCCGCCCAGGCAAAAGCGAAACCGACGGTCGCATGTTCTCGCCTGCGATTGGTATTGTGGAAGATCCGGTGACCGGGAATGCCAATGGTCCGATGGGCGCATGGTTAGTACATCACAACGTATTATCCCACGATGGCAACGTGTTGCGTGTTAAAGGCCATCAGGGGCGCGCATTGGGGCGTGATGGTGTAATTGATGTGACGGTGACAATTCGAGATAACCAACCGGAGAAAGTCACCATTTCTGGCGCGGCGGTGATTTTGTTTCATGCCGAATGGGCAATTGAACTCTGAAACCGTTGCCTGATGCGCTTCGCTTATCAGGTCTACAACCGGGCTAATGTAGGCCGGATAAGGCGTTTACGCCACATCCGGCAACCTGACATAAATTATTTTCCCGCCTCCGGGTGCGTATCAAACGCCGCCATCACCAGCGCTAACTCATCCACAGTAAAGCCATGTTTCGCATCATCTACGCCCAGACCAAACTGTTCCTGCATCACGGCATATAACGACGCCACATCTGGTAGATTTCGCTGCTCAACTGCGTGCCCATTTTCATAATGGGTAAAATGAAAATTGGTCAGCGTTAGCTTGCCACCGTCCGGCAAATGGCGACACATCAGCAAATGATGGCGAAAATGCGACTGCGGCCAGTGCGCCGACCAGAAATTGCCCATCACATAATCGCTTTGTTGCTGCTCGCAGAGATCAAAACGGTACATCGACTGCCAGTGCTGATGATGATTAAACTGCAATACCCAATCATCACCCTCTTGCAACAACCGATACTCTCCGTGTGGCGTGGTTTGCATGATATCCGGCATTAAACGAATCGGCGCGGTTAGCGTCTGCCCACCGAAACCGACATCAGCAATCCATTTTTCCCCTTCCAGTTCCACCAACAGCAAACGATGGGTGCGCGGCGGTAATGCTGGCGGATTTGATAACACTACGCGACCTAACAAGCTGCGAACGTTAAACCCCAGCTCGCGTAACACCCGCTCAAACACGCCATTCTGCTCAAAACAGTAACCGCCACGACGGGCTATCACCAGTTTATCTTCCAGCGATTGATCATCAAGCTGTATTTCCCTCGGCAGCAAAACGTCGAGATTTTCAAACGGAATGGTGCAATTGTGTTTCAGGTGCAATGCACGCAGCGTATCAATATTGGCCGCAGCAGCTCCCAACCAGTTAATACGGGCAAAATAATGATTCAGAATGGGCGTCATCAGGCGTTTCCCTTAGTGGTTTTCTCAACTTATAACCTGGAATAGACGCCGCACTGGCTATTTTGTGCGATCGCGGACATGCATCACGTTCGCAAATCGCCAATCCCGTTAATTTCGTTACTTATTGCGTTACGAGCTACGCTTTTAAAACACCCTTCATAGCGAGGCGATATCGTGAGCCAATTCATTCCCGTCGAATTACACCATGCCAGCCGTCTGTTAAATCATGGCCCAACTGTCATGATCACCAGTTTCGATGAGCAATCCCAGCGGCGTAACATTATGGCAGCAGCCTGGTCGATGCCCGTAGAGTTTGAACCGCCACGCGTGGCGATTGTGGTAGATAAATCGACATGGACCAGGGAGTTGATTGAACGTAACGGTAAGTTTGGCATCGTTATCCCGGGCGTTGCGGCGACTAACTGGACGTGGGCGGTGGGAAGTGTGTCGGGTCGTGAAGAAGATAAATTTAATTGCTACGGCATTCCGGTAGTGAGAGGCCCGGTGCTTGGTTTGCCGCTGGTCGAGGAAAAATGTCTGGCGTGGATGGAGTGTCGCCTGCTACCTGCAACTTCCGCGCAAGAAAAATACGATACGCTATTTGGCGAAGTGGTATCAGCAGCGGCAGACGCACGGGTATTTGTCGAAGGCCGCTGGCAGTTTGATGATGATAAGCTCAATACGTTGCATCATTTAGGTGCTGGCACGTTTGTTACCAGTGGTAAGCGAGTTACGGCGGGCTAAAGAATCATATGCAGCAACCAAGTTGTTTAAGCAATGTTTCCATATGAGTTAAAGCATATTTTATCTCACGATTGCATATTTTTAGTGAAGATTAATTTATCCTCACCAACATCATAGTAATTGCGTATTATCGCCTCATTGATAAAGCCCTGTTTTGTATAAAATGCGCGGGCGGCACTAAAATCGATATGGCTGGCGGTCTCTACTAATAGTAGTCTTGCCTGTTTAATTGTGAGCTCTTTTCTATTTCGTTAATCAGCAGATGTCTCACTCCCTGGCGCTGATGGGAAGGACTGATCCAGAGCATTAATAAATTTCAGACATCATTTGTCATCATTTCAGAAGCACAGTAGGCAATCCCTGCCAGTCCCAAGTGTTCTTGTTCTGCACTAAACCATAAATCGGCAGATTGACCTGAGAAATAATGTGTTAGTGTTTTTTGTACATGATGAAGGCCATCTTGATCAAATTGATCCCTGTCAAGCAGCATATCCATTAATGGTTCAACATCTGAAGGTTTGACTGGTCGTATAAACATGGAACTCCTTATTTATTGATGAATATTTGAAAATTGTTTGCATGGAACGCGGTTAACCTGAATTTTCAGCGGAAGTTTCACTCAAAGGCTTTATTAAGCCGCTCCTTATGTCCTTTTACAGCAAATAAATAATTACCTCCCTGTTTTTGTATCTTCTCTGCAATATCTTTCTGGCAACCCATCGCATCAGTTGTGATAATTTCACCTTTAATATCCAACATGTTAGTATCAATTATTGAACATAAAATGTAAATTATTTAGTGCAAAAAAGCGGCGCACCGTGTTCTTTCCCATATTCCTAATATGGCAACTTTAAGTTATCGCCGTCTATACTTATAGAAATTTCATCAGGGGTGACGTAAATAGAATTTTTTTCATCCTCAATTGCCCATAACTGATTAATAAAAAAGTGTTTTTTTCATCCAACAACAAATTATTACATGTAGTAAAATTATTAATATCAAAAAAATCATCAGCACAATTAATTTTTAAATTTAAAAAATAAAGAAAAATATTATTGATTGATTTGAGTGTAAACCACTTGTCATTAACAAATTTATAGCCAGATGATTTTATAAAATAATAATTATCTCCTGGTATAAAGGCATACATATCATTTAAGGTTATACTCAACAAAAAACTACGACCTAGTTTAATAGTATTCCACCGTTCAGGATTCGTATTAATTTCAAAAGGACATGAACCACCTAAGTAGTCCAACGTGATATTCCCAGAGTTGATTCTGAATGGTTTTTTGCATATCGCATCATATTCATCTCCTTTTCCATCTTTTACTTTCATAGGTAGATAATATTTAGAAAAAAAATACGTGGTAGAGCTATTGTTAGTAAAGGTTATGTTAGCAAAAATCCTGTTATTTTTTTTACTCATAGCTAATTGAGCATTGACATCCGCTATATAATTCATATGATTGCATTTTTTCTTACACTCATCATAATTTTCGATAGGATAAATTAATGGCCTTCCTTTGATATCTCTCTCAAGCCCAAACCCGTATTTTTTTATTAAAACCATTTCATCCGCAGTCGATTGAAAGGAATAGAAAAATATAATATTTACGATTGTCATTATTATGATTTTTTTTATAGCTTGCAGCATTAATATATTTCTCGACTTATTAGTTAATGGAGAAGTGCTTTTTCTAATTCCGCTATTTTTTCTTAACTGAATTGCTTAATATTTCATCATCAATCGAGTCTATCTCACTTTCAATTAATCTTATTTCAAAATATCTTTCTATGTTATATGCATTCTCAAATATTTGATCTTTTTGTTTAGAGATCAGTTTAGTTGCAATACGGATATGTTCGTCATATGAAACTTCATCCTCTTTGCACGTTGAATATTTATCAGTAGTTGTATAATCCTGTGACCACATACCACCTTTTTTATTATCCCCATAATACCACTGAATATGAGACATTTCATGACATAAAGTAGCAACATGAGAATCCTTTCCCGTTACTGGATTTTTTTTGCCATCTCTATACTCAAATTTTGCGCCTATGTTAATTATATAGGGCATATCCTTACTTGGGCTGACGAATGCTGCAAATTCATTACAACCTGTATAATTTATAAAACTGCTCATTGTTAAATCATTAGCTATAATCATTAATCTTCTCACACCATCCATCATAAGAAATCTAGCATTCATGCGCCTACCTGTATTATGTCCATATTTTCTTATATTAACCTCCTTATTTCCTTTAACACCAAAGATCTTACTGAAATCATATTCCTCCTGTGCTCCCCATCTCAAAAGATCATCTGCTCTTTTTATCAAAACCAACTTTTGTGCCTTACGAGCCTTATCAATCATTATTTTAAAATGATCTGTTATTTTTTGCTCTTTCACACATTCTTCTGGCTCTGGCTTTGGTTGTCCAGAAGTTTGATTATTATCGTCCATAGTGTCCTTCCATTGAGAGAAAATCATCATTCGCAAATAGCAACTTCACTTTAATTTCATGTTTGCTAGATACAAAAAAACGCTCTGTATACCCCTCTTCATCCGTTTCTCCGTGGGTCTGCGTGCCATCCTCAAAGAAGGCAATGTAGCGGGTTTCTGAATACGGTATCCCGTCATCGTCTGTAAAATGGAACTGGAGAGTATATTTTTCAGGTTCATCCTCATCGTCACCTCGATCATCACCACCACTTCCGGTCACGCAGTTCCCTCCAGAGTCTTCATTTTCTTCTCCGGAATCACTGCCATCACCACTCTTCTCATCCCCCAGTGTCTTCAGCACCGTCGGTTGCAGCGCCGGCACCGGCGTCCCCGGACTACCGCCGCTATTGAGACTGATTTTCGGCCCGACGATGTCCACGCCCCCTGAATGGATGACCACAAACGAGCCACCCACCTTCAGGCTTATCCGGCTGCTGCTCTCCAGCACGATATCCCCGTCGACCTTTATCCCCAGCGCGCCACTCACCTTCCTCGCCAGGTCCCCCTTCACCACCAGGCTGTGCTTTCCCTCCACCAGGCTGACATGGTTCCCCGTCGTCTTATGCTCCTGCTTCCCTTCCACCGTCACTTTACGGTCATTTCTGACGTACAGGCCGTCATCATTACTCACGCTCACCGTCCGGTCATTCGTCACCTGCAGCGTCTGGTCATTACGTACCGTGATGCACCGGTCGTTCGCCACCGTGATACTCTGGTCGTGGCCCCCTTCTTTTCTGGTCCCGACCTGAACCGTCTGCCCCTTCACCACCGTTATCTTCTGGTCGTTCCCGATGGTCTCCGTATGGTCATGTTTCACATCCGTCGTCCGGTCGTTAAGTACCTCCGTGTCCATGTTCTTCTGCGCGTGGATATAGACCTGTTCCTTATCCGTCGCATCCTCAAAGCGCAACTCATTAAAACCGCTTCCTTTATAGGTCTTCGACCGTATCGTCATCTGCGTCTTCGTTCCCGGCAGGTCCCCCGGCGAACGGTTGTCCTCATGGTACGTCCGGCCCATGACCAGCGGCTGGTCCGGGTCCCCGTTCAGAAAATCAACAATCACCTCCTGGCCCACCCGCGGTATCGCCAGATTACCAAATCCCGGCCCCGCCCACGCCTGCGACACACGCACCCAGCACGAACTCTCCTCCGTCATCCCGTGATAACGGTCCCAGTGAAACTTCACCCGTACCCGGCCATGTTCATCACAGAAGATTTCCTCTCCCGCAGGCCCGGTGACAATGGCG
>PPYF01221195.1_pt1 | contig 10532 bp, 9 predicted proteins | sample 1559871 | NCBI WGS metagenome assembly PPYF01 (sample SAMN08240021, study PRJNA423297) | Human gut metagenome, whole genome shotgun sequencing project.
AGATGCGCGCCATCAAGGACGCCGAGGAGATCGAGCTCATGCGCCATGCGCAGTCGATCACCGACGCCGCCTTCCAGCATATGCTCGGCTTTATTAAGCCCGGTATGACCGAGAAGCAGGTTCGCAACGAGCTCGAGAACTTTATGTTCGCCAACGGTGCCGACAGCCTGGCCTTCGGCTCCATCGTGGCGAGCGGTCCCAACACCGCCAACCCGCACGCCGTGCCGAGCGATCGCGTGATCGAGAAGGGCGACTTCGTCCTCATGGATTACGGCGCAGGCTACTGCGACTATCGCTCCGACATGACGCGTACCGTCGTGATGGGCGAGCCCACGCAGGAGCAGCTTGACCTGTACGCGCTCGTGCGCCGTACGCACGAGGAGTGCGTCGCCGCCATCCATCCGGGCGTCGAGGGCAACGACATTTTCAAGCTTTCCAAGAAGATCATCGGCGATGCCGGCTATGGCGATTACTACAACCATGGCCTGGGTCACGGCGTTGGCATCGACATCCACGAGCTGCCCAACTTCAACCGCAGCAAGAACATCATCGAGGTCGGCTCGGTTGTCACCATGGAGCCCGGCGTGTACCTGCCCGGTGTGGGCGGCGTACGCCTGGAGGACTACGGCGTGGTCACCGAGAACGGCTACGAGCCCTTCACCAAGACGCCGCATGACCTCCACGTCATCGATTGCTAGTCTACTTCGTAGATAGTTTGGGGCGGGGCGTTCGAAATGATTCGGGCGCCCCGCGTTCTCTTTTTATGCGCTCGCTGCAGGCGCCGTCTGCAAGTGTATAATTTCGGTCGTATGTAATTTGGACGCTTGTGCGTTCTGCCCATAACAAGAAAGGTCGCTATGCCTACCATTTCTACCGCCGACTTCAAGAACGGCCTCGGTCTCCGCATTAAGGACAAGGTCTACACCATCGTCGAGTTCCAGCATGTCAAGCCGGGCAAGGGCGGCGCGTTTGTGCGCTATAAGACCCGCGACATCAAGAGCGGCCGCGTCGTCGAGAACACCTGCAACGCCGGCACCAAGTTCGAGAGCGTCATGCTCACCACCCGTGAGTTCCAGTACCTCTACAACGATGGCGCCGACTACATCTTCATGGACAATGAGACCTATGAGCAGGTTCCCGTTCCCGAGGACATGGTGGGCGAGAACGCCAAGTGGCTGCGCGAGAATGACACCTGCCAGCTGCTCTTCGCCGACGACGAGCTCATGGGCGTGACCCCGCCGATGTTCATCGAGACCACCATCGTCCAGACCGACCCGGGCTTCAAGGGCGATACCGTCCAGGGTTCCACCAAGCCGGCCACCATCGACACCGGCGCTGTCATCCAGGTCCCCATGTACCTCAACGAGGGCGAGGTCATTAAGGTTGACACCCGCGACGGCAAGTTCGTCTCCCGCGTCTAGCAACCAACTCTTCTAGGAGGACTCATGCCCCAGGAAATCAAGATTGACGGCATCGGCATTTCGCCCGATGTTCTGACCGCCATCGTCTCGCGCGCCGTCACGGATGTCGAGGGCATCGCCTCCGTGGGCGTCAAGGACCTTGCCACCAACCTTGTCTCCATGATGCTTTCGTCCAAGGCCCCGGCTTCCGAGCCGGCGGTCGAGGCCGAGGTCATCGGCGACAAGCTCGCGCTTACCGTGCGCGTCGTGGTGTTCTTTGGCTATCCGTTCAAGAAACTCGCCGAGGCCGTTCGCGCCGCCGTGGTTGCCGCCATCGACGCCCAGGTGGGCGTCGAGGTCGAGCGCGTTGACGTTTGCATCGACGGCCTCGTTTTCCCCAAGGAGTAACCTTTGAGCCTTAAGGTTTATCGCGGGCGTACGCTTGCCCGCAGTCAGGCGCTTCAGCTGCTGTTTCAGGCCGAGGCCACGGACAGCCCGCTCGAGCGCGTCCTCGAGGGCGATTTCCTGATCTCGAAGGGTCCCCTCGACCCCTATGCGCTGGAGCTGTGCCGCGGTGCCTACGAGCACATTGACCGCATCGACTGCGCCCTGCGCTCCGTCGCCAAGAACTGGGATCTTATGCGCATGCCCGGTGCCGACCGCAATCTGCTGCGCATCGCCGTCTATGAGATGCGCTTCCTCACCGACGAGGAGGTCTCGGATGCCATCGTGATCAACGAGGCAGTCGAGCTTGCCAAGGCCTATGGCACCGACCAGTCCGCGTCGTTTGTCAACGGCGTGCTTGGCAAGATCGCTCGTAGCGAGGAGCTGCCGGGCGAGGACCTGTATCAGGAGCTGCTGGCCGAGGACCGTGCCCGCGAGGAGGCCCAGGCTGCCGAGGCTGCCGCCAAGGTTGCCGCTGCTCAGGCTGCGGCCGGCGTTCTCGATGAGGGCGCCGAGGTCGCCGAGGCCGAGACCGGTACCGTTGAGGAGTAGCCATGCCAGAGGGTTCCGTCCGCAACTTCGACGAGATCTCGGACCGCTTGGACCAGATTATCGCGACCGTTCGCTCCAAGGATACGTCCCTGGAGCGTTCGCTCGATTTGTTTGACGAGGCGATCGAGCTGGGCTCTCGTGCGGTCGACATGGTCGATAAGTTTGAGCTGACGCCTCGCGAGGCAGATAAGCTCGAGCAGGAATACGATGAGGATGCGGCAAACGAATCCAAGGATAGCCAGGCCGCGTCTCCGGATACGAATGGTTGATGGCATTCATGAAACGTGTGCGTCTTGATGACGAACTGATTTCACAGGGCATCTGCGCCGATCGCGCGGATGCCCTTCGCACTCTTATGGCCGGCTTGGTCTCGAGTGGCGGCGAGCGTTTGACCTCACCGGGCCTTAAGGTGACGCCGGGCCTGCCGTTGCACGTGAAGGGTCGTATTCCCTACGTTGGGCGCGGCGGGCTCAAGCTCGAGGGCGCGCTCGATGCGTTTTGTATCGATCCCACGGGCCTTGCCTGCCTCGATGTGGGATGCTCCACGGGCGGCTTTACCGATTGCCTGCTCAAGCGCGGCGCCGCCACAGTCGTTTCGGTCGATGTGGGTCGCGCTCAGTTTGATTGGTCGCTGCGCCAAGACGATCGCGTGACGCTCCATGAACGCACCAACGTGACGCAGCTGCCCGAGCTCGGCTACGGCGGCGCTATCGACCTGGCCGTGTGCGATGTGTCGTTTACGAGTATCGCAAATATCATCGACGCCGTGATGGCGTGCCTGAAGCCTTCGGGTTCGTTTTGCACGCTCGTAAAACCCCAGTTTGAGGCGCCGGCTGCGCTGGTGGGCGAGGGCGGTATCGTGACCGACCCCGCCGTCCGTCGCGATACGCTCACGGCGGCGATTGAGCTCTTTGCCGCCAAGGGCCTGTTCCCGCTCGACGTGTGCGTGTCGCCCATCCACGGCGCCAAGGGCAACGTTGAGTTTTTCCTGTACGGCACGAGGTTTGCACCCGGCGAACGCACCGACGATGAGCTTCAATCCCAGGTATCGGTTTTGAGCGAGAAAGCTGCAACGCTATGAAGGTCTTTCTGGTTCCCAATTACTACAAGCAAGAGGCGGTCGAGAGCGGCCTGATGCTCGAGCTTTGGCTTTCGCGCCAAGGTTACGAGGTCGCATGGGCTGCCGACCAGCGCTCTAAGATTCAGAGCGCGCCCGATGTTGACGATGCCGACTTGGTTATTACGCTCGGCGGCGACGGCACGCTGCTGCGTGCCGCCCGCATTCTCAACTACCGTGAGATTCCCATTTTGGGTCTTTCCTATGGTCATTTGGGTTTTTTGACGGCCGCGAGCCCCGAGGAGCGCGACATTTTGCAGGTCGTGAGCGATGCCCTGTCCGGCGAGCTCCATGTGAGCCGCCGCGCCACCATCGCCGCCGATATCGTTTCGGTTCGCGAAGACGGTACGAAGGATGTTGTGCGCACGTTTGCTCTCAACGATATGGCGCTTACGCGCGGGCCCCTGTCCGATATGGTCGAGTTCGATATCACGGTGTCCGGCCATCATATCGACCGCCTGCGCGGCGACGGCGTGGTCGTATCGACGGCGACCGGCTCCACCGGCTACGCGCTTTCCGCCGGCGGCCCTATCGTCAGCCCCGATTACACGGGAATGGTATGCGTGCCCATCGCCCCGCATACCATTCAGGCTCGCGCTTTTTTGACCTCGCCGAGCGATGTCGTGGAGATCTTTATGTCCGATGACCGCCCGAGCGTTCCGGCGATTGCCATCGACGGACAGTTTATTACCTGCGATGGCACGGTCGAGAGCGTGGCTGTGCGTCGCGGTCCCGGCGATGTGCTGCTGCTGGATTACGGCCCCGAGAGCTTCTATAACTCGGTGAGCCGCGTGTTCTACGGAGTGCGTCATGATCGATGAGCTGCAGGTTTCCAATATCGCGCTCATTCGTGAGGCGACGTTGGTTCCGAGTGCGGGCCTAACGGTTTTGACCGGAGAAGCCGGCGCCGGTAAGACCGCGCTGCTCTCGGCGCTCAAGCTCATTTTGGGCGAGCGCGCGGATTCGTCGACGGTGCGCGAGGGTGAGGCACTTGCCAGCGTCGAGGCGCGCCTGTTTGACGGCCCGCACGACACAGAGGGCTTCACCGTGCGGCGCAGTCTTTCTGCCGAAGGCCGCAGTCGCGTAAAAATTGACGGCCGTATCGCCAGCGTGCGCGAGCTTTCTGAGCGCGTCGGCGTGATGATGGATCTTTGCGGCCAGCACGAGCACCAGCGCCTGCTTGACCCGTCGCATCATGTTGCCATGGTTGATGCATGGGCAGGGCGCCCGGCACTCGAGGCGCTCGAGCACTACCGTGCTTGCTTTAAAGCCTCGCGCGCGGCTGCCAAGGAGGTCCGTCGCGTCGAGGAGGCCTCGCGTGCGCAGGGGAGCCGCGTCGAGGAGGCGCGCTTCGCCCTGGAGCGTATCGCCGAGGTCGACCCCAAGCCGGGTGAGTATGAGGAGCTCGAGGAGCTGCTGCCGCGCTCCGAGCATGCCGAGGTTCTGGTGGCCACGGCCAATGATGCCCATGAATCACTTGCAGCCGAAGGGGGAGCGCTCGATGCCGTGAACGGCGCCGTGGCGGAGCTTTCCCGTATGGTGGCCGTCGATCGCAAGCTGGGCGACATCGCCGATGCCCTTTCGGATGCCTGCATTTCGCTTGAGGATTGCGCCAACGAGCTGCGTGCTTATCGCGATGGGGTCGCCTTCGATCCGCGCGAGCTTACTCGTATGCGCGAGCGTTATTCCGATCTTAAGTCCCTGCTGCGTCAGTGGGGGCCCACTATGGACGATGTCTTTGCCACGCGCGATCGCTCACAAGAGCTGCTATCCCTGGTCGATGATGGCGATACGCAGATCAAGAAAGCACGCGAGGCACTCGGGAGTGCCGAGCGCGAGCTTTTTGCTGCTGCCAAGGCGCTTAAACGCGCGCGGAATACGGCAGCTCCTCGCTTTTGCCACGAGGTTGGTCGTCAGATGGCGCGCCTGGAAATGGGCGGCGCCGAGCTCGTTTGGGAGTCGCGCGATCTTCCGCGCGCCGAGTGGACGCCGGCGGGCCCTTCGAGCTACGAGCTTTTGTATCGCAGCGGTTCCGGATTGACGCCGCGCCCCCTGCGTCGCATCGCGTCGGGCGGTGAGCTGAGCCGCGTCATGCTGGCGAGTAAGGTTGTCCTTGGCAACGCAGATGGCGTGGATACGCTGGTGTTCGACGAGGTCGATGCCGGTGTCGGCGGCTCTACCGCACGTGCCCTCGCGAGTGTGCTTGCAGATCTCGCCGCTACGCATCAGGTGATTGTCGTAACCCACCTGGCGCAGGTTGCCGTCATGGCCGATAAACATTACGTGGTGAGCAAGGAGCCCGGCAACGTTCCCCAGACGCACCTGGACGAGATGACAGGAGACGCCCGTACCGCAGAGGTCGCCCGTATGCTGAGTGGCGATCAATCGGAGGCAAGCCTAGCGCACGCCAAGCAGATGCTGGAAGAAGCTCGAGGTTAGAACGAGCCGGCGATGTTGGGGGAATAAAATATCAGTAATCGTTGCCCCGCCACTTGCTTGTCTGCCCCGACCGTCAAAAACTATGCCGGTTTACTACGTTGAATGGGCGCAGCTCGAGCACAGCTAAAATTGAAAAAAGAAAACCGCAGGTAGAACGCCTGCGGTTTTCTTTTAAAACGCGATGTAGTCGCATGATCCGATTTCATCGTAGTAAACCGGCATAGTTTTGTGGGAACGGTACATAACGACCCCTGATAAAACCTACTCCACGACCTTATCCGGCTGGATGAGCTCCTCGTAGAAGCTGATGTGCTCTCGGGCGTCCTCGATTTCGGGAAGCAGGAAGTTGTAGATAACCTCGATGATCATCGTGGCGCTCATCTTGGAGAACGCAAAGTCACCCGTGGTGAGCAGCGCCTCGTGGTTCACGGTATTAAAGGTGTAGTCGGCCAGGCGAGCAAGCGGAGACTTGCTGTCGCTGCTAATGACGACTACGGTAGCTCCGCAGTCGCGAGCCGCCTTTGCCATGCGATTGAGTCGACGCGACTTGCCGGAGTTCGAGATCAGCACGATGACATCGCCCGGGCGCAATGTGAGCGCAAAGCCAATCGAGGTCTCGCTGATAGTGCTTGCCATGCAGCGAAGGCCCAGCTGAGAGAACTTAAACGTCGCGTCGAGCGCGACGGCATTGGTGTTGCCTACGGCTGCAAACTCGATAGCCCCTGCGTTCTTAAACGCGCGCACGACGGCTGCCAGTGTGTCGTGATCAATGCCATCGATGGTCGCATTGAGCTCGCTGACCTTGGCGGCGAGGATATTCTTGAGGCTCTGTTCCATATTGTCGAGCGATACCTCGTCGGTGAGTCCTTCATTGCGCTGGCTCTCCAGATCGCGCGCCAGCGAAAACTGGAAACTGCGAAAGCTGCCAAAACCCAGTTTGCGGCAGAAGCGCGAGACGGTTGCCTCGGAGGTTGCGGCGGCGCGCGAGAGCTGGGCGGCTGTCAGACGCGGTGCCTCGGACTGGTGCTCTAGGATATAGTCGACAATGCGCTGCTCGGACTCGCTGTATCCCTTGTGCGTACTAATAAGGGAGAGTGCGCTCTTGCTGCTATCGGACATGGGATGGCTCCTGGCTGGCATAAAAATCGGACTTGTTTCGTAATGTCGTAGTATAAGGGCATTTTCAATTACAAGATACACCTTGCCGTTTCAATAGTTGATGGTAAACTTTCATCGACCGTTTACGGTAATGAAAGAACCTTTCACCGGAGAAATGAGCTGTATTACTTCTCGTACAAGCGGTGGCTTGGTATCTTTCAGATGTGGAAAAGCGCGCAAGGACGCGCGTGTAGGGGAGCGCCTGCGGGCGCAAAACTTAAAAAGGAGGGACACATGGCTAAGTTTGACATCATCGCCGCCACCGGTTGCCCGACCGGCATCGCGCACACCTTCATGGCGAAGGAGGCGCTGGAGAAGGCAGCTGCCGAGCGCGGTCTGACCATTAAGGTCGAGACCCATGGCCAGGTCGGTGTCGAGAACGAGCTCACCAAGGGCGAGATCGCTGGCGCCAAGGCCGTCGTTGTCGCAGCTGATAAGGATGTCCAGGCGGAGCGTTTCGCCGGTAAGCCCATGGTTTCCGTTGGTGTTTCCAAGGCCCTGTCCGTCGAGGCTGCCGGCAAGCTGATCGACCGCGCACTCGCCGCCAAGGGCGACGACACGGTTGCGGCTGCTGCCGATGTCGAGGATGAGGTCGAGGAGAAGGAGTCCATCGGCCACATCATCTATAAGCACCTCATGAACGGCGTCAGCCACATGCTGGTCTTCGTCGTTGCCGGTGGTGTTCTGACCGCCGTTTCGTTCCTGTGGGGCATCACGTCCTTCGATTCGACGGCGGCCGACTACAACAGCTTCGCCGCTATGCTCAAGATTATCGGCGGCATCGCCATGAACCTCATGGTTCCCGTGCTTTCCGCCTACATCGCCGAGTCCATCGGCAAGCGCCCGGCACTCGTCCCCGGCTTCGTCGCCGGTATGATCGCCATCCAGGGTCTGCCTGTCGTCGAGGGACCCGACGGTACCATGCTCATTGACGCCGGCGGCACCGGTGTGGGCTTCGGCTTCCTGGGCGGCATCGTCGGCGGCTTCCTCGCTGGCTATGTCATCTTGCTGCTCGAGAAGGTCTTTGCCGGTCTGCCCAAGAACCTGGACGGTCTCAAGGCTATCTTCCTGTACCCGCTGTTCTCCACGCTGATTGTCGGTCTCGTGATGCTCGGCATCTCCGGCCCCATGGCTGCCATTAACACCGCCATGATGGACTTCCTCAAGGGTCTGTCTGCCTCCGGCGCTGTTGTCCTGGGTCTTGCTATCGGCTGCATGTGCGCCTTTGACATGGGCGGCCCGGTTAACAAGGCTGCTTACGTCACCGGTACCGCCATGCTCACCGAGGCCCTGGCAGCTGGTGTTGGCACCGACACCTACAACTTCGGCACCAACTTCATGGCTGCCGTCTCCGCCGCTTGCATCGTTCCGCCGCTGATCACCACCTTCGCCGTCATCGTCGGCAAGAAGTACTTCAGCCAGGAGGATCATGACGCCGGTGTCGTCAACCTCATCCTTGGTTGCACCCACATCACCGAGGGCGCCATTCCGTTCATGACCAAGAACATCTGGCCCGTCATGCCCATCATGATGCTCGGTTCCTCCATCGCCTCGATCCTGACCATTATGTTCAACGTCCACGATCCGGCGCCCCACGGTGGCTTCCTGGTCCTGCCCGTTGTCGAGAACGGTCCGCTGTGGGTCCTCGCGATCCTCATCGGCGCCGTGGTCGGTGGCATCCTGTTCGTCGCCTTCAAGAAGTATGACTTCGAGAAGAACCAGAAGTCCGCTCCTGCCGCTCCCGCCAAGTCGGTTGAGGCCCCCAAGGCCGCTGCCGTCGAGGCCCCCAAGGCCGAGGCTGCCGACTTCGTGAAGGTCGAGAACGTCTTTGTCGCCGAGGACTTCGCTTCTCGTGACGAGGCTCTGAGCTTTGTCTCCAACCAGGCCGTCAAGGCCGGTATCGCCGGCGACGCCGACGCCGTGATGAACGCCTTCCTGGCCCGCGAGGCCGAGGGTACTACGGGCATGATGGAGGGCTTTGCCATCCCGCATGCCAAGTCCGATGCCATTTCCGAGGCCGCCGTCATCGTCGTCAAGGACGAGTCCGGCGTAACCGGTTGGGATACCATGGATGGCGCTCCCGTCAACGTGGCTATCGCCTTGCTCATCCCCGGTGCCCAGGCCGGCACCACGCACCTCAAGATCCTGTCCAAGGTCGCCGAGGCGCTCATGGACGAGGATTTCCGTGCCACCGTCAAGGGTTCTACCGACGCCGCCGAGATCGCCAAGACGATCAACGCCCGCCTGGTCTAATCCCGCAGCTCGCGAATAACATCGCCCCTTGTATATAAGGCGGAGACCCTCTCCAGGGCCTTCGCCTTTTTCTACCCCTCCCATAAGTTGCGGTGAAATAGGAACTGTTTAAACGATTCAACCCCAAATTCAGTCCCTATTTCACCGCAAGTTAGAAGAAGGGGATAGCGCGGCCTGTCTATCGGATCGTCCGTGCGGACAAATATTCAGCCAGAATTCCGTTCGTACGATATTACTCTGGACCAACCGAGTTTCCGCAGCTTGTTCGCCCACAGAGGGCCGGGCGCGGCCTTTGAGATTTATCGCGAGTTCCGCACGAGCCGAAGAGCACTTAATGTGCTCTTCGTGCGAGCAGGACTGTAGAGCAGGAAATCTCACAGGCCGCGCCCGGCCCTCTGTGGGCGAACAAGCGGCCAGCAACGACATCCGTCCAATAATTCGTGCGAAACACAATGAAAAACAGTTTGATGTGAGTTAATATAAACAACGTCGTGAATATGGCTCCTGTCGCATGGCTGACAGGGGTTAAACACAAAAAGGAGTCAATTATGGTTTCTGAGAAGGCTACCCTCGTTAATCCTCAGGGTCTTCACATGCGTCCGGCTGGCCTCTTCGCCTCCACCATGGGCAAGTACGCCTGCGACGTGACGGTCGTCACCCCCGAGAAGGAGGTCAACGGCAAGTCCCCGATGGCCCTCATGGCTGCTGGTATCCCCTGCGGCACCGAGGTCGAGGTCAAGTGCGACGGCGCTGACGAGGCCGAGGCTCTGGCTGCTGCCATCGAGCTCATCAAGAGCGGTCTTGGCGAGTAGAACTCAAACGGGTCGCATGTTGAACAACTAAGTTCATATTTGGGGGCGCAGTGACCTGTTTTAAGGTAACTGCGCTCTTTTGTCATGGATATGGCAAAACGCTTTATCACATGACACGGAGAGAGGAATGGGAATGTATCAGGGAGTCAACGCTTCCGAGGGCATCGGTATCGGCACCGTTATGGTCGCCGTCGATCCCGACTTGACGTTTGAGCCGCACCAGGTTGCTGATTCGGCAGCAGAGAAGGAGCGCTATCAGTCCGCTCTTTCGGTCTTCTGCGAGAAGACCCAGGCTCAGGCCGACCACATGAAGGAGACGGTGGGCGAGGCCGAGGCCGAGATCATGAGCGGACACAT
>PPYF01269167.1_pt1 | contig 10532 bp, 12 predicted proteins | sample 1559871 | NCBI WGS metagenome assembly PPYF01 (sample SAMN08240021, study PRJNA423297) | Human gut metagenome, whole genome shotgun sequencing project.
AAGAAAAGCCCTTCTTCAGAAGGGTTTTCTCTCCCCTCCCCCGGTTCTTCCGCCCTACTTCTGCTCCAAACGCTCCTGATTCGCCTTGAGTTCCGCGACGTCGCGGTCGAGGGCGGCCTTCTCGTCGGGCGAAATGCCGAGGGCGGAGGCGAGCCCTTCGAGATAGCTGCGCTCCATGAAATGATCGACGTCGATGATCATGCCGGACAGGCGGTACAGATCGCGGGCTTCCTCGGGGTCGGCAATCCGGGAGGCCAACGCGGCGGGGTCCAGCGGCTTGTTCAGGAAACCGTCCAGAACCTGCCCCATATCCCGACCGGGGAACAGGGACTCCACGGCGTTGCGGATGTTGGCCTGCTCCTTCTCGTCGATGTGCCCGTCGGCGCGAGCCGCAAACACCATCGCCTCAAGAAGCAGCAACGCCGTCTGATCCGGCTGCGCCACGGGGGGCTGCGGCGAAGCCAGCTCGGCGGGCCAGCCGGACGGCGCGGGTGCGGGCGGCACATCGGGAGACGCGGGCTGAGCCGCCGCGTTGTTGCCCGCCCATTTCTGATAGAATTTCCACGCCAGCGCCCCGGCCGCCGCCGTGCCGCCGACCATCAGCGCGCCCTGCGCCACCTTGCGGGCGGTCTTGCCCGAAAGCAGCGTGCCGAGCAGACCGCCGAGCGCCGCCGAACCGAGCAGGCCGCCGAAACCGCCTGCGGATTTGACGACGTCCCCGAGCGCGTTGCCGAGACCGCCGCCCTGCCCGGACGCGGGCTGCTGCTGACCGCCGAGCGCGCCGTTGAGCTTGTCGCCGAGGCCGCCGAGACTGTTGCCTATCTGATTGAAAAGGTCCTTCATGGAAAACTCCTTGGGTACGGATGGGGTGAGGGAAGCCTGCGCCCTCTTGCCCCAAGGATACCAGAACGGGCCGGTTCCGTCAGCGGATGAGAATCCGTCAGGCGTCCTTGTGGTGAGCGTGGCGCATTTCCCGGAAAAACACGTACAACACGCCCATCGTCGTCAGAAACGACAGGGTGTCGGACATGGGCAGGCTGAGCCAGATGCCGTTCAGCCCCCACACCCGCGGCAGGATCAGCAGACAGGGGATGAGGAAGAGCAGCTGCCGGGTGAGCGAAAGGAAGATGGACAGCTTGGCCCTGCCGATGGACTGGAAGAAGTTGCCGATCACGATCTGGATTCCCACCAGAGGGAACACCAGCGTACACAGGCGCATGCCTTCCACAGCGATGCCGATCAGCGACTGATCGTCCGTGAACATCCGGGAAATGATCTCGGGGACGAACTGCCCTCCGAGAAACCCGGCGGTCGTGAACAGGCCGCCCGCGATGACGCCGTACTTCAGGGTCTGTTTGACCCGCCCGAACTGCTGCGCGCCGTAGTTGTAGCCCACGATGGGCTGCATGCCCTGCGTAAGCCCCATGACCACCATCACGAACACGATGAGCACGCGGTTGACGATGCCGAACGCGCCGATGGCCATGTCGCCGCCGTAGGTCTTCAGGCCGGTATTGATGAGCACCACCACGAGGCACGCGCACACGTTCAGCAGGAACGGCGACATCCCTATGGAAAAAATGCTCATGACGATGTCCCGGCGCAGACGGAAGATGCCCGAACGGAAGTGGACGTTGCTGCGCGGACTGCGGAAGTGGCTCAGCACCCACAGCATACCGACGAATTGTGACAAAACCGTGGCGATGGCCGCGCCCCGGATGCCCCAGTGCAGGACGAAGATGAAAATCGGCGCGAGAACGATGTTCACGCCCACGGTCAGCACGGCGGAAAGCATGGCCTTCTGGGGGTAGCCCGTGGCGCGCATGATGTGGTTCAGGCCGAACATCGTACAGGTGATCGGCAGGCCGAACAGCAGTATCTGCATGAAGTCGTGCGCGTAGGGCAAAGTGTGCTCGCTGGCTCCGAAGGCCACGAGCACGGGATCGAGGACAAGCTGGGACAGGAAGCCGAAGCCTATTCCGTTGATGAGCCCGAGCAGCAGCACGTTGCCGAGCACGAGCGTTGCGCCTTCGGTGTCCTGCTGACCCAGACGGATGGAGCTGATGGAGGCCCCGCCGATGCCGACGAGCATCACGAGGGCAAAGGTCAGGTTCATGACCGGAAAGGTAATTGCCAGACCGGAAATCGCCAGAGGGCCGACGCCGTGTCCGATGAAAATACTGTCGATGATGTTGTACAGGGAAAAGACCACCATCGCGGCGATGGCGGGCATGGAATACCGGAGAAGCAGTTTCCCGATGGGTTCTGTCCTCAACAAAAGGGTGGCGCGAGTTTCGCTCATGTGGACCTGCCTTGTCTGAAACGAAAAAACGAATAAAACGACCCTTCCGTTTCCCGAAGAAAACGGAGGGAAAAGAAAAAAACGCGGAGGGGGGATTGAGGGTTGCCCTGAACAGGGACGACAGCGGTATCTTTGAAGCATCCTTTCCGCAAAAGCAAGCGGAAAGATCGTCCCGGGATCACCGGGAAAAGCGCACTGAGAGAACCGTCGATGCGGAGCTCCCGCAAGGACGGGAGGTTGCGGCGGGAGGGCATGGCGGCGGCGGAAAACGTACGCCGAGGGCGGAACGCCCCGCCGCCGCGGATCAGGCGTTCCGGGGCCGGTGCTCAAGGATGAGCCGCCCGTCCAGCGCGAAGACGCGGAACGTCCCGTCCTCGAACACGCCGTAGGAAGCCGGGAATCCGCCCTTGGGCAGCGTGGGGCTGCCGGGATTCCAGAAGTGGACGCCGTCGATGGTCTCGCCGCGCGGGATATGCGTATGCCCGCTCAGAACCACATCGCCGGGACGCACGCCGGGAATCGGAGGGCAGCCGGGAAGATGGTGCCCGTGCTGAGCCACGATCCGCAGCCCGTCCGCCGCGATCACCGCGCTGTCCTCCACCGCGAAGGGCAGCAGCATGAGGTCCACCTCGGCGTCGCAGTTGCCGCGTACGGCCACGATGGGCGTTTCGATGCCCGTCATGGCGCTGACCACGCTCGGCGGGCCGTAGCTGGAGGGCAGAGGGTTGCGGGGGCCATGATACAAATAGTCGCCCAGCATGACGAGCATGTCGGGGGACAGTTCCTCGCAGCGCCGCCGCAGAAAGGCGGCGGATTCCGGGGAACCGTGCAGATCGGAAGCGATAAGCAGACGCATAGGAATGTCTTCTCCAGAAAAAAGATGGCGCTATCCTAGCCTGTTCCGTCCGCGCGCGCAAATCCTTAGAACCGCCCGGAACGGCGGATATCCGGGCCGGAAGAGTCCGCACGCGAGGAAGAACAAAGGGGACAAGGAGGCGTTTTCGGGCGGCAAGCCCCGTCCGGGACGCTGGAAAGGTTCATGGAGAGCAAGAGAGAGAACGGCGGGGGAAGGCATTGGGAAGGACTGGGAGAGCCCCCATGAGCGTATCCCGTAACAGCGCGGACAGGGCGTGCGGGGGAACGCGTGTTGGGAGGGAGAGAAAAAGCCTCCGCTTTGGCCTCCGAAAATCGGGCCGCTGTTCCGCGTACGGGCAATCCGTCCGGGGCGGCGGTCGCTCGCCGGTTCACGCGTGTAAAGAAAGCCCGATGACCTTGGCCGTGTTCCCCTGCCTCGCGCACGGGAAAAGGTAATGCGAGCCTGATTCGCGGAAAAGACGAAAGGTTCCCCTCTCGCGCACGGGAAAAGGCCCGTTCAGACCGCCATCCCGCCGCAACCGGCCTGCGAAACAGCATGTCCGGACCGCCGCATTGACGATCCGGGATACGGGCGTTAGGTTCTTTCGCCCTTAAAAACCGGCTTGCCGAGCCGTCAACAACCGAGTCCGCCATGCAGCCTTCCCGCACCGTCATGGGATACCTTTTCGCCCTGCTCGCCACCGTGGTCTGGAGCGGGAACTTCGTCGTGGCCCGCGGTTTTGCGGACACGCTTTCCCCCGTGGAAATAGCCTTCTGGCGCTGGACCATCGCCTTCGTCGCCATCCTGCCTTTCTCCGCCCGCAGCCTCCTGCGCTCGCTGCACCTCGCCCGGGGGCACTGGGGCGCGATCATCCTGATGGCCCTGTTCGGCGTCTCGGCCTTCAACACCTTCATCTATCAGGCGGGGCACACGACCGACGCGACCAACATGTCGCTGCTCGCCACGACGTCGCCCATGGTCATGGCCGTCATCGCGCGCGTCTTCCTCCACGAACGGCTTTCGCGGTTCCAGCTCGTCGGCCTGTGCGGGGCCTTCCTCGGCGTCGTCGTGCTCGTCTCGCACGGCAGCCTTAAGGCCCTGCTCGGGCTCCGTTTCGCGGAAGGCGACCTCTGGATGATGACGTCCGTATGCCTGTTCGCCGTGTACAGCCTCATGCTCCGCTACAGGCCCAAAGAGTTCCCGCAGGCCGCCTTCCTCACGCTGGTCATCGGCATCGGCGTACTCGGCCTGCTCCCCCCGATGCTCTGGCAAACCGCGGTCCACGGTGCGGGCCCCATGAACTGGGGTATCCTGAGCGCCCTCGTCTATATCGGCGTCGGCGCGTCCGTCGTTTCCTTCCTGTCATGGAACCTCTCCGTGGAACGCATCGGCATGGTCCGGGCGGGCATCATCTACAACAGCATCCCCCTGTTCGCGAGCCTTGAAGCCGCCCTCGTGCTCGGCGAATCCATGACGGTCCCCCAGATAATCGGAGGCGTGCTCGTCATCGGCGGCATCTGTTACGCGTCGTTCGGAGATTACTACGCCGCAAAACCCCGCAGCAAAAAACGGGATACGCTCTGAGCCGGTAACCAGACACGAAAAAAGGCGGCTACGTTTTCCGTAACCGCCTCATTCCATTCTGGTACCGGGAGCGAGACTTGAACTCGCAAGGTGTTGCCACCGGCGGATTTTGAGTCCGCTGCGTCTACCAATTCCACCATCCCGGCGTGTTGATTCCGTCTTATGCCACAAGCTGTTTTCGGGGTCAAGCGGGGAATGCCCTTCCGCACGGGCGGATCGCCTCGCCGCCTACAGCGCTCTTGCGCGGCGTTGCATTCTCTGACACAACAAACGCGTTTCCCGTCACCTCTTTTCAACAAGCGTGAGGCAATCGCATGTTCCAGTCACTGGGCGCAAAGCCGTTTATTCTTCCGACTCCGCTGTTTCTCGTGGGCACATACGACCATACGGGCCGTCCCAACATCATGACCGCCGCGTGGGGGGGCATCTGCGCTTCCCAGCCCCCGAGCATCGCCGTTTCCATCCGCAAAAGCCGCTGGACCTACGACGCCATCCTTGAGCGCAAGTCCTTCACCATCAATATCCCCTCGCGCAAGCTCGCGGCCCAGTCCGATTTCGCGGGCATGCATTCCGGGCGCGACAGCGACAAGTTCACCGCCCTGAATCTGACCCCCATTCCCGCCGAGCATGTGGACGCCCCCGGCATCGCCGAGTGCCCCCTTATCGTCGAGCTGACGCTGTCCCAAACGGTCGATCTCGGTTCGCACACCCAGTTCATCGGCGAAATCATGGACGTGAAGGTCGACTCCGCCTGCCTGCGCGAAGACGGTCTCCCCGATCCCGCCCTCATCGATCCCCTCCTCTTCGCCCCCGTGGTGCAGGAGTACTGGGGCATCGGCACCTTCGAAGCCCGCGCCTTCTCCGCCGGCCACGCACTGACGCATTCCGCGGTGTTGGGGTAAAAAAGGGATGAAGGGGAGAAGAAAACGTTTTCCTCTCCCCTTCCCTTCTCCTTTCAACGGCTTCCGCCCTTATCGAATCTCTCTTAAGGACCGCCCGAGTGAGCGACCGAGGGGGCGGTGCCGTTTTTCGTATTCAAAAAAGATGAGCGCGGAGAAGAATTTTTTCCACCCTCAACGGCTTTCACCGCGTTTATCTTTTTGCTCAACTCCATGCCGTAGAAACGAACAAGGAGTACCGTCTTTTCCTTTCGTGCCCCACCGAGACCCGGAGTATGCGCATCCGGGGCCTCGGTGGTTTTTCATACAGGGGACTGTTGTTACCGATGTGTAAACTCGACGTATTCCACAATCGCGCCGTCAGGGTGGCGCACGGTCATATTCATGCCGGTCGGCACGTTGGCGACGTCACGGATGAGAGTTGCGCCGCGTTCCAGCAACCGCTCCCGGAAGGCCATGACGGAATCCACCAGAAAGGTGGCCTGCGTTTCCCGGAAGGGACGCAAGGCGTCTTCAGGTCCGGCGAGCAGCAGTATGGAGCCCACCTGAGCAAGTTCCAGTCCCGCATGCCGGAACCGCAAACCGCACGGGGTCCGCAGCAGTTCTTCGTAGAACGTGATCGCCGCATCCAAGTCCTCCACATGACACCGGCTCAAAACCTGCCGTACTTCCATTACGTTTCCTTCCTTGAAACCGGGATGTGCCGGCCCGGCAAAATGAAAAAGGCCGCAAAACGGCCTTTCGTGATACGGACAATCGCGGGAAACATCCCAACGCCTCGGCAACCCGGTGGAACCGTTACAGATACAATTCCAGCAGGCCTTCGGGCGGGGTGATGCGGATGATCTCGGCGTCGAGATTGATGTCCGCGACAAATTCGGGCACGGCGGGCAGGAGAATTTCCTTGCCGTCGGGCGTGAGAATGGACCAGACCTCCTGTTCGCCGTGGAACAGGACGTGGTCCAGCGTACCGAGCGGTTCGCCGGTGGCGTCGAGCACGACCGACAGGCCGAGCATGTCGTGCAGATAGACTTCATCCTCGTCCAGCTCGGGCAGCGAGGCCTCGGACACGAGCAGGGTCTGTCCGCGCAGAAATTCCGCAGCGGTGCGATCGGGAGCTTCGACGAACCGAATCAGCGGCGTTCCCTGATGCATGCGGACCGTATCGACCTCCACCTTGCGGGGCGGCCTGTTGCCGGCTTGCAGGTATACGTTACCGCTACGCAACAAATCCAGAGAATCCGCGTAATAATTGACGCGGACCTCCCCCCGGATGCCGTGAGGGCGGGCCAGCGTGCCGATCTCGACCAGATCGGAGGGAATGGTGCGTTCCGCCACGGACTACTCCACGATTTCCAACATGACCCGGCGATGGGCCTTGGACGAAGCCGCGCCGAGCAGGGTGCGGAGCGCGCGGGCGGTACGGCCCTGTTTGCCGATCACCTTGCCGAGGTCTTCCTTGGCGACGCGCAGTTCGAGGACCGCGCCCTGTTCCCCTTCCACCTCAGTGACCTGCACGTCCTCGGGCTTGTCCACAAGCCCTTTGGCGACAAATTCCACAAAATCTTTCATATGTTACCTGATCCTGTTCTGATAGAAGGAGGAATGCCCGCATACGGGAAACGCTCCCGGAGAGAGGGCCTCCGGCGGCTCTCCGTCCGGCGCGCCCCCCAAAAAAGAAACGCCCGGCGAAGGGAAAAACGTCCACGGTTGCCCGGCGGACGCCCACCGGAAACGCAAGCGGCCCGGACCGACCCGTAGAGGCCGAACCGGGTCGCTGGAAAACCGGTCTGCCGAAGGCGACTTAGGCGTCGGCCTTCTTGGCGTACTGCTTCATGAGCGAACGCACGGTGTCGGACATTTCGGCGCCGAGGTCCATCCACTTCTGCACCTTGTCGGTGTCGATCTTGATTTCGGCGGGGCTGACCTGCGGGTTGTAGTAGCCGAGGAACTCCAGCGGACGACCGTCGCGACGGGTGGCGCTGTTGGTGGCCACGATGCGGAAGAAAGAACGCTTCTTGTTGCCCATGCGGGTGAGTCTCAGTTTAACGGACATTGGAATCTCCTGTTGGTATCGTAACGTTGTTGCTAAAGAACAAGGGGAACGCCTTGCGACCTGCACGTCTGGGCCGGAAACTCGCCACCAGCCTTTCGGCCGGGGAATAACCGACCGGGTGCCGACACGGCCCGGAAAAACGGGGAAGGCTCAACGCTTTTTCTTGCGTTTTTGCCGTTCCGTTTTTTTCTTTTTCGTAGCGGACTTGCCGCTTCCCGGAGCACCGGGAAGACCGGGCATTCCGCCCATGCCGGGAAGCCCGCCCATACCGGGCATGCCTCCCATTCCGGGAAGTCCGCCCATACCGGGGAGACCTCCCATTCCGGGCATACCGCCCATTCCCCCCATTCCTTTGGGCAATGAAGGCATTTTCGGCCTGCCGCCCTTCGATTTGGGGTTCATCACCTGCTGCATCATCTGGCGCATCTGGGCGAACTGCCGCAGGACCTGATTGACCTGCGCCACGGTCGTGCCCGAACCGGCGGCGATGCGCTGCCGGCGGCTGCCGTTGATGAGGTCCGGATTCCGGCGCTCCTTCATGGTCATCGAGTTGATGATGGCCTCGGTGCGCGCCATTTCCTGTTCCGGAACCTTGAGGTCGCCGAGCTTGGAAGTCAGGCCGCCAAGTCCGGGGATGAGCTTGAGAATGCTTTCCAGCGACCCGATTTTCTTCATGCGGCGCATCTGGGTGCGGAAGTCTTCAAAGTCGAACGTGGCCTTTTGCAGCTTCTTCGCCATGGCCTCGGCTTCGTCGGCCTCGAAGGAGCTTTGCGCCTTCTCGATCAGGGTGAGCATGTCGCCCATGCCGAGGATGCGGCCCGCCACGCGCTCGGGGTGGAACACCTCGAGATCGGAAAGTTTTTCACCGATACCGACGTACTTCACCGAAGCGCCGGTTACGGATTTGATGGACAGGGCCGCGCCGCCGCGGGCATCGCCGTCCATCTTGGTCAGGACCACGCCGGTCAGTTCGAGGTCCTTGTTGAAGGCTTCGGCCACCGTCACCGCGTCCTGACCGGTCATGGCGTCGGCCACGAACAGGATTTCCTGCGGCTGCACGGCGGTCTTGATGTCCACCAGTTCCTGCATGAGCGGCGCGTCGATGTGCAGACGGCCCGCGGTATCGAGGATGACCACGGTGCACTGCTTTTCCTTCGCGTCCTCGACGGCGGCCCGGACGATGTCCACGGGCTTCATGTCCGCCGAAGAGGCGAAACAGGGGATGTCGAGCTGGCGGGCCAGCGTGCGGAGCTGGTCGATGGCGGCGGGACGGTAGACGTCCACGGGCACGAGGTAGGGGCGCATCTTCTGCTTGCGGAGCAGATTGGCGAGCTTGCCCGCCGACGTGGTCTTGCCCGACCCCTGAAGGCCTACCATCATAATGATGCCGGGCTGCGCGCCGCGCAGGTTCAGCTCGGTGGTTTCGCCGCCGAGCAGGCCGACGAGTTCGTCGTGTACGGCCTTGACGAGCTGCTGCGTGGGGGTCAGGCTCTTTTCGACTTCCTGCCCGAGCACGCGCTCGCGCACGCGTTCCACGAATTCCTTGACGACCTTGAAGTTGACGTCGGCTTCCAACAGGGCAAGACGCACCTCGCGCAGGCCATCGCGGATGTTTTCCTCGGTGAGCTGCGCCCGCCCGCTCAGGGAGCGAAATGCGCTGGACAACCTGTCAGACAAACTTTCGAACATGAACTTCTCCGAGCCTTCAAATTTGTAAGCCCCAGAGCGTTACCCATCTTTACCCCAAAAGTCAAGCTCCGTGAGAACAATCCGTCATTGCGGGCGAATCTTCCGCCTCCGCCGAAGGCTGCGGTTTGACGATCGCGATCCCTTCCTCTTCGGCGTAGGCCCGTGACCATGCACACAGTTCCTTGAGGGCCGGAACGAGCGCCCTGCCCCGCTCCGTCATGGCGTAGTCCACATGCGGCGGAACGACCGGATGCACCGTCCGCGAGACGAGGCCCGCCTGTTCCAGTTCGCGGAGCTGGAGGGTCAGCATTTTCTGGGTGATGTCGCCCATACCGCGTTTGAGTTCACAGAACCGCTTGGTTCCGCTCGACAAATGCCAGAGCAGGAACAGCTTCCACTTGCCCCCCACCAAATCCATCGCGAGTTCCAGCGAACAGGCGTACTGCTGTTTGAGCTGTTTCACAGGATTTCCTTGAGTATCTTTTCAGATACTATAAGATAAAAAAGTGCGTACTTGCAAGAAAGAAACACTGTCCTATACTCCAGTCAAACACACCGGAGGTTCCTCATGAACGATTTCCTTTCGCTGGCCAAGGCGCGCTGTGCCGTCCGTTCGTATCTTCCCCGCCCCGTTGAAGCGGAGAAGCTGGAGCGCATCCTCGAAGCCGGGCGCGTATCCCCCACGGCGAAAAACAACCAACCGTACCGTTTTCTGGTCGTGCAGAGTCCCGAAGGGCTGGCGAAGCTGGCTCGGTGCACCAACGTGAAGGGCTATCCGCTGGCAATCGTCGTCTGCGGCGTCATGTCCGAAGCGTGGGTGCGGCCCTTCGACGCCAAGAACACCTTCGACACCGACACCGCCATCGCCGCGACGCATATGCTGCTGGAAGCCACGGAGCAAGGCCTCGGGAGTTGCTGGATAAACTATTTCGATCCCGCAGTCGTCCGTGAGCTGTTCCGTATGCCCGAGGGAGTGGAGCCCGTACACGTCCTCGCCATCGGCTACGCCGCCGGAGAGCCGAAGTCTCCCGACCGCCACGCCAGGGACCGCAAGCCGCTGGCGGAGCTTGTTGTGAAAGAATCTTTCTAAAAGATTGGAGGGGGAGAGGCCCCTTTCTGGAGAAAGGGGCCTCTCCCCCTCCAAAC
>PPYF01411796.1_pt1 | contig 10532 bp, 10 predicted proteins | sample 1559871 | NCBI WGS metagenome assembly PPYF01 (sample SAMN08240021, study PRJNA423297) | Human gut metagenome, whole genome shotgun sequencing project.
AATCACACCTCTATTATACCACTTTTTATTTTTTTGTAAAGGCTTTTTTTATTTTTTTTTGATGTTCAAACTTTTTAACAAATCTTCAAAGGTTTACCGATTTTGAGTTTGCTGGTGTTTTTTGATATAATATTAGCTATGAAATCCTATAATACCTTGAACGATTATTACCGAAATTTATTTGGAGAGAAGACATTTAAAGTTCCAATCGATGCTGGTTTTGACTGTCCCAACCGTGATGGTACAGTAGCCCATGGAGGATGTACTTTTTGTACGGTTTCTGGATCTGGAGATGCAATCGTTGCTCCTGATGCTCCTATTCGCGAGCAATTCTATAAAGAGATTGACTTTATGCATCGTAAATGGCCTGATGTCAAAAAGTATTTGGTTTATTTCCAAAATTTCACCAATACACATGAAAAGTTGGAAGTGATTCGCGAGCGTTATGAGCAAGCCATCAATGAACCAGGTGTTGTCGGCATCAATATCGGTACTCGACCTGACTGTCTTCCTGATGAGACTATCGAATACTTGGCAGAGTTATCAGAGCGAATGCATGTTACTGTAGAGTTAGGCTTACAAACTACCTATGAAGAAACTTCTGAATTGATAAACCGTGCCCACTCCTATGAACTCTATGTAGAAACGGTCAAACGCTTGAGAAAATATTCAAAGATTGAGATTGTAGCGCATTTAATCAATGGTTTGCCAGGTGAAACCCATGAGATGATGGTTGAAAATGTTCGACGTTGTGTGACAGATAATGATATTCAAGGGATTAAGCTTCACCTACTTCACCTCATGACCAACACTCGAATGCAACGAGACTATCACGAAGGACGTTTACAACTCATGAGTCAAGATGAATATGTCAAGGTCATCTGTGACCAGCTGGAAATCATTCCCAAGCATATCGTTATCCATCGGATTACAGGTGATTCACCTAGAGATATGCTGATTGGTCCTATGTGGAGTCTCAACAAATGGGAAGTTCTAAATAGCATTGAAGCTGAAATGAGGCGTCGAGGTAGTGTTCAAGGATGCAAGGCTGTAAAACAGGAGTTTATGAATGAAAAGACCACTTGAAATGGCGCATGATTTTCTTGCCCAAACCATCACCCCAGAAGATATTGTTGTGGATGCGACCATGGGAAATGGCCACGATACCCTTTTTCTTGCCAAGTTGGCTAAGCAAGTCTACGCTTTTGACATCCAGAATCAAGCTCTGGAAAAAACAAGTCAACGCCTCGAAGAAGCTGGTTTGTCCAATGTAGACTTAATCCTGCAAGGCCACGAAACTGTGGATCAATTTGTGACAGAAGTCAAGGCGGCCATCTTTAATCTAGGTTATCTTCCTTCAGCTGATAAAAGCATTATTACCCAACCACAAACAACCATTGAATCACTGGATAAACTTTGCCAAATGCTCATTAAGGGCGGACGTATAGCCATTATGATTTACTACGGGCATGAAGGCGGAGATATAGAGCGAGATGCTGTCTTAGATTTTGTCAGTCAGTTGCCACAACAAGAATACACTGCTACGATCTATCGTACCCTCAACCAAATCAACAATCCACCATTTTTAGTTATGATTGAAAAATTTGAAAGGTATCGCCATGGATAAACAATACCTACGAGAAAAAATAGAAGGACTTCGTCACAAATTCGTTGAATCAACCCAACATGAACGTGCAGTTGGAATGTTAGATGAAGCCCATATGAGCAAGAAGATGTTAAAAATCAAGAAAAAAATGATTACACTTGAAATGGAGCGTTGTCAAAAGAAAATTGAGCACAAGGATTGCTCAAAGATTGATCAAAAAATCCAAGAACAAAAGGAACTTTTTGAAGCTTGTCGAAAACAAAAATAAGGAGGTAGAAAATGGATTTACTTTTTTATCTCTTGATATTTTTACTTGTTCTAATTGTTTCTAGTACGACCAATAAACTACTTCCTTTTTTACCCATGCCCCTGATTCAAATACTTCTGGGGATTGGTATTGGTCTGTGCTTGCCGAATAACCAGTATCACTTAGACACTGAGTTGTTTCTAGCTTTGGTAATCGGCCCGCTCCTCTTTCGCGAGGCTCAAGAAGCAGATGTAACCTCTATCTTAAAACACTGGAAAATTGTTCTCTACCTTATTTTCCCTGTTATCTTTGTATCAACATTGAGTATGGGAGGCCTTGCCCATGTCCTTTGGATTGGTTTACCATTAGCTGCTTGCGTTGCGGTCGGAGCTGCACTTGGTCCGACCGATCTCGTCGCTTTTGCTTCTCTTTCTGAACGTTTTACTTTTCCAAAACGAATTTCAAATATCTTAAAAGGGGAAGGCCTGTTAAATGACGCTTCTGGGCTAATTGCTTTTCGTGTAGCCCTCATCGCTTGGACAACGGGAACTTTTTCAATCGCTCAAGCAGGAATATCTCTGGCTATCTCTATCGTTGGAGGGCTTGCAGTTGGTCTTATGACGGCTTTAATCAACCGATTCCTCCACTCCTTCCTTCTAAGTGTCCGTGCTACTGATATAGCCAGTGAACTGCTGCTAGATCTTAGTTTACCACTTCTAACCTTCTTCATCGCTGAAGGAATTCATGTTTCTGGAATTATCGCAGTCGTTGTTGCTGGTATTTTGAAAGCGAGTCGCTTTAAAAAGATAAATCTTCTTGAAGCCCAGGTGGATACTGTGACTGAAACCGTTTGGCACACTGTAACCTTTATGCTCAATGGTTCTGTCTTCGTTCTGTTGGGAATGGAACTGGAGATGATTGCGGAGCCAATTCTGAAGAGTGCTTTTTACAACAAAGTGCTTCTTCTCATCACGGTTTTCCTCTTAACCTTCTTACTTTTTGCTATCCGCTTTGTAATGATTTACGGTTTTTACGCGTTTCGGATCAAGAAACTTCAAAAAAGTCTCCACAAGTATGTCAAAGATATGCTTCTCTTGACATTTTCTGGAGTTAAAGGAACAGTTTCTATTGCTACTATCCTCTTGATACCGTCTAACTTAGAGCAAGAATATCCTCTACTTCTCTTTCTCGTCGCAGGTGTAACCCTAGTCAGTTTTCTTACTGGATTATTGGTCTTACCACACCTTTCGGAAGAGCAAGAGCCATCTAAGGATCATCTCATGCATATCGCTATCCTAAACGATGTTGCTATGGAGTTAGAAAGAGATCTGGAACATACTAAAAACAAGGTGCCTCTCTATGCTGCGATTGATAATTATCACGGACGGATTGAAAATCTCATCCTCAGTCAGGAGAACAAGGAAATCCAGGAAGACTGGGAAGCTCTCAAACTACTGATTCTCAGTATCGAGAGCGATGGTTTGGAGCAGGCCTATGAAGAAGGCAAAATCGGCGAAAGAGGATATCGTGTCTACCAACGTTATCTGAAAAGCATGGAGAAAAATATTAAACGAAACTTTGCTTCTCGACTAACCTACTACTTCCTTGTTTCTATTCGGATTGTACGTTTTCTCCTACACGAGTTGCTCACATTTGGCAAAACCCTCCGTTCCTTGAAGAACAAAGAAACCCAAAGACTTCTGGCCATTGACTATGACCAGATTGCTGAACTCTACCTAGCCAACACTGAAATCATCATCGAAAGTTTGGAAAACCTCAAAGGGATTTATAAGAGTTCTCTAATTAGCTTTATGCAGGAATCTCGTCTACGTGAAACCAGTCATATTACCAGTGGTGCCTTTGTAGAGCGGGTTATCAATCGTATTAAACCCAATAACATCGATGAAATGTTGAGAGGCTACTATCTAGAACGTAAGTGTATCTTTGAATACGAGAAACAAAAACTCATCTCAGCCCAGTATGCTAAAAAACTACGACAAAATGTAAACAACCTAGAAACCTATTCTCTAAAAGAATCAGCCAACACGCTACCTTATGATATGATGGAGTTGGTTCGACGAAATTAAGATTTAGGATAAAAGAAAGATTTTATTGTGGAGGATTATGCAATGAAAGAGTTGTGGAAACAACTAACTAATAGGCCCTTATTAAAAGCTTTTTTACACTACTATCGTGTTTCAGATATTGAATTAACCAGTGTAGCTGTGGCTTATTATTGGTTGATTTCAATCTTTCCACTTCTCATGATAGTGGTCAATATCCTTCCCTATTTTCAGATTCCAATCTCTGATTTTCTGATTTCACTGAAGGAATTTTTACCAGATACAATCTATGACGTAGTAGCAAAGATTGCCCGCGAAGTGCTAACACAACCATCTGCTGGTCTCTTGAGCTTTGCGGTGATATCAGCTCTTTGGACTTTTTCAAAATCTATGAATTTCCTTCAGAAGGCTTTTAATAAAGCTTATGGAATCGCTAAGAACAGAGGTCTTATTTCTCATCAACTGATGAGTATCCTGGTAAGTTTGGGTCTACAGATTCTCTTTGCCATCATTCTCTTCTTTAGTATGTTTGGTCATATGTTACTAGACTTCCTAAAGAACTACTGGAAATCTGAGAGTTCCCTATTTAGTTACTTACAAGATTTTACAGGGCCTTTAGTTTATGTATTCCTCTTTGCAATCCTCATCATGATTTATTACTTACTTCCAAACGTGAAAATCGGTCGTATTCGTTACATCCTTCCTGGAAGTCTATTCGTATTCGTCACTCTTATTTCTTTATTAACCATCTTTTCAGCTTATTTCAATAACTATGTCAACTATCTTGTCGACGTTCGATTTTTCAGTTCCATCATCGTTGTTGTCATGATGTTTTGGTTCATTATCATTGCCAAGTTATTGATTGTCGGTGCAGTGATCAATGCCAGTGTTCAAAGCCTTAAAGATCCAGATTTCAAGGTCAATCAATAATTCTCATCTACTTGTATATAACGAAAACAGATAAATCCCCCAGTCATTCTCTACTGGGGGATTTTCTTTATTACTTTATTGTCCACTCGTTAGGGCTTGCAATTCTGTTTTTAGGTATTGAGCCAAATGTTGGTGGGCAAAAATATTGGCATTTTTTTCTGCGGTAGGATTGTAGTTTGTGTTGGTATTTACATCATAAACATAAATATCACCACTCTCTGACTGAACCCATTCAATAGCAGCAACTTCAATCTGAGCATTCTTAAGGAAATTTTCATAAGCTTTTCTTCGAGAATCTGGTAGAGTTTCTGTAATCTGGAATTTTTCAGACGTTTCTAGTTGTTCTGGTCTCTTACCGATTTGGCAACCATCTGCTGGGCACAATTGGAAACCATCTGAAGAATCGATTGAAACAGTATAGAGAAACTTCTGATTGATAAACTCTGAACGACGGATGCGTCCATCACTTGGTTTGATGTAGGCTTGTAACAAGGTAATCCCGTCCACTGATGGTTCAAAGAGAGGGCTATTGACATAAGCTTCAAGTTCTTCTTCATTTTGGAAGAGTTGAACGCCTAACCCCTTACCTGCTCGATTGTGCTTGGTAATCAATGGATAGATGTTCAATTTTCTGGCTGCTTCAATGATATTTTCTTGGCCTAAAACTGCAACTGTCGCAGGAGTCTCAATGCCAGACTCATTTAACTTCAAATATTGTTTGACTTTACTGATTTCTAGGTTGATAGCACCTGTTCCATTCACAACCTTGCGTCCGTGTGCTTCTAACCAAGTAATCACCTGCTCTGTAAATTCTGGCGCATAGCGGTGTCCTCTGGTGTGAGAAGATGCAGACATACGATTGTAGAAGATACCCTGTGGCGGTGGACTTTGCAAATCCAAAATTCCACTAGACAAATCCCACAGTTCATAAGGGACTTCTAGTTCTTCCAACCATTTGACCAAATGCTGGGTCCATTCAAGATTCTCATGAATTACATAAACTTTTGCTTCACTCATTACTTATAAACTCCTTAAGAAAAGCTGACTGATAGTTGGCTTTCCTTTTCTTCTTCTAAAATATATCCTTCTGTTTTTTCGATAACGCTAACTGTTAAGATTTGACCCAAAACATTGATCATAGTACGCCCGGCATTGACAAAGAAATCAACTGCAAAGATCAAGGCTACTCCTTCTACTGGCAAGCCTAACTGAGGTGCTGCAGCTAGTAGAACCACGATAGCTCCTGATGGTACGGTTGCCGCAGTTTTTCCAATCAAAGTCAACAGTAAAACAGTAAACAAGAGACTTGATAATGAAAATTGAATACCGTAGGCATGCGCGATAAAAATCGTAGCTACAGAGAAATAAACTGCTGCTCCTTCTAAGTTAAAAGTATATCCTAAAGGAACAACTAAATCAATCGTATGCTCGTCATGCCCTTGTTTTTTCAAATCTTTAAGAAGGGAAGGCAAGACAACACTAGAACTACCAGTAACAAAAGCCAGTGTCAAGAGACTCCAATTTTCACGAAAGGCTGACAAATACGGTACTTTAAAGAAGACAGCAATCAAAGGGAAAATAAGGAGAACCAAAACAGCATAAGCCAAGTAAGTTCCGATTACAAATTGACCAAGCCCAATCAATTTATCAACACCAGTCGTTGCAACATCTTTGGCGATAAATCCAAAAATCCCAATCGGTGATAGTTTAACAATCACTGCAACAATCTTGTAGATAGCTTCAATCCAGATTTGGAAACCTTCGATAATTTTCTGAGATTTCTCAGATTTAAGATTCCCAATTCCGTAACCAAGAAAGATAGCAAAAACGATAATCGGCAATAGAGCCCCATCTGAAAGAGATTTGATGATATTTGATGGAATAAAACCAAGGAGAAATTCGCTAAATTTTACATTATTGGCAATTCCATCAAGGTTTCCACCAGTTTGACCAATGTTCACACCTTGTCCAAATCCCAAATAATAACTAGCAAATACAAACAATAGGGTTATAGCAGTTGTTACTGCGAAAAAGTAAACCAAGCTTTTGGTCAAGATTTTCCCGAAAGATTTTTTCCCAATAACGCCGGCTACTGCAACAACGATAGTCGGGAAGATTAGTGGAATGATAACCATATTGATCAATTTAATAAAGGCTTGACCTAAAAATTGATAAAAACCTGCAAATTGTGGCCAGATGACCGCAGCAATCACACCCAAGACCAAAGCCACCAATAATTGGATTCCTAGTGAGAGTTTTGACCATAACGTAACTAATTTCATAAGAAACTCCTTTGTTTTATTTGCTACTCATTCTACTACTATTCTTGCTTTCTGACTAATATATATTTTCTATGGTCACCATAAAAAAGATTTATATTGAAGACTCAAACTATTACATTTTTTGTATCCAACATACACTGAATTTGTATAAAGTATAAAAAATCAGTTTCTAAACAAAAATTTTTAGAAAAACACTGTTAAATCAAGGAATATGCTTTCCTATTATTCAAGTTTTATGATACAATATTGTTATGATTTTAATGAAACTCGCTTCCGTCTTGCTTTTGGTATTAACCTTGGCTTTAGCAATTATTCTGAGCAGATTCTTTAAGTTAAAGAAAAGAGGCATCAACTTTGCTGATTTGGCTTTTCCTTTTCTAATTTTTGAATATTATTTTATCAGTGCTAAGGTTTTTACACACAATCAACTTCCCGTTTTGGGGGCAGCATTATCCTTGCTGGCTATCATTCTAGCCTTTTTCTTCTTGAGCAAAAAACGTAGTTTTTATTATCCAAAATTCCTTAAATTCTTTTGGAGAGCTGGATTCCTACTCACATTGCTCATCTACATCATCATGATTGTTCAAATCTTTATGATGAAATAAAACACTATCAATTTTCACCAGCACCTCAACAAAGTTGGCAACCCGACGTTCCATATGATGTGCTTTTCTAATGACATTTTAAAAAGAGATTATTAAAAAATAAATAGGAGATCAAACAAGTGAAAAAAACGTTCTTGGCAAGTGCCATCACGCTTACTTACTTAGGATTAGCAACAAACCCAGCTTTAGCTGAAGAAAATAAAGTCCAAACTACTACGGTAGAAACAACTCAAGAAACTACAACAGCTAACAAGGTTGAAACAAAGGAGCCTTCAACTAAGGAAACAGTTCCTTCTACTGAAGCAAGTTCAAGTTTACCGACAACTTCTACAACATCCCCAAGTACAAGTGCAGCTAAGAAAGAAGAAACTAAAGCTCCAGAAGTTAAAAAAGAAGGTTGGGTCTTTGAAGAAAACGTCTGGCGCTTCTATGAAGCTCACAAGGCTGCTATCAATTGGAAAAAAATTAACGGAAAATGGTACTACTTTAACAAAGATGGTATCATGCTCAGCGATACAATCTATGATGGGTACATCTTGACTAGTAGCGGTGCTATGGTTGATAGCGGCTGGGGTAAAATCAAAGATAAATGGTATTATGCAAATCCATCTGGAAGAATTGTTAAAAAGGATTGGAAAAAGGTTGGTGGAGTTTGGTACTACTTGGATAAAGACGGTATCATGCTCAGCAACACCATTTTCGACGGTTATATCTTTACCAATAGTGGTGCTATGGCTGAGAGCGCTTGGGTTAAACAAGATGGTAAATGGTACTATGCTCAATCTTCTGGTAGATTGAGCAAAAACAAGTGGGATAAAATCGGTGGTGAATGGTACTACTTTAACAAAGATGCCATCATGGCAAGCAACCAATGGCAAGGCAGCTACTACCTAAAAGCTAGCGGGGCTATGGCTGAAAGAGAATGGATTTTCGATAAGAACTACAATAGTTGGTTTTATTTGAAATCAGGTGGTGCATACGCTGCGCGTGAATGGATTGGTTCCTACTACCTCAAGGCCGGTGGTTACATGGCTAAGAATGAATGGATCTTTGATAACTACTATAATGCTTGGTATTACCTAGAAGAAAGTGGTGTCTATGTAACAGGAACTCGTAAAATCGATGGGAAGGCTCATCAGTTCCAAAGTAACGGAAAATGGATTGGCGAAGTACCAATCAGTCGTGGATTTGAAAAAGGAAAATATACGAAAACTGTTTTCTTAGATCCAGGACATGGCGGCAAAGATCCTGGTGCTGTTTATTATAACACTAATGAAAAAGACCTCACCTTGCAAGTTTATCAAAAACTACGCAAGGAACTCCAAGGTCTTGGTTATACCGTTCTTTCTTCAAGAGATAGTGATGTCTATGTCGACTTTGTCACTGAACGTTCAAAAATGGTCAATAAGACAAACTCAGATATCTTCATTAGTATTCACTTCAATGCAAGCGGAGCTCCTGCTTCTAACCGCTCTGGTATCCAGACTTATTCTTACGAAGAAGATCCTGGTTATAGCTCTAAGATTAATCAGTACTGGCATAACCACCCTGATCGTATTAGTGAAAGCAATCGACTTGCTGCTGATATCCACTCTTCACTCCTGGCTGAAACTGGTGCTAAGGATGCAGGCCTCCTTCAAAGTAGCTTTGCTGTCCTTCGAGAAACTGATAAACCAGCAGTTTTATTGGAGCTTGGTTACATTGACAATTTCAACGAAAACCAACAAATTCGTAGCGATGGCTACCAAAATAGATTGGTGGCAGGGATTGTCAAAGGTATTCAAAAATATTACGCAGGTAAATAAAGTAAAAGTCTCGAGATTTCTCGAGACTTTTTTGTATTATGCTTCTTTCTTTTTCATTTCTGGAACGAGGAAACCAATCCCTACACAAGCCAGAACACCAGCACCAATTACTAACCCACTTGAAATTGGCAAAATATCAAGAATAGCATTTGCAATGATAAAAGCAATGATCAAGCACATGAGACTAGCTTTATAATCTTTTTTCACTAGATTTTCAAGAGTAAAAAATAGAAATAGACCTACTGGAAAGAGTGCCCAGATGTTAACATCCAAATTTGGCCATCCAACAAAACCAAAATACAAGACTACTGCTGCAACGACTAAAAATCCGATACCTAATACTTTTTTCATGATATTACCTCATTTTCTAATTTGTTAGGAAACTTTATCTCCCTTTGACAGTTACTACTATAACAGAAATAAAAAACTCAAACAATAGGTTATGCTTATGTGGTAGTCATGATAGACTATGTGGTCAAAATTTTATAAAAAGTAAAAAGAAGTCCAAGAGGACTTCTTTTACTCTGCCGATTGCAGGGATCGAACCTGTGACCTTCGCGTTACGAGTGCGGTGCTCTACCAACTGAGCTAAATCGGCGATTCCACTTATAGTATAGCACTATAAGGAAGGATGTCAAGGGATTTTATCTCCATTAAAAAAAGCCTGTCCTAAGACGAGACTTTGAGTTTCTTCCTTTTACGAACCTGCACTTTCGTAGGTGTCTAATCCCCTATCCCAGAGTTTCAGAGAGATGCAAAAGAAGATAAGAGAAATCAGAATCAAACCACCAATATTAAAGAGTCCATCCTTGCCCTGCAAGAAATAGCTGGCAGGATAGTAGGCCGTAAAGGCGAAAGGTACAATAAAGCTAATTAACCAACGAAGGAGCGAATTGTAAATGGAAATCGGGTACTTGGCAAAATCATTAAACATATAGAAAATGTAAATCATGGCACCTGACTGCTTGGTCCAAAAAGCGATGCTGGCTGTCGC
>PPYF01270494.1_pt1 | contig 10531 bp, 10 predicted proteins | sample 1559871 | NCBI WGS metagenome assembly PPYF01 (sample SAMN08240021, study PRJNA423297) | Human gut metagenome, whole genome shotgun sequencing project.
CGGAAGCGCTGTCACGGATTGCGACAGTGCTTCTTTTTTTCCGGAAGCGCTGTCACGGATTGCGACAGTGCTTCTTTTTCTCCGGAAGCGCTGTCACGGATTGCGACAGTGCTTCTTTTTCTCCGGAAGCGCTGTCACGGATTGTGATGTCGCTTCCTATCTGTTTTATCTATCGGGATATTCTCGGATGAAATAGCGGGATAGGAATTTCCAATTATCTTGTATGATCGCCTTGCCACGTTCCGGGCTGGTAAGGCTTTTCGTTTGTGCGTCGGCCAACATGCCTCGGTCTACCAGCTCTTTCAGGAAGTAAACGCTGCAATGTTTCACGATGAAGAAAGAGAGCGCTTGCTTGGCGGCACGGTTGGCGTCGTAGAAGGGATTGTTCTCATCCTTGATCAGCTCCACGTCACGGGTAATGACTTGGGCGCCTTCCTCGGGCGTGGCGTAGATCGCCAGCTTCTTGCCTTGCCAGTCCTCGGGAAGATGGAAGTTCTCGGCGGGGATAAGGCCGGAAGTCTCCGTGATAAATGTTTGTGCATCTTCGGTCTTGTCGAAATAGAGAAGCAGTTTGTCACCTGCGGCTTTGCGGAAAGTCTCGTATTGTTGGCGGTTTTCCTCCAGCATATCGTCGGGCAGGGTGGCTACAGACTCGTCGGCGGTGTTCTGAAATACCGCATGGTCGGGATGCTCGGCGGGCAATATCTTTGCCAGCCATTGCGGGGAGGTCAGGCCTAGCAAGGAGGTCTTGCTGGTGTAGGCCATCATGCCGTGGCTGTTGACGAGCAGGTTGTTAAGCTGCTCTTGGTTGAGGTCGGGCTGCTCCTTCCAGCGGTCGTGGGCGAAGTCGCTCAGTTCCCGGGCCGACTCAGGCAGGATATAGGATTCGTAATGGAACCATTGCAATAGACGGTCGTAATCCTCTTGCCGCTCGTAGCGGGTATCAAGGGCGAAAAGCTTGGCCATGCGGGTATTCTCCGGCGCCGTGGTCCACTCTTTGCAGAACAGGTCGTAGATAAGCATGCCGGTGGATTCGTTGGCAGGGTTGTCCGGACTGACGAAAGTGCCTTTACGATAGCCGTGATACTGCTGGGTATAATGCCAAAGGAGAAAACGCACGTCCTCAAGGTTCACCTCATCGTCGTAATAATGATCGTCCGGAGTGTAGAAGGGGAGGTATTTGCCGTATAGCTCCTTATGGGTAAGGATGAAGGCACGCCAAAGCCCCATGCCGGAGATCACGTCTTCGAAGTAGGCGGCCATGCGGATACAGATCTGCTTTGTTTCCTCGCCCTCGAAGGAGTTTACCAACTCGGTCTTCTCCATGATATCGTAGATACGGTTCGCTATTCCGGTATAATAGGAATCCACGGGAGTGCTTTGTTTATAGGGATGCAACTGCAACCAGTCTTTCGGGAAAATTTTAATGTTCTTCATGTTATTAAATGTCTTTATGCATTCAGGAGTGCAAATGTAGTAAAAATACGTTAGCTATGTCAAACGATAAGGAAAAGTTGCGGTCTTAAAAATGTAACATTTGTTGTCTTCATTGTTATTGGATCTAAACATCTTTGAAATACCGCCCCCGTACTTTTGCGTCGAAATCAAAGATGAAATAATAAGTAGTAAGATAATGGGAAAGAGTTTAAGGGGCAAAAGATTGAAAAGGTTAGGGCTTTTCTGGGTGGGAGTTTTCCTGTCATTCTCTCTATGGGCACAAACAGGGGTTATTTGCGGGACGGTTACGGACGCAAAGATAAAAGAACCGTTGATCGGCGCCTCGGTTGTGATCGAGGGGACTACGGTTGGCGCTATCACGGATATAGACGGTAATTTCCGTATCGAGAACGTGAGACCAGGTACTTATACGGTAGCCGCCTCTTACGTGTCGTACCAAACGCAAACGGTAAAGGATGTTCCGGTAGTCGCACGTCAAGAGGTGGTGTTGAATATCGAGCTTTCCGACGCTAACCTCCAATTACAGAATGTGGTCGTAGTGGCCCAACGGAAATTGGGAACCGAGATGGCCGTATTAAATACCGTACGCAAGAGCCTTCCGGTCGTGAAGTATGGCTGAACAACGCCACGACCCCTTCCAGCGAGACGGACAGCCGTGCCTTCTCGTTCGATGTGCTTCCTTCTTCCTTGATCGATAACATGATGATATACAAGAGCCCCTCGGCCGAGCTTCCGGCGGATTTCTCCGGCGGTTTCGTGCGGGTGATGACCAAGAATATCCCGGACGGGAACACCTTCAACGTATCCTGCCAAATGGGCTTCAACACGAACGCCACCTTCCGTAACTTCCAGCTGACGGACGGCACGGCAAAGGATTACCTTGGATTCGGAGCGGGCGTGAGAAACCTGCCTTCCTCTTTCCCCGCTCACCTAGGAGAACACTCCACGGATGAGGCGGCTGCCTTTACCCGTCAAATCAACCAACGTTGGGGGATCAACAAGTTCACCGCCATCCCCGATCAGAAGATATCCCTTACCTCGCACCGCTCTTATGATGTGGGCGGCTGGAAGATCGGAAATATTACGAACTTGAACTGGAGTACCGAGTACGATTACTCGGAGACGGTGAATAACAACTACATCGCCTACGACGTGAAGAACGACGTATCCCGTCCCCGCTTTGAGTACAACGATATCCGCTATAAGAATACCTCCAAGCTAGGGGCCCTCTTTAACTGGTCATTCCAACGGGATGGCAGCAAATATGAGCTTCGCAACTTCTTCAGCCAGCGTGGCGTTTCCGCTCTGACACAAAGGGAAGGAATGAACTATTATTCCGACAAGAATATCCGTAAGTGGGAATCCCTCTATACCGGGCGTACCACTTACTCCGGGCAGATCAGCGGTGTGCATACCTTGCGAGAGAATGTTAACAAGGTGGATTGGACGGCGGGCTATGCCTTCGCCTCCTACCGTGAGCCGGATCGTAAGATCGTGAACTCCATCCTTGACGAGAACCGTACGGAACAGCCGAACTACTATGTCTCTGACCCGATGCGTTATTACCAAGAATTGAAGGATCATAGCGCCTCTATAGCCGCCAACTACGAACATAAATTCACCGTATCCGATAGGTTCGCTCCTGTTCTCAATGGAGGTGTCTACGGTGAATATAAGAGCCGTACCTTCGCTGCCCGTCGCTTTGGCTACAACCTGTTGGGTAGCGGCTACGACCGGTATGCGGACTGGGATTATACGGAGTTGTTCGCTGATGAAAATATCTCGGCGGATAAGATATGGATGCGTGAGACAACTACGAACAGTGACTCTTATACTTCCGAGAACATGTTGGGAGCCGCCTATGTCTCCGCTAAACTGAATTATGGGGAGGTGTTGAACGCTAATATCGGTGTTCGTATGGAATACTACCAATTGAAGATGGACGGATATAGCTCGGACGGTACGACCCCGGTACACTTGGATAATAAGACGACGGATTTTTTCCCTTCAGTTAATGTTGCCTACAACCTCTCACAAAAACATTTGGTCCGCGCCGCTTACGGTCGCTCGGTCAACCGTCCGGAGTTCCGAGAGGTAGTGCCTTATGTGTACTTCAACTTCGAGCGAGACGCAAACATCGTGGGAAATACGGAGCTGAAGAATGCCTATGCTGACAATATCGACCTTCGTTATGAGTTCTATCCAGCCGCGGGCGAAATGATCACGATCGGCGGTTTCTACAAGCACTTCAAGGATCCTATCGAGGAGACGTACAACGAGGCTGGTTCCGGCCTGCAATATACCTATCATAACGCGAAGAACGCCGAGACCTTCGGCGTAGAGTTGGACGTTAAAAAGAACCTCGACTTTATAGGGCTGCGAGGCTTGAGCTTTGTGTGCAACGCCGCATATATCTATAGCCGTGTCCGTTTTGAGGAAGGGGCACCGGAGCGGGATCGCCCTTTGGCAGGGCAATCTCCCTACTTGGTTAATGCCGGCTTTTTCTACCAGTACGATGACAAGGGGATTTCCGCCTCCCTGCTCTATAACCGGATCGGGAAGCGTATTGAGTCGGTCGGTGTCCCGATGCAGAACCAGAACGAGGATATCCCTGATATATATGAGATGCCCCGCAACTCGTTGGATCTTACTTTCTCGAAGAAGATTGGCAAGATTGTCGAGATCAAGGCGGGAATCCAGGATATGTTGAACTCCAAGGTCGAGTACAAGCAGTTCGTGAAACTGACAGACGACAAAGGCGGCAAGAGCGAGCGTGAGCAACTGATCCGCAGCTATCGCCCGGGAGTGGATATCAATATCGGTGTTTCCCTTAGGTTTTGATGTTTAATTGAATATATATCTATTACAAACAAAATGTTTTTATTATGAACAGATTTCTCTTAAAAGGTTTGGCCTCTGTGTTAACGATGGCCGTTATGTTTGGGACTGTATCGTGTAGTGATGACGATGATAAACCTGATGGCTCTGTAGCCGTATCGGCTGTGGCAGTCAGTCCTACTACCGCTACTATCAAGGTGGGCGAATCCACTACCTTGTCCGCGACTATTACTCCAAGTGACGCTACGGATAAAACGGTTACATGGAGTACTTCCGATGAAAAGGTAGCGACTGTTGATGCCGGTAAGGTAACAGCCGTGGCCGAAGGTTCCGCTACGATTACTGTAACTACGAAGGATGGCGGTAAAACGGCTACTTGTACCGTGACTGTCTCTAATGATGCTCCGTCTTCCAAAGAGGTGATATTGGAAGGAAATATCACGGCTGATCTAACGATCAACGCTGCCGACAAGAACTTCATGAAAGGCTTCGTATACGTGAAATCAGGCGCTACATTGACTATTGAGGCTGGTTCTGTTATCAAAGGTGTGTCCGTTAGTCCGGGCGAGAAAGCCGCTTCCTTGATTATCGAGCCGGGCGCTAAGATCATCGCCGAAGGTACTGTTGACAAACCGATCGTCTTTACGTCCGATAAAGAGCCGGGTAAACGTTTGACAGGTGACTGGGGCGGTCTGATTATTTGTGGTAACGCTCGTGTGAATCGTACCAATCAACCAACTATCGAAGGAGGACCTGGTACATTATATGGAAATACGACCTCCGATGAGTTTAATGCGGAAAGTTCCGGTAAATTGAAATACGTTCGTATCGAGTTTGCCGGTTATCCTTTGGAGCCAGACAAGGAAATCAATGGCTTAACCTTCGGCGGCGTTGGTAGCGGCACGGAAGTGGAGTTCGTTCAGGTTTCATTTTCGAACGATGATTCTTACGAATGGTTCGGTGGAACGGTAAATGCCAAACACTTGATCGCTTACAAAGGCTGGGATGATGATTTCGATACAGACTTCGGTTATACGGGTAAACTGCAATTCTTGTTGAGCGTACGTGATAAGAATATCGCTGATACTTCAGACTCTAACGGTTTTGAATCTGATAACGACGGTGACGGTTCTTCCAACACTCCGCTTACCAAGCCGGTCTTCTCCAATGTAACCTTGATAGGTCCTTTCTATGGCAAGGTATCCGATAAGACACAGGCTGAGGTGGAAGCCAAGACAGCCGACGCTGCTAACGGTGCCAAGGGTGGTAAATTCCAGGCAGCCATGCACCTGCGTCGTAATACCAGCTTGAATGTTTACAACTCCGTATTCACCGGCTGGCCTTACGGACTTCGTGCTACTGATAAGAAAGGTACGGCAAACGATGGCATCGCCATCAAGAATGTGATCTTTGCTGGTATGTGGAAGAACTTCTATGAGGATGATAAGGTAAGTGAGAACTTCTTCAATCTTGCCGGTAGCAACACGACTCTGGCAACGACCAACGAGATTATCTCTAAAGATGGTGATTACTCTTCTGTCGTAGCTTCAGCTGTGCAAGGCGCTGAATTTGTCGATGAGGTATTGAACAACAGCTTCTTCGAAAAAGTAACTTACAAAGGTGCTTTCGACGGAAAGAATGACTGGACTGCCGGTTGGACTAATTGGGATCCTCAAAATACCGAATATTAATCAAGCTTGGCATTGAATAGGTTGTGAATTTGTTAAAGGCACTGAGGTATCCGGAAAGATCCCTCGGTGTCTTTTTATGTATAATTTAGATAAGAATGTATCATGAATAAAAAGCTATTGTTACTTTCCGCTTTTTTGGCGGGAACCTCTTGGACCGTGCTGGCGCAAGACTTGGTATTGAGCGAGGGACAGTATTATACCGATGAGACACAAACCACCCCGTATACGGGCCGCTATACGGAATTCTATGAGGATGGCATGCTCAAGATGGAGCTGTACCTGAAGGATGGCCGTCCCGAGGGAACCTATGTGATCTATTATCCGGATGGCAAGATCGCCGAGGTGCGTTCCTACTATCACGGGATCTTCCATGGTGAATGGCGCACGTATAGCGATAACGGCCAGCTGATCGGCCTGGCTTCTTATAAGGAAGGGCAAAAGGACGGCCCTTGGCGTATCTGGAGCGATAAGGGAAATTTGTTGTATGAGATGTTCTATACGGCAGGGAAGAAATCTGGTGTCTGGCGTAGCTGGGATGAGGAGGGGAATCTGCTTTCCGAGGAGAATCAATAGGAATAATTGCCGTTTACATACCGTTGTAACGACATTTACCTCTAATGGTAAATGTTTTTTCCTCTAGAGGTAAATGTCGTTACATCAGTATGTAAACAGTTTTACCTCTAGGTGAAAATACTTTTACTTCTTGATGAAAATATTGGTAAATGTAATTGAGTGGAAATCAGCATGCTTACTCCTCATCCTCTTCTCCAAAGTCGAACTCGAAATCGAATCCGTCATCCATGAATTCCGGCTCAGTGAATTGCTCCAGTTCACGACGGTCTTTCTTGGTAGGACGTCCGAGACCTTTCGCACGGTTCACGAAACCGGAGATACGGTTCATCTCCAGAATCTCATACTGATCCGGGGTTGTCACGTTCTCCAAGTAATTCGGGACGAGCTTCGCGCCCACACGATTCTCGATCAATCCGATTACCTTAAAAGAGAAGGTGATCGGCGGTTTACGCACTTGGATCACATCGCCAACCTTGATCATGCGGGAAGGTTTGATCGTTACTCCACCTATCATGATACGCCCTTTCTTGCAAGCTTCCGCGGCTATCGTGCGGGTCTTAAAGATACGGGTCGCCCACATCCATTTATCGATACGTACCTCGTTCATATCTGTATTCTCAGTCTCTTTTTATTTATTATTAAATTGATTCATCGTAATCTGGATGCCGGCGAGGCAGAAGCTCTTGATGATCTCTGTCGCACGATCCAATATCTCTGGCATCAATTGCAATTCCTCCGGGGGAAATTTCCCTAGCACGTAATCGATCTGTCCGCCCCGTGGAAAATCGCTGCCTATGCCGAAACGAAGGCGGGAATATTCCTGCGTATTCAATAACTGGGCGATATTCTTCAACCCGTTATGCCCGGCGTCGCTACCCTTTGGTTTCAGACGTAAGGTTCCGAATGGCAATGCCAGATCATCTACGACAATCAATAGATTTTCCACGGGAATGTTCTCTTTTTGCAACCAGTACCGAACGGCGTTGCCGCTGAGGTTCATAAAGGTATTCGGCTTTAGCACGATCAAGTCACAGTTTTTCACCCGTATGCGTGCGATTGCCCCGTATCGCTCCTCAGTGAAATTGCCTCCTACGCTCTCTACCAAATGGTTGACAACCCGGAAACCTATATTATGACGGGTTCCCCAATATTCGGAACCGATATTACCAAGTCCTGTTATCAAATATTTCATTATCCTCGAATCTATAAAAGAAAGGGGAAGAACATTCTATGAATATCCTCCCCTTCATGTATTGTAATAATGTTTTTACCTCAGATTATCCTTTAGCCTGAGCACCACGAGCGGCACGAGTCAATTGAACGGCGCAGACAACAGCGTTTTTAGCGTTCATCAATTCAAGACCTTCGAAGTGCAAAGCACCTACCTGCATAGTCTTACCTAAGCCAAGGTGATCCACATTAATCGTCAACTTTTCAGGGATTTGATCGTATATAGCTTTCACTTTCAGTTTTCTCATTTGAAGAGACAACTTACCACCGGCTTTAACACCTTCTGCGTGACCTTCCAAAACAACCGGAACTTCCATTACTACGGCTTTGTCCTTAGATACTTCCAAGAAGTCCATGTGAAGGATTTCGTCAGTTACAGGTTGGAACTGCATGTCCTTAACGATTGCCATCGTCTTGTTACCGTCAATGCTTAACTCAACAACGAAAATCTCCGGAGTGTAAACCAACTTACGAACGGCTTCTTTTGTAACCGTGAAGTGAGTTACTTTTTCGCCACCGTATAATACAGCAGGAATTTCATTGTTCTTACGCATTGCTTTCAAGGCTCTTTTCTGATCAGCGGAACGAGCGACGATCTCTCTTCCTTTTCCTTCTAACTCAAATGTCTTCATTTTCTTTAATTTTTGTGTTACTCAAAATTAGTTATTTTGCTTCCTAATTTCCCATCACACGGTACGGGGCTAAAAAGCGGTGCAAAGATACGATTTTTGTTTGATGTGACAAATATTTCGCATGTTATTTGTCGGATTATCGATCTAGCTTCACTAATTTCGTGGTTCGCATGATCCAACGGACAAGGCCGTGGGGGAGGAGCATTACGAGGGGTGTGCATATTTTGTTGAAGAGACCCGGTAATAGGGAAGCCCGGTGGTGAAACAAGGCATTAATCCCTTTTTTAGCCAGTTTTTCCGGACGCATCATGATACCTAGGCGGATCGCTAAGGTCTTTAAGTTGTCGCTTAGGTTATATAAATTCGTGGCGACGGCGCCGGGACAAAGTACGGTTACGCTTACTCCATAATCCAGTAACTCTGAACGCAAGCCAGAGCTGGGTAGGAGTAGTCACGTGGAGGTAGAGCATTTTCTCGACGATGTTGGCCTTAGCTTGTAAGGTCTCGCAGAAAAAAAACATACCGGCGTTATTGACCAATACCTCTATTGGGATGTTTTTCTTTTGGCAAGTATCATATAGCTCCTTGGCCGCCCCGGGGATCGCCAAATCACGATAAAGCGGCAAAACTTCTATACCATATTTCTCGGAGAGAAACTCACCTTTCTCCCGGATCGCCTGCTCCTCATTGCTGACGATCACTAACTGATAGCCTAGTGAGGCTAGTTCCTCGGCATAGGCGAGACCTATTCCGGAACTGGCCCCCGTGACTAAAGCCCATTTCTTTTCCATTATTTATATTCAAGCCTTTTGATTTCACGTACGATACATTCCGGAAGACCTTTCACGTTCTTATGACAGACCATATCCTCGCTATACATACGGGCGATACAATAGTTACTATGCCCACAATCGCAACGGGCGTGCTCGTCTTCTTTCATACGGTTGACGAAGCCCGGCTCGTTCACCAAGGCACGTGCCATGGCCACAAACTCGAACCCGTCGTTCAGTACCTCCTCGATCTTGTCTCTGGAGACCAATCCTCCTACGTAAATAAGAGGTAAATGTAAGGCTTTGCGGAATTTCAACGCATCTTCAAGGAAGTAAGCCTCCTTAAACGGTTCCGAGGGAATCATATATTTACCCACCATGCGGATTACAATCGGTAGATAGCCCCTAGGCATATAATACGCCATCGTACGGATCGGCATTTCTCCCCGCATTACATACATGGGGGCACGGCTCACGAATCCGCCGCTTAGTACTAAGGCATGCGCTCCGCATTGGTCTTGGAGTGTACGGGCTACTTCTAGGCATTCGTCTATTTCAAGTCCTCCCTTGAACCCGTCCCGCATATTGGTCTTTACGGTTACGGCCATGTCGGAACCTGCTGCTTTCATCACCTCTTCCATACACATTCTCATGAAGCGCATACGGTTCTCAAGGCTTCCTCCATAGGTTGAACCCGCTGGACGCTGAGATAGGCGTGCATCCGCAAATCCGCTTATGCGACATATTACCGCAATGGCCTAACTGGATGGAAGCGGCGGCTCCCTCTTTATGGATAGCGTCGGTGAGCTTGCGGAGGCCGGGAATAATATCCGGACGCATCCACAGCTGACGCTCGAACGACAAGCCGCTTTGCGTCACGGCGGCATAAGCTATGTTCGTCATGCCGATCCCTCCGGCGGCTACGGATGTATGATAGTTGAATAACTGCTCCGAGGGAGCGTTTCCCGGGCACATACTCTCGAATGCGGCGGCCCGGATCGTGCGGTTCCTAAGTGTTAGCGGACCGATCTTACCGGGTGTAAACAGGATTGATTTGTCCATATCAATAGATTAATATAGTTGTTCCGAAAAATTAAGTTAGATAGTTTTCTCTATATTCCAGACGAAGGCCCGAAGCCCTTGCGCTTCCGTTTCCTTGTCTAAGTTGTGTAGGATTTCCAGAAAATGATCGACCTTCTCGTCTTCTACCATCGTAAGGATAGCTGAATTCAAGGTAGGCCAAGCGTGATTGCCGTAATGTGGCTCGCCTGTTTTACTTCCCCGTCCTTGCACGACATCCCAATAGGTAAAACCTTTAAGGTTATTACGGTCCATGATA
>PPYF01306386.1_pt1 | contig 10531 bp, 3 predicted proteins | sample 1559871 | NCBI WGS metagenome assembly PPYF01 (sample SAMN08240021, study PRJNA423297) | Human gut metagenome, whole genome shotgun sequencing project.
GTACAGGTGAGCCTGTTATTGGCGCTAACGTGGTGGTGAAAGGCACTACAAACGGTACGATCACTGATTTCGATGGAAACTACTCATTGGAAGGTGTGCCCGCCGACGGAGTTTTGGTGATTTCCTATATCGGTTATTTATCTCAAGAGATCCCTGTAGGCAACCAATCCGCAATCAATGTTACATTGAAAGAAGATACACAGACTTTAGATGAGGTAGTGGTAGTAGGTTACGGTACGATGCGTAAGTCGGACGTAACGGGTTCTATCGGTGTTGCCAAAGGTGATGACTTGACGAAGAACCAAAACTTCTCCGCTTTGGATAACTTACGTGGTAAGGTTTCCGGTGTAAACATCTTCTCTAACTCCAGCCAGCCGGGCGCTTATAGCAACCGTGTAGTAATTCGCGGTATGGCTACTATTAATGCGTCATCCAATCCGTTGTATGTTGTGGACGGTGTTGTAATGGAGAACTTCGACTTGGTGAACCCAAACGATATCGAGTCTATGGAGGTATTGAAAGACGCTTCCGCTGCCGCAATCTACGGTGCTCGTGGTGCCAATGGTGTGATCATGGTAACAACAAAACGTGGTAAAAAAGACGGTGAAGGTGTTCAAGTAAGTTACCAAGGATCCGTAAGTGCTAGCCACATTGCACGAAAAATGGATACATTGACTGCGGAAGAGTGGTGTACAGCTTTCATGCGTGGCTTAGAGAATGAAAATAAATGGCAAGGTAAAAACTGGTCGTTAAATCGTGCGGATTGGTTTAATGATTCTAACTTCTTTGATTCTAATGGAAATCCTTTGTATGATACCAATTGGCAAGATGAGGCAACCCGCACGGCTGTCTCTCACAATCACCAATTGAATATCCAACAAGCGGGTAAGAATTCTTCCATGGGGGCTTTCTTGAACTATACAGATCAACAGGGTATTGTAAACAATACGTATAATAAACGTATCAATGCGAAAGTTGCTTATGACGCTAACCCTACTCCTTGGTTATCTACAGCGGTAAACGTATTAGTTAATCACACTTGGGGACGTTATACACCCGAGGATGGTGGAGGTCAAGAGGCACGTCGTACCATGATTGAGATGGTACCTTGGATGCCGGTTCGTGACAACAAAGGTAACTACACGACATCAACTTCCTCCTCTATTGGCGACGTGTTAGGTTTCGAAGGCATGTCTAATCCAGTCATGATTTTAGATATGCAGAAGCGTATGCGTTACAATACTCAGATATTTGGTAACGCCGCCTTGACGTTCCACTTGGCCGAAGGCTTAGACCTAAAGACACAACTGGGCATTGACCACCACAACAAAACATATCGTGGATATTCTTCCATTGGATTAAATAATATTTCAATGCCTAATGGCTGGGCTGAATATGAAAACTGGAATACCTTGTACTGGCAAGAAGAGACTTACTTGACCTATAACAAAACGCTTGATGATCATCGCATCAATGCTATGGCCGGTTTATCTTGGCAGGAGCGTACGCAAAAATGGAACAAGAGTCGTACGGAAGGTTTTTCTGATGACTTCTTTGAGGATAACAACATGTCCGCAGGTACAACTCCATCATCGCCTGAGTCCTCTTGGGAACGTTGGGCGATGAACTCTTATTTCTTGCGTTTCGCTTATACGTATAAGGATCGTTACTCCGCAACGATTACAGGCCGTGTCGATGGCTCTTCCAAGTTCGGTGAGAACAACAAATATGCGTTCTTCCCATCCGCAGGTTTGGCTTGGAACATCACGCAAGAGGATTTCATGCAAGAACAAAGCACGATCAGTAACTTGAAGCTGCATACCAGCTACGGTTTGACTGGTAACTCTGAGATCGATGTCTACAAATCATTAGCTCGTGTGAAATCTGGCACATTATTGTTGAATGGTTCTCGTGCACCTTATTCTTATATCGATAATATCGCTAATCCGGATTTGAAATGGGAGAAAACCGGCCAGTTTGATATCGGTATTGATTTAGGGCTCTTCCAGAATCGCTTAACACTCGACATCGCTTACTATAACAAGAAGACTACGGATTTGTTATTGGATTGTCCATTACCTCACTCTACTGGTTTCAAAACTGTATATAAGAACATCGGCTCTGTTCGTAACTCAGGTATGGACTTAATGATCAGCGCACGTCCGGTACAAACAAAAGATTTCAACTGGAGTTCTACGATTAACTTGAACTATAACAAGAATAAGATCCTTCATTTAGGTGAAAACGATGAAGATATCGAAATGAACAGTTGGGTAGGTGGTTCTGAGTCTGTCTTGCGTGTCGGTGAGAACATGAGTGCTTTCTATGGTTACAGACGTTTGGGTGTTTATACGACAGAGGATTTCGAAGCTGGTAAATGTGAGAAAAATCAAATCGGCCGTGCGAAACGTACAGAAACAAAAGAGATCTTGGGTAAAGGTATGCCAGATTGGACAGGCAGCTGGATCAACAACTTCTCATATAAGAACTTCGATTTGACAATGGACTTACAGTTCGTATGGGGTGTTGAGACCATGCAACAATTCTATCACTCAACATACGACCGTTTCGGTATCACGAATGGTCTAAGTAACATTTTGTATGACGCATATGATGGCACAAACCCTGGCACAATGCAACAAGCCATTTACTTGTGTAACACTGGCCACGCAGGACAAGATACTACAGTAGACTCCCAATGGATCGCTAATGGTTCTTACTTACGTTGTAATATGTTGCAATTAGGTTACACTTTCACGCCGGAGTCTATCAAGTCCTTAGGCTTGTCAGCCTTACGTCTGTATGCGAGTGCCAACAACTTGTTTTTGATCACGGCTAGCGATTTCAATGGATATGATCCGGAGGGTACTTCTCAAGGTGATAGCAATAAGTTCGGTCAAAACATGACCTTCTTCTCTTACCCGAGAGCGAGAACATTTACGTTCGGAGTTAATGTTACATTTTAATTAACTTAATTTATTAGAGTATATAAACAATGAAAAAAATATTAACAACTGCTATTTTGTGTGCGGGTTTGGCTAGTTTTACCGCATGTAGCGACTTTTTGGACGAAGAGCCTAAATCTTCGTTAGTCGCAGAAACATTCTTCTCAACAGAGGCTCAAGCACAAGCAGCAATCAACCGCTTGTACCGTAACGGTGCTCCCAATTTGATGACAGCAGCAACTAGTGCTTATGCGCCTTCCGCTTCACTGTCCGGCTATGTGACTGGCTATTTTACGAATAGTTATGAAGGTCAGGAGTTGGTTTGTAAATATTCTCGCGAGCTGACTCGCCAGCAGAACACCATGACTGTATCTGTGGCTATCGACCCACTTTGGGATGATACTTACAGTGCGATCAATGTAGCTAATGGTGCTATTAAGAATATTCCGAATATCTCGATGAGCGAATCAACCGCTTCTCAATTGATTGGCGAAGCTAAGTTCTTCCGTGCGTTTAACTATTTCTTATTAGTTAAATTTTTCGGAGCAGTTCCTTTGTATACAGAGCCTTACACTTCTTTGGAAAGTGATATGTACTTGGAGCGTTCTGCCACATCCGAAGTTTATGCTCAAATAGAGTCAGACCTTAAAGATGCCATGAACTCATTACCTGCCGCAACGTTTTATAATAACGGAAATCGTATCACAAAGTATGCCGCCGCAATGACGTTGACATCTGTTTATATGCAGCAAGGTAAGTATGCGGAGGCTGCTGAGACAGCTAGAATAGTAATCGATTCTCCACATGCTTTGACTACTAATAGCGACTTGGAATTGAACAGTGCCTATAACAAGATACGTTCAACGGATGGTTTGGATGAGTCTATCTATTCATATGAGTACGATGACCAAATTTCCAATGCCGGTTGGTGGCCTACTTATGCTTTTAGTTCTTCTGCTACGGCTGTATTTGGTACATATTCTATCTTTGAGCGTGTTTACGGACCAACCAACCAATTTTTGAATGTATATACTTCCAACGACTTACGTATTCAGCCAAATCAGTTCTTCCATTGGGAATATACCAATCCGAAGAATGGTAAGACTTGGACTTCTGATGTCGCTGGCTGTTGGTTCTGGTATGATGAAGACGCTTTATTAAATACAGGTCGCGGTACGAAAGACAGAGATTTCTTCCGTTATGCTGAAGCATTGTTGGATGGAGCAGAAGCTATTGCCCAGTCTCAAGGTGTAACAGCAGAGGCCGCTGGCTATTTAGCTCAGGTTAAAGCTCGTGCGAATATGGAAGGTAAGACAGTTGCTGAGATTACCTCCGAGGTTCAAAAACTAGGCAAGCAGGCTTTTATAGAAGAGTGTTGGACAGAACGTTTACGAGAGTTTCCTCTAGAGTTTAAGATTTGGGATGATTGTGTTCGTACAGGTAAATTCCCGGTGATCTCTACTACAGAGAAGGGCAAGGTAACTTATGTGGACCTGATAGGGGCAAAGAACGCTTCTGGTGCTACATTCAAAGAATCTGACTTGTTGTGGCCGATATCTTTGAATGAGATGCAACGTAACCCGAATTTGACTCAGAACGAGGGATATGCTTCTAAATAATATTTAGATAATATATTTCATTTCAATAACTGATGGTCTGAGAGGGAAGGATGAGCGATCATTCTTCCCTCTCTTTTTGCCACTAATTTTAAATGTACATTCCACTAATTCGAAATACAGAATGACAGACCTGGATTCTTTTTCACTTATCAATAAACCCACGATCCTCCCCTAGCTTACTTGTCACACTTTGATAAAGTCTTCTGAAAAGCTTATTATTAGAAATAGACAATGGATATACTGAAATAATCCATATTCTCGGGTAAAACAATTAACTGATCAGCGTGAACTGCTATACATCAAGTTACTTCCTGCTATAAATTTATTGTATTTGTATATATATAAGTACGATTATGAGGCGATTGATAGAGATGTATCGAAAGAAATTGCAGTTTATCTCTACCGCCTTTACTAAAAGCACGATGTACGAGATTAATTGGGATGCCCAGTTGATTGGCATAAGAGGTACTCGAGGAGTGGGTAAGACGACGTTGCTGCTACAGCATATCAAGCAAAATTTTCCGCAAGATGAACGAATTTTATATATGTCAGCCTAAATAATAGGCTACTTCTCGGACAATCGATAATATGACCTTACAAATCGTTTCGTGAAACGAGGAGAACACGCTTATACTTGGATGAGGTGCAAGGCCTTTCGTTCAGGGAATACTTGAACTATAATCTACAAACATCGTTACCAGTCCAATCTCTTTCCGATCTATTAGAAAGGCATGTGTAGCTAGCGGAGGAACTGACCTTCTTCATAAAAATGCTTGAACATTTCCCTCACTATTTGCGACATGGCTATTCTCCTTATTACGATGAGCTGTCGGATTTATATCCGCAGTGCGTAGAAGAGATCCGAGTCGCCCCCTTTTATCCCAAATATCAGTAAGCTCAGTGAAAGAATCGGTATAACGAGAATACTTTTTCGACTTATGAGCGCATTAACGGAAAGCAAGCTGACCTACAATCTACTTTTGGTATCTCTCTCCTGCAAAAGCTAGACAAGATCTATTTGGAAAACATGAATCTAATACATCTCTTCCCACCTTCGGAAGTAAATATCGGTAACGTACGAGAAACGTTCTTCGCAAACCAATTGAAGAAGTCTCACCAAGTAACAATGAGCGAAGCCTGCGATTTCTTGGTGAATGGAATCTATATGTTTAGGATTGGTAGCAAGCGAAAAGAGTACTCACAAATAGAGGAAATATCGAGCGGCTTTATCGTTGTAGCTGATGGGGCTCTTGTATTAAAGAAAACGTACCGGTTAGCTGAATACTAAAAGAAAGGGAAGAATGATCACTCACCCTTCCCTTTCATACCATCAGTTATTGAAATAAAAAGTAATTACTTCGCTGAATATCCCTCATTCTGAGTTAAATTCGGGTTACGTTGGATCTCATTTACAGGGATTGGCCAGTATAAGTCTGTCGCCTTAAATGTAGCACCGCTACCATTCGTAGCACCGATCAAATCAACAAATTGAACCTCACCCTTATTTGTAGCAGAGATTTGAGGGAATTTACCTGTACGGACACAGTCATCCCAAATCTTCATTTCCAACGGGAACTCACGCAAACGCTCTTTCCAGCACTCTTCGATAAAGGCTTGCTTACCTAATCTTTGAAGTTCTGAAGCAATTGTAGAGGCATCCTTACCTTCCATGTTAGCACGAGCCTTAACTTGTGCCAAATAGCCGGCAGCCTCAGCGTTTACACCACTAGATTGAGCGATAGCTTCAGCGGCAGATAATAATGTTTCCGCATAACGATAGAAGTTCCAATCTTTCGTACCCTTACCAGTCTCTAAGATAGCAGTCTCATCGTACCAGTACCAGTTACAAAGCATCTTCATATCCAAAGTTGTTCCATCAACAGGATGCGTATATGTACGATGGAAGAACTGGTTCATCTGAGCACGCAAGTCTTTCTCTCCATATACATTAAGATAACGCTCGCTAACACCATACACATTTACCCACAAAGAGTATTTGTTTCCAGTAGAAGAATTAGCGAAGAATGTCGGAGAAATCAAATTGAATGCGTGAACCGGGATATTACCGTTAGGAGAAATAGCCGCATCATATTCACGGGCATAAATAACCTCAGGCAGATCATCTGTTGTACGTAACTTATTGAACGCACTACCTTCCGCAAGGTTATCGTTAGTAGCCAAAGCGAATTTTCCGCTATTGATTACATCTTTCAATGGAGTAACCGCATTAGCGTACTCTCCTAGTCTCATGTAAACATCGGCCAGCAACATATCTGCCGCATATTTTGTCACACGATGACTATTTCCCGCGAAAGTAGCATTAGGTAAATTCTCTACAGCAAACTGCAAATCAGGAATGATAACTGTATTGAAAACCTCCGATGCAGCTGTACGAGTCGGATATTCAACCAAAGTAGCATCTTCTGTAGGCTCTGTAACCATTGGAACATCACCAAACATTTTTACAAGATAGAAATAGTTCAATGCACGGAAGAAACGAGCCTCTGCTTTATATTGAGCTTGATTATCCATTTCCACACCATCAACATACTTGATGACTGCATTCGCTACATTGATCGACTTATAACAACTTTTCCAAGTGTCATTAGTCAAATAATTACAACAAGATTGCGTAAAGTCCTGACGAGTCAACTGGCGAGCGTAAGAACAGTCTACTTCCTGTCCTTCATATTCATTCACGAAATAACCCGTTACCATGTTCATTACAGACAAGCTAGAACCTCTATAAGCACCCGTCATATTACCCATCTTATCGGGAGCACCATCACGATATAGATAATTGACATTGCCAATAATATCAGCACTTGTCTTATAATAGGTATCCAAAGTCAAGGACGACTTCGGATCCTCATCCAAAAAACTGTCACATGCGGTAAATCCTACCAATCCCGCACATAAAATAGCTGTTGTTAATATTTTTTTCATCGCAATTTTCTGAATAATTAATTAATTAAAATGTTACATTTACACCCAACGTAAACGTTCTAGCTCTCGGATAAGAGAAGAAGGCCATATTCTGACCAAATTGTTCTGGAGATACTGAACCGTTAGATGTAGAGATCTGAGATGTACTTTCAGGATCGTACCCATTAAAGTCTTTCGCTGTGATCAAGAATGCATTGTTCACATTCAAATATAGGCGTAAGCTGCTAAACGGAGTCTTTGCCAATTGATTTGAGTCGAAAGTATAACCTAACTGGATTAAGTTCGCACGTAAATAAGAACCATTAGCCACCCATTGAGAGTCTGTCAAAGTATCCTGTCCTGCGTGACCACCGTTGAACAACCAGATAGCTTGCTGCATAGAATTAGGATTCGTTCCATTATATGCGTCATACAAGATATTTGTCAAGCCATTAGTCTGTCCGAAACGGTCATACGTAGAGTGATAGAACTGTTGCAATGTTTGAACACCTGCGACAAATTGTAAATCCAAAGTGAAATCCCAATTCTTGTAACGTAATGTATTGATCATAGATCCAGTCCAATCGGGTACACCTTTACCTATGATCTCACGCTCAGAAGAACGTTTCGCACGACCGATCTGTTTCTTCTGGCAGTTACCTGCCTCATAATCCTCGATCGTATAAACACCTAAACGTTTGTAACCATAGAAACTACCTACGCTCTCACCAACACGTAAGATGGAAGCACCACTTACCCATTCGTTCTTCAAGATATCCTCGTCATTATCACCTAATGATAAGATCTTATTCTTATTGAAGTTCGCATTGATAGAGGTTGTCCAAGTGAAGTCTTTCGTGTCAATATTGCGAGTAGACAACATCAAATCCAAACCTTGGTTACGGATAGAACCGATATTCTTATAAACTGTCTCGAAACCTGTTGTATGAGGAACCGGAGCATCCAACAACAGATCAGAAGTCTTCTTGTTATAATAAGAAGCATCTAATGTAATTCGATTATTGAACAAACCTAAATCGAAACCTATATCGAACTGAGCGGTTTTCTCCCATTTCAAATCAGAGTTAGGTAATCTATTTAAATAAGAATAGGAATTACGTGTTCCGTTCAATAATAACGTTTCGCTCTTAACTGTTGCCAAAGATTTGTAAACACCAATCTCAGAGTTACCAGTCAAACCATAGCTGGTATGCAACTTCAAGTTGCTGATCGTATTTTGGTCAGACATAAAGTCTTCTTGTGTGATGTTCCAAGCTAAACCGGCAGATGGGAAGAACGCATATTTATTATTCTTACCAAACTTAGAAGAACCGTCATAACGACCAGTAATAGTAGCAGAGTAACGATCCTTGAATGTATAAGCGAAACGCAAGAAATATGAGTTCATAGACCAACGTTCCCAGTAAGTTTTCGGAGCGTCAGGCTTCGTACCTGCATCCATATTGAAGTCTTCAAAGAAGTCGGTAGTGAAGTTTTCTGTATACATTCTAGAATAGTCATACTTGCGCTCCTGCCAAGACAAACCGGCCATAGCGTTGATACGATGCTCGCCAATCGTCTTGTTATAAGTCAAGTAAGTCTCTTCCTGCCAATAAAGAGTATTTGCGTGATATCTCTCCGCACGTCCATGTTGGTCATATGCCAAATTCACCAAGTCACTTGGCATATATTTATGCAAAGTCTTAAAGTTAGCGTCAACACCGAATTGAGTCTTCAAATCCAAACCTTCGATGATATGGAATGTCAAGGCTGCATTACCGAATACTTTTGTATTATAGTTCATATTCTTGTAAGTCTTCAAGATATGAACAGGGTTAGACATAGCCTCAAAGTCCATCGGCATGCCTTCCGGAGTATTAGTAGAAGTATACTTTCCATTGTATTGAACCGGCATCCAAGGAACCATCTCGATCATAGTACGACGAGCGTCCTGTCCACCGCCATCCTCAGGAGTAGAATTACCCCAAGTGTGGTTTACTGCTAAATTGACCGCTGTAGATAACCATGTCGTAGGATTAGCGTCATAAGCGATCTTCGCGTTCAAACGTTTTGAATAGGTATTCAACATGATACCTTGGTTATCAGTGTAGTTCAAGAATGCACCCATAGATGATTTCTCGCCACCTTGCTGAACATTCAACTGATGGTTATGAGAGATCGCTGTACGAGTTGCCTCATCCTGCCAATCGGTATCATAAAGAGGATTACCGTTAGAATCGAAGAAACGACGATCTGTAAACCAATCCGCACGATTAGTAGACCAGTTAAATGGATTGCCATCCTTATCAGATCCCCATCTATTCTCATTCTCAATACCTTGCATAAAAGCATCGCACCACTCCTGCGCATTCATTGTATCCATCTTACGAGCGCGATGAGCCAAGCTTACGGAACCTGAGTAGCTAACCTTCGTTCCACCTTCTTTGTTACCACGTTTCGTAGTAACCATGATAACACCATTGGCACCACGAGCACCATAGATAGCGGTGGCGGAAGCATCTTTCAATACCTCCATAGACTCGATGTCATTCGGGTTCATCAAATAGAAGTTCTCCATTACTACACCGTCCACAACATATAACGGATCAGAAGAAGCATTAATTGTCGCTTGACCACGGATAACAACACGGCTGCCATAAGCACCTGGCTGGCTGGAGTTAGAGAAGATATTTACACCGGCAGCCTTACCACGCAAGTTATCCAATGCACTAAAGTTTTGAGCTTTTAACATCTCTTCTCCTTTAGCTGTAGAAATAGAACCTGTTACATCCGATTTACGCATCGTACCGTAACCTACTACTACTACCTCATCCAAAGTCTGCGTGTCTTCTTTCAAAGTAACATTGATTGCGGATTGGTTGCCTACAGGGATCTCTTGAGATAAATAACCAATATAGGAAATCACCAAAACTCCGTCGGCGGGCACACCCTCGATCGTATAATTTCCATCGAAATCAGTGATCGTACCGTTTGTAGTGCCTTTCACCACCACGTTAGCGCCAATAACAGGCTCACCTGTAC
>PPYF01613860.1_pt1 | contig 10531 bp, 10 predicted proteins | sample 1559871 | NCBI WGS metagenome assembly PPYF01 (sample SAMN08240021, study PRJNA423297) | Human gut metagenome, whole genome shotgun sequencing project.
CCGGATTTGCCGCGATCGTGCAGCCGCTTGACCACCACCGCCGCCGTCGGCCACAGCAGGCAGACGATAATAAACGCCGCCGTCTGCAGGTTGAGCAGATTGCTGCCTGCCAGGGTAAACAGGGCGCTCATGGTCACCAGCCAGATGGCAATCCAGATCCAGAAATCGCGGCGGCCAATGCGCCCTTTAATTGAGAATAACCACTGCTGTAGGGTCATGCGTTTTTCCTTATCATCATCGTCTGCGTAGTTTACCCTGGCGTCGTGACTTTTTGACAAGCGCCGCGCTTCCCGATTTAATCGTCAGCAGGCAAAAAAAGGAACGACGGGCATGAAGAAGTGGACAATTTTGTGGTTAAGTGGGCTGATGGGCCTTGCCGTCGGCCCGCACGCGTTGTCCGCAGAGAGCGAATCGACGACCGCGGCAGCGCCCTACCTGCTCGCCGGCGCGCCGAGCTTTGACCAGTCGATCAGTCAGTTCCGCGAGAAATTCAACGCCGATAACCCAAAGCTGCCTCTGAACGAATTCCGTTCCATCGCCACCAGTCGCGATCGGGCTAACCTGACCCGCGCCGCCAGCAAAATTAACGAAAATCTCTATGCCTCCACCGCGCTGGAGCGCGGCACGCTGAAGATCAAATCCATGCAGATCACCTGGCTGCCGATCCAGGGGCCGGAGCAAAAGGCGGCCAGGACCAAAGCGCTGGAGTATATGAGCGCCATGATCCGCGCCTTCGTGCCGACTTTTAGCCAGGCGCAAAGCCAGCAAAAACTGCAGAAACTGCTGGCCGCCGGCAAGGGCAAGCGCTACTTCGCCGATACCGAAGGCGCCGTGCGCTATGTGGTGGCAGATCATGGGGAAAAGGGCCTGACCTTCGCCATTGAACCGATTAAGCTGGCGCTATCTGAAACGCTGGAAGGTAACAATAAATGACAAAAAGCAAAGCCTTTCCAGTGACGAGTCTCTATACTGTTTCACAGACCATGCTGCCCTCTGGGGCGGCTATATTCCTTAATTCGCTTAAGTAGCGTGGAGAATTAAAATGCGACATCCTTTAGTGATGGGTAACTGGAAACTGAACGGCAGCCGCCACATGGTAAACGAACTGGTTGCGAACCTGCGTACCGAGCTGGCTGGCGTAAGCGGCTGTGCAGTTGCCATCGCCCCGCCGGAAATGTATCTGGACCTGGCTAAGCGCGCGGCAGAAGGCAGCCACATTCACCTGGGCGCGCAGAACGTTGACGTGAATCTGTCCGGCGCATTCACCGGTGAAACCTCCGCCGAAATGCTGAAAGATATCGGCGCGCAGTACATCATCATCGGCCACTCCGAGCGTCGTACCTACCACAAAGAATCCGACGAGCTGATCGCGAAGAAATTCGCCGTGCTGAAAGAGCAGGGTCTGACCCCGGTTCTGTGCATCGGTGAAACCGAAGCCGAAAACGAAGCGGGCAAAACGGAAGAAGTTTGCGCACGTCAGATCGACGCCGTGCTGAAAACCCAGGGCGCTGCCGCTTTCGAAGGCGTGGTTATCGCTTACGAACCAGTATGGGCTATCGGTACCGGCAAATCAGCGACCCCGGCTCAGGCGCAGGCGGTGCACAAATTCATCCGTGACCACATTGCTAAAGCTGACGCCAAAATCGCTGAGCAAGTGATCATCCAGTACGGCGGTTCCGTTAACGCTGGCAACGCCGCAGAGCTGTTCACCCAGCCGGACATCGACGGCGCGCTGGTTGGCGGCGCCTCCCTGAAAGCTGACGCTTTCGCGGTGATCGTTAAAGCAGCAGAAGCAGCGAAAAAAGCGTAATTCGCTTTTCCCGGTGGCGACACGCGACCGGGTTGACTGACAAAACGTGGGAGCCCGGCCTAGCACAGCGCAAGCCGGGCTTTCTTTTGCCGTTACAGTTTCCCCAACAGCTGATACCAGGCGTAGTCCAGCGGCAGTAAAATCAGATAACTCACCGCCGCCAGCGCCAGACACAGTTGCATCCCCGCCCTCGCCGGGACCTTGCCTAACCCCATCGCCACCACGATCGGCGACGCCTGATAGGGCAGCAGCGGCGTGGAATAGCCCAGCACCTGAATCATAATCACGCTTAGCAGCGGAAAACCGGTGGCGTCGGCAAAGCTCTGGGCAAAGGTGGTATACAGCGCCGGCACGCCGTTGGCGGTCATAATAAAGTTCAGCGCGCTGGTTATCCCGGTCAGGGCGAGAAAGCTGGTGAAAGGATTGTCTTTATCCAGGGGCATCACCTGCAGCAGCGCATTGCCCACCGCGCCGCCAATCCCGGTTTGGGTGACGGCGATCGCTAGCCCCAGAATCCCGGCGACGTAAATGCAGGTGCGCATATTCACCCCGCTGGCAAACTCCTCGCCGTTAATAAAGCCCACCCGCGGCAGCAGCGTGATCACAGCCGCCGCCAGGCCGGTCCACGCCGGGCCGACGCCGTGCCAGCTCTCGGTCACCCATAGCGAGAGGACCACCGCCAGCAGCCACGCCAGACGTTTCTCGTCGCGGCTCATCGGCGGCAGCGGCGCCAGGTCGTGCGGTGGATGCGGCTTGCCGGGAAACAGCCAGCAAATCAGCGCCACCAGCACCGCCCCTTTCAGCCAGCCAAGCACCGGCGTATGCAGCAGTAAATAGGGAACATAATTCAGATGGATACCGTACGAGCCTTCCGCCGCGCCACTCATCACCAGATTCGGCACGTTGGCGGGCAAAATCGTCGCCGACAGCTGAAAGGTGCCGAACCCCACCGCCAGCGCCAGGCCGAACCAGCCGCGGCTACCGTCGGCAATGCCCACGCGGCGGGCCATCGCCGCCACGATCGGCATCAGCAGCGCGATGCGCCCCATGTTGGAGGGCATCACGAACGCCAGGGCGTAGCTCAGGAGTACCACGCTGGCGACCATCCGCGGCCAGGAGTCGGTGAGCCTGGCCGACAGCGCCTGCGCCGCCCGGTCCGCCAGTCCGGTTTTACGGATGGCGATGCCGAGCACAAAGCCGCTGAACACCAGCCAGAACGCCGAAGAGGCAAAGCCGCCGAAGATCACCTCCGGCGGAGCGATTTTCGCCATCATCGCCGCTGCGAAGAACAGCAGCGCGGTGATAAATTCCGGCAGCAGCGACGTCGCCCACAGCACGATGGTGACGCCGACAATCAATGAAGGAAGGAACAGCGGGTGGGTAAGCCAGAGCGACATGCCTGTCTCCTGTCGTTTTTTTCAGCAAGAATACGACGACAGGTAAGACAGGTAAACGCCAGAACTAGTGGTTTGCGTTAAGGATGGCGCAGCGATGATCCTGAATTTCTTCCGCTGAAGCCCGGTTCAGGGTCAGCAGGTTACGCTCCGTCGCCAGCAGCACCAGCGAGCCGTCGCTCTGTAAATGGTTTTGCGTACGTCCACTGCGCGAGTTGATCGCCAGCGATACCGCGTTATCAGGAACCGGCGCGCCGTGGCGCTGGCTCATGATTTCACGCCCCTGCCAGGCCTGCCAGAAAAAGTTCGGCGTCAACGGTTCCAGCAGCAGCGGGCTTTCGGTGCCGTTGATGCGGTAGGTCGGCATCAGCAAATATTGCAGCGGGCCGTTACGGTCTTTAAACAGCACATAGCCGCCCTTGAGGTTCACTTCCGCGCACGGCGACGGGTTTTGCTGCTGTTGCTGATGGGGTACGCACTGCTGCAGGACAATCTTGCGTAATGCGTCCGGGTTGCCAGAGTGCAGCCAGTAGTAGCCGCCCGCCAGCGCCGCGAGGATCGCCACCAGCAGCGCCAGCAAAAAGTATCTTACTCTTCTCATTTTCATTCCCTGTTAAGCCTGAAGCGGAAGAGTAGCGTAATTTGATGACTAAATGAAAACAGATGGTGGACGGGGCGTTGTCCCGGGTGGCGGCTGACGCCTTACCCGGGCTACGCACCGCGCAAAACTATAGCCCTGCTAAGCGTAGCGCAAGCAGGGACAAGAGAATTAACGCTGGCTAATCTGGTCGAAGGTGCCGCCGTTGGAGAAGTGCTCTTTCTGCGCTTTCGTCCAGCCGCCGAACTCCTGATCGATGGTAAACAGCTTCAGTTTCGGGAATTCGTTAGCATATTTCTTCGCCACATTCGGATCGCGCGGGCGGTAGAAGTTCTTCGCCGCAATCTCCTGGCCTTCCGGCGAGTAGAGATACTTCAGGTACGCTTCCGCCACCTGGCGCGTGCCTTTCTTATCCACCACTTTGTCGACCACCGAGACGGTCGGCTCAGCCAGAATCGACTCACTTGGGGTCACGATTTCAAACTTGTCTTTGCCCAGTTCGTTGGTCGCCAGCAGCGCTTCGTTTTCCCAGGCGATCAGCACATCGCCGATGCCGCGTTCTACGAAGGTATTGGTCGAACCGCGCGCGCCGGAGTCCAGCACTTCCACGTTTTTATACAGCGCCTTGACGAATTCCTGGGCTTTCGCCTGGTCGCCGTGATTCTGATGCAGGGCATAGCCCCAGGCCGCCAGGTAGTTCCAGCGGGCGCCGCCGGAGCTTTTCGGGTTCGGGGTAATGACCGACACGCCCGGTTTGATCAGATCGTTCCAGTCATGGATCTGTTTCGGATTGCCCTTGCGGACGAGGAACACGATGGTGGAGGTATACGGCGCAGAGTTATCCGGCAGGCGTTTCAGCCAGTTTTTATCGATGCGGCCGCGTTCGGCAATAGCGTCGACATCGTAGGCCAGCGCCAGCGTGACCACATCCGCTTCAATACCGTTAATCACCGAGGTCGCCTGTTTGCCAGAGCCACCATGCGACTGGCGGATCACCACGTTGTCGCCGGTCTCCTGCTTCCAGTGTGCGCTAAACGCTTTGTTGTACTGTTCGTACAGCTCGCGCGTTGGATCATAAGATACGTTTAATAGCTGAATGTCTTTTGCCAGAACGCTGGCGGATGCCAGCAACAGAGTTAACCCTACGCCCCACTTATTCATCGCACCGCTCTCTTTATGTGTGTTGTGATGGGTTAAGCGTGCCAGAAAGCGATTCAATGATTAAAGAATAAAAAAAGATTGGCTATAACTTGCGGATATAAAGACGCGAGTAAGGATGACCCCCTCCCGGGCGGGAGAGGGCGCGAAGCGATTAGACTTCTTCCATGCGACCCAGCAGCGCCTGCAGACGTTCCTGCCAGCCCTGCTGCTGCTCTTTCAGCTGGCTGTTTTCGCGCTCCAGCTCTTCACGACCATGCTGCGCGCTCTGAACTTCCTGCACCAGGGTGTTGTTCTTTTCTTTCAGCTCTTCGATTTCCATCTGCAACAGAGTGATGGTATCAATCGCCTGCTGAACCTTAGATTCTAATTTCTCAAACACTTCTAATGACATCGTCATACCTCTCCTGAACTTGCAAGGCGTTGATAGAAACTCGTGTTTCGTATACGCGGTCCCGCCTTAACGAAAATTAGCGCACATAGCGGTGTTATCGTCGATTGTATGAATCCCCGCCGCCCCTGTCCAGCGGCAAGCCGCGTAGATTGCGGTTTGCAACACTTTTCAGTCTTTACCTGGTGCTTTCAGCGCAGTTCGCTCGTAGTTCATGGGTCAATGTTAATTTTATGGTTAACAAAATGCGTGGTGAAACGCTCCGGCAGCGCTCTCGATGCGCGCAAATGGCGCGAAAACGCTCATTTTCTTGACGAGGCACACACATTTGAAGTTCGATATTTCTCGTTTTTGCTCGTTAACGATAAATTAACACTATGCCTACATGGCAATATGGTCGTCTGTGACCACCCTACATACAATAATCATCACCACGCTTCAGGATTCGATTATGAGCCAAACATCAACCTTAAAAGGCCAGTGCATCGCAGAGTTCCTCGGTACCGGGTTGTTGATCTTTTTCGGCGTTGGGTGCGTGGCTGCGCTCAAGGTCGCGGGAGCCAGCTTCGGACAATGGGAAATCAGCATCATCTGGGGTCTGGGCGTCGCCATGGCGATCTACCTGACCGCCGGGGTCTCCGGTGCGCACCTTAACCCAGCGGTGACTATCGCGCTGTGGCTGTTCGCCTGCTTCGAAGGCCGCAAAGTGGTTCCTTTTATTATTTCGCAATTCGCTGGCGCCTTTTGCGCTGCGGCATTAGTTTACGGGCTTTACTACAATCTTTTCCTCGATTATGAAACCACCCACCATATGATTCGCGGCAGCGTGGAAAGCCTCGATCTGGCCGGCATTTTCTCCACTTACCCGAACCCGCACATCAATTTTGTGCAGGCCTTCGCGGTAGAGATGGTGATTACCGCTATCCTGATGGGCGTCATCCTGGCGCTGACCGACGATGGCAACGGCATACCGCGCGGCCCGCTGGCCCCTCTGCTGATTGGCCTGCTGATTGCGGTGATTGGCGCCTCCATGGGACCGCTGACCGGCTTCGCCATGAACCCGGCGCGTGACATCGGCCCGAAAGCCTTCGCCTGGCTGGCGGGGTGGGGTGACGTCGCCTTCACCGGCGGCAAAGATATTCCTTATTTCCTGGTGCCGCTGTGCGCACCGGTGGTCGGCGCGGCGCTGGGCGCATTCAGCTATCGTAAGCTGATTGGCCGTCACCTGCCTTGCGACACCTGCGTGGAGGAAGAGCAACAGAGCCCCTCCTCTTCCACCGCTCAACATAAAGCTTCGCTGTAATCTGACTACGGGACACCGACTATGACCGACAAAAAATATATCGTTGCGCTTGACCAGGGCACTACCAGCTCCCGGGCCGTTGTGATGGATCATGATGCCAATATCGTCAGCGTCTCCCAGCGAGAATTTGAACAAATTTATCCTAAGCCAGGCTGGGTCGAACACGACCCGATGGAAATCTGGGCTTCCCAAAGCTCGACGCTGGTCGAAGCGCTGGCCAAAGCGGATATCAACTCCGATCAGATCGCGGCCATCGGCATCACCAATCAGCGTGAGACCGTGGTGGTGTGGGAGCGAGAGACCGGTAAACCCATCTACAACGCTATCGTCTGGCAGTGCCGCCGTACCGCGGAGATCTGCGAGCAGCTCAAGCGTGACGGGATGGAAGAGTATATCCGCAAGGCCACAGGCCTGGTGGTGGACCCGTACTTCTCCGGCACCAAGGTGAAATGGATCCTCGACCATGTCGAAGGTTCCCGTGAGCGTGCGAAGCGCGGCGAGCTGCTGTTCGGCACCGTTGACACCTGGCTTATCTGGAAGATGACCCAGGGCCGCGTGCACGTCACCGACTACACCAACGCCTCAAGCGGTCACCTCCACCCACGGTCTGCTGACCACCATCGCCTGCGGCCCGCGCGGCGAGGTGAACTACGCTCTGGAAGGGGCGGTGTTTATGGCCGGCGCGTCTATTCAGTGGCTGCGCGACGAGATGAAGCTCATCAGCGATGCCTTCGACTCCGAGTACTTCGCCACCAAGGTGAAGGATACCAACGGCGTATACGTGGTACCCGCGTTCACCGGTCTTGGCGCACCGTACTGGGACCCGTATGCCCGCGGCGCGATTTTCGGCCTCACCCGCGGCGTGAACTCCAACCACATTATCCGTGCGACGCTGGAGTCCATCGCCTTTCAGACCCGCGACGTGCTGGAAGCGATGCAGGCTGACTCTGGCATTCGTCTGCACGCCCTGCGCGTAGACGGCGGCGCGGTGGCTAACAACTTCCTGATGCAGTTCCAGTCCGATATCCTCGGCACCCGTGTCGAGCGTCCGGAAGTACGCGAAGTGACGGCGCTGGGCGCGGCCTATCTGGCCGGTCTGGCGGTCGGTTTCTGGCAGAATCTGGATGAACTGCAGGAGAAAGCGGTGATTGAGCGCGAATTCCGCCCGGGTATTGAAACTACTGAGCGTAACTATCGTTACAGCGGCTGGAAGAAAGCGGTGAAACGCGCGTTAGCGTGGGAAGAGCACGACGAAGCGTAAGATTGTGAAGTTATTCCCGGCTTGCGGCGTAAACGCCTTAGCCGGGCTACAAAACCCCAAACAGCACGATCTTGTAGCCCGGACAGGTGCGCAGCACCGCCTCCGGGTTTTTTATCAACCAAAAATCGGCAGCAGCAGGTACAGCTTAATCACCAGCGCGTTGACGATATCGATAAAGAACGCCCCCACCATCGGCACTACCAGGAAGGCCATATGCGATGGCCCGAAACGGTCGGTAATCGCCTGCATATTGGCGATCGCCGTCGGCGTTGCCCCCAGGCCAAACCCGCAATGCCCGGCTGCCAGCACCGCGGCATCGTAGTTTTTGCCCATCATCCGATAGGTGACGAACACCGCATACAGCGCCATCGCCAGCGCCTGCACCGCCAGGATAATAATCATCGGCAGCGCCAGCGAGGCCAACTCCCACAGCTTGAGGCTCATCAGCGCCATGGCGAGGAACAGCGACAGGCTGACGTTGCCCAACACCGATACCGCGCGATCGAACACCCGATACAACCCCGCCAGCGCCAGGCTGTTGCTGAGGATCACGCCGATAAACAGCACGCAGACGAAAGTCGGCAGCTCGAAGACGCTCCCCGCCAGCAGTTGCGCAACCACCTTGCCCAGCGTCAGACAGATGGCGATCAGGGCGATACTTTCGATCAGCACCAGCGAGGTGATCACCCGCCCCACGTCCGGCTTTTCAAAGGCGGTTGGCGCCACCTGATCGTCCGGTGTCCCGTCCGGTGAGGAAGAGTGCTTCACCAGATAACGCGCCACCGGGCCGCCGATCAGGCCGCCCAGCACCAGGCCGAAAGTCGCGCAGGCCATCGCCACCTCGGTGGCGTTGGCAAAACCGTAGCGCTCAACGAACAGCTTACTCCACGCCGCCCCGGTGCCGTGGCCGCCGGATAAGGTAATCGACCCGGCCAGCAGACCCATTAGCGGATCCAGCCCCAGCAGCGTCGCCATGCCGATACCGAGGGCGTTCTGCAGCAGCAGCAGGCCAACCACCACGATCAGGAAAGTGCCCAGCACCTTGCCGCCGGCCCGCAGGCTGGCGAGGTTGGCGTTAAGACCGATATTCCTGGTGTCTTTAGCTTCTCATCATGAGGAGTCAGAGGGGGATTTTACGCAGAACGGCGGAAAAATTGACAGAAAAAGATATTTTGTATCCTTAATGATGCGATTTAGCATACAAAATGTTAATTACCTCGTTGCGCATATTCACGGTATAAATTTTTATGAGCAAACGCTGGCAAACGTTTGCTTTTGGTCTACAGTCCGATAAAATTCCCGCTTTGCCACCTTGGGATTGCTTGTGATGTCCGTTAACACCGCAGAGTCAGAAAATGCGCAACCGGTTGCGCATAAACCAGCCAGCGAATTAATCTACCGCCTCGAAGATCGCCCGCCGCTACCGCAAACCCTGTTCGCCGCCTTCCAGCACCTGCTGGCGATGTTTGTCGCGGTGATCACCCCGGCGCTGTTAATCTGCCAGGCTCTCGGTCTCCCGGCGCAAGATACCCAACATATCATCAGCATGTCGCTGTTCGCCTCCGGCGTCGCCTCTATTATTCAGATCAAAGCCTGGGGCCCGGTCGGCTCCGGACTGCTCTCCATCCAGGGCACCAGCTTCAACTTTGTCGCCCCGCTGATCATGGGCGGTACCGCTATCGTGCTGGCGCTGATTATTATCCTCAACCGCCAGCGCAACCCGTACCTGCGCATCGCCTCGCTAGTGATTGCCATGGCTGCCGGTTATCTGGCGGCGTGGTTCCTCGATATGCTGCCAGCCAACACCGCCCCGACCAACAGCAGCCTCATCACCGTCCCGACGCCGCTCTATTATGGCCTCGGCATCGACTGGAGTCTGCTGCTGCCCCTGATGCTGGTGTTTATGATCACCTCCCTGGAAACCATCGGCGATATCACCGCCACCTCCGACGTCTCCGAACAGCCGGTCTCGGGTCCGCTGTATATGAAGCGCCTGAAAGGCGGCGTGCTGGCTAACGGCCTGAACTCCTTCGTTTCCGCGGTCTTCAACACCTTCCCGAACTCCTGCTTCGGCCAGAACAACGGCGTGATCCAGCTGACCGGGGTCGCCAGCCGCTACGTCGGCTTTGTGGTTGCCCTGATGCTGATCGTCCTCGGCCTGTTCCCGGCGGTGAGCGGCTTTGTCCAGCATATCCCTGAGCCAGTGCTCGGCGGCGCCACGCTGGTGATGTTCGGCACCATCGCCGCGTCCGGCGTGCGCATCGTCTCCCGTGAACCGCTGAACCGTCGGGCGATCCTGATTATCGCTCTGTCGCTGGCGGTAGGCCTCGGCGTGTCGCAGCAACCGCTGATCCTGCAGTTCGCCCCGGACTGGCTGAAAAACCTGCTTTCCTCCGGGATTGCCGCCGGCGGTATCACGGCGATTGTTCTGAATTTAATTTTCCCGCCAGAAAAGGCGTGATCTCATGCGTTCCCGGTCACGCAACGGCCGGGACGTCCTCCAACCACCAGCCCCATCACGGAAATAAACCACGCCTGCCTTGAGAAGTGCGCCTAAATCGGGCATAACACGGTGATGTGCATCTCACAGAATGGAAGACCATGAAATTTCTTGGA
>PPYF01622186.1_pt1 | contig 10531 bp, 9 predicted proteins | sample 1559871 | NCBI WGS metagenome assembly PPYF01 (sample SAMN08240021, study PRJNA423297) | Human gut metagenome, whole genome shotgun sequencing project.
GCCTTGAAACAAGCATCATCTTGTCTTTAGATACCTTTACCTTTTTATTGGGTATGGTGGTAGCCTTTCTTCTTTCAATAAAGAACAGAAACATATCCGTAAACTTCCACTTCTTATAGGATATGTCAAGACTGGACTTGTCTGTAAAGCTGATTTTTGACGATAAGTCGTTTCTGATAAAGCCCTCCAGACCTATGTCCTTTAATTGTTTAATCATGGTTTTTCTATCTTGCTCACTATGTATAATATCACTGTATGTATTGACAAAATGCTGCAAGGCTGCTTGAATGATTCTGATTGTGTCCTCTCTTTCAACAATATAGCTTTTCTTGTTGTTCTTCTTTAAGGTGATACTGGTAGCTTCCAATAGGGTAGCATGAAAATGGCTAAAGTCTTCCAATACGGACTTGTTCAATGTAGGTGCGTTTGTACCAATATCCTCTATAAAGTCATATACGAACAGAAGTAGATACCAAAACTTGCTAACATCCAACTTATACGCTTCAATGGTATTCTGTAAATCTTCATTAGTTAGAAACTTCTCTTTGAAAGAATCATCCAGCTTTCTGTATTCTCGTTTCTTGTATTCTTCCAAAGTTCCTTTGAAAGTTTTCATTTCTTTGCTTCTCTCGTATCTTTCTTCAACGGATAAGTTTCTTTCCGCATATCTGTTGGCGAATATGGCAGGTGCGGAAGATTCTACGGGTATCATTCCCATATCTGTTTCTGCATAATCTGGCAGGAAGTGATTGGCTACTTCCCACACGTATTCTAATAGTGGTTCATTTAGACATTTGTAGCTTTCATGCCAAGCCACTTTTAAATCGGGCAGTTCTTCTATTTGATACATTGTACATTCATATTAGTTATACTGCAAAATAAAAGAAAAGTCTGCAATCTTTGCCGGATTACAGACTTCTTTTTGTTATAGTAGGTTCTTCATGGCTTCATCCACTTGCTCATTATCGAATTTACTTAAATATATCTGCGTGGTTTTTATGTCTTGGTGTCCCAATGCTTGCGATATGATGCCTATGTTCACTCCCGATTTCTTTAGAATCGTTGCGAATGAATGTCGGGCAACGTATGTCGTTACTTCGGCTGTTATTCCTAACTCTTGTGCGAATACTCTAAGTTCTGTATTGACTTGATGGCAGATTTTATGTACCCGATTACTTTTTTGCATGGGTGTTATATGACGTTTGCAATGTAGAATAGGAAATAAATATTCTGCTTCTTGTTGGTAGTCTGAATATTGATATATTATCTGCTTGGCTTGTTCGGATAAGACAAGATTGATGCTGCCATGTGTCTTTTGCCTTTGGTATATAAGTCTATTCTCTATAATATTGTTAGGTGTCAGATTAGCTATATCCACAAAAGATATTCCTCCGCATAGATAAGAGAAAGTAAATATGTCATGTGTCAGTTTCCGAAGATTACTTTGACCGTTGCAATCAGCATTGATGATTTTTAGAATGTCCGCTTTAGATAATGCTCTTTTCATGGTTTTCGTATTGAGATGGCTTAATTTGTATTCAATGAAAGGGTTCTTTTCTCTGCATACTATTTTTGCATCAATGGCACGATTGTATGCAGCACGCAAAGTACGGAACTGATAACTAAGTGTGGTATCTTTGTTGCCTTTACTGCGCATCCAATCTTCGTACTTTTTGCAAAAAGACACATCAATATGACTGAAAGTGTAATTCAGCTTCTTACCTTTATTGAAGTTCCTAAGCGTATTATAAGAATTTAGGTAAGCATAACTTGTCCCGATTTGCCCTTTTTGTTTCAGTTCTTCAATAATGAATAGATAGAACTCTTCCACTGTTTGCGTCTTTGTTATTTCTTTCTGTTCATTTATCAATGAAGAAGCCGTAAATTCTTCTTTGTTGGCTTTCTTTTCTAAAATCCGTTGTTGGTAATCTAATTTTGTTTTTAGAATGATTTTTTGAATTAAGTCTTTATGTGGATTGTTTGGTTTGGGCACATTCTTATCAAAATCCCAATGCTTTGCAGCAACGGAAATTTTAAGGCTTTTATATGTGCTTTTCCCATTTTGTGCAATTCTTAGCATTAAAGGATGTTCTCCATTTGCTAAGGTTTTACTTTTGTAGCAGATAACCGAAATTATAGCATCCATAAGAATTTGGTTTAATTCTTGGTTTAATTGCTGGTTTAATTTCGACCATTAAACTAAGGTAAACAGGGTATTGCCATTAAAAGCAAAAAGCATCGATAACCTTGCGATTATCAATGCTTTATCGGTAGTCGGGATGACAAGATTCGAACTTGCGACCACACGCCCCCCAGACGCGTACTCTACCGGGCTGAGCTACATCCTTCTAAAGAGGACTTTATCCGTTTAGACTTTTGTTTTGTCTCAGTCATTTGTATTTAACCTATCTCCTTTTGTATGGAATAGGATTATTTTGCTCCAAAACTTTAATAAAACTTTAATCGAAGATAAATACAAAACGGAGGTCTATTCTACTACTACATTTCCGATTATTAATATGAGTTGGGAGGATATTGCAAGAAACCTTCCGTGTATTCATTGTTAATAAATCCTAAATAGTTAATTTTAGCCGTCAAAAATTTAATCGCAGATTGAGTTTTTACGTTGCACTCGTAGATAACTATATTGTTCACTTAAAAAATAAAAGAAGATTATGGCAAAATTTCGTATTGTGATTCACACGAGCAACAAAAGAAAAGACGGAAGTTACCCCGTTTGCTTACGCATCACCAAAAATGGCAAACTAAAATACATCTATTTAAATTTGTCCGCCTTTGAAAATGAGTGGGATAAGAACGCAGGCCGATTTAAAAGGGATAAACGCATGAACCCCAACTATGAGTCGTATAACAACTGGTTGATTAGTTGTGAGGAACGTAAAAATGAAGTGGTGAATAAGTTTATGAAAGCACAAGTGGATTGGACACTAAACCAATTTGAAGAAGAATTTTTGGGAATTTCGAGACAAGGAAAAATCTATGATTATTGGATGAGGCAGGTGGAGGATTTAAAGGCTACAGGTCACATCGGCAATGGAAAGGTTTATGAACGTGACTTGCACCTGTTCTGCAAATATGACTCTAAGGCAAAAGAACGTTTGTTTTCAGAAATAGACGTGAAATACATTAATCGCTTAAATATGGCTATGGAAAAGAATGGTTGCTGTGGAAATACCCGTATGCACACTTTAAAGACATTGCGTGCTGTAATTAATAAAGCCATTAAAGAAAAAGCAGCATCAAACAACACCTATCCGTTTGGTAAGGGTGGTTTTGAAATAAACAAATTGGCAGAAGAAACGGCAAAACGCTATTTACTGCCAACGGACTTGGAGTTGATAAAGAACTCGCCTCAACAAAATTTTGTATTGGAGCGTGCCCGTCGGATATACCTCTTTTCTTACTATTGCTTTGGTATGAGTTTCGTTGACATGGCAAATCTAACAATAAACAATATTGAAATGCTGGTAACAGGAGCGCATATCGTGTATAAGAGACAAAAGACGAAAAATGCCAAAAATGTAAAGCCGATAAAAATATTCGTCACTCCTGCTATAAAGGAGCAATTGGAGTGGTTTAAGGCAAACACCCCTGAAACGGGCGAGTATTTACTTCCTATCATAACCAAAGAGTATGATGGTGAGCAATTGTACGAGCATGTACGCTGCCGATACAAACGTATCAATGCCAATTTGAAAAAGCTGGGTAAGGCTTTAGGTATTTCATTGACATTGACTACTTATACGGCACGGCACACAATGGCTATGACCTTACAGGGCAATGATATTCCCCGTGAGATAATAAGCCAAGCCCTGGGGCATAGTAATCTTACGACAACGGCTACATATCTTGCAGGTTTCTCTACAAGTGTTTTAGATAAAGTCGCAAAAATGTTATAATTATGTTCATCACTTACAATATGCCTTTGGGTGACTTGATTAACAAGTCGCTCAGAGGGGAAGCAGCAGTCTGTGAGAGTTGGTTATACACCTATATAAAAAGATTGACTGATGGAGATAAAGGAAAGCTCCGGCAGGCATTAAAGGAGGTTGATTCAGTTGTTACTGTGTGGAAAAGCAGATATTTTATTCCTACTTATGAAGTAAAGGTAAAGTCTGTAACTCAAGGAGGGATGAGTATGAGTAGGCAAGATTTGGATGATACCTACAATGAGGAAGTCTATTTGCAAAAAGAGGGAAAGACAGGTTTGGTGGCGGACTTCCTATATGAAGCAATAGCAAAGTACGGTTTCATTAATGAACATCATCGTGATTCTGTGGAAAGCGCATGGTTGTATAATGACATGGAGTTTTTAAGAAACGAGTGGGAATATTATGTTTTGGCTCAAATAAGGTCGCTACGGGAAATAATTTGTACTATGCTGGGAGTAGTATCGTCAGAGGGGAAAAACGAAAAACAGAAGACCAATAGACGGCTAAAACGGATAGAAGATTATCCGGAGATGTTTGGTATTGATGTTTGTAGTGAGTTGATTGGGCAGTCTAAACATACAATTTATAAACTGACAAGCCATAAAGAAATACCTTGTTATCGTGCGGAAAGTGGGCGAATACTAAGATTTAAGCGTGATGAAATAATAACGTGGATGATGGCTAAAAGGCAAGAAACTAAGCAGGAATTCATTGAAAGCATGGAGTTAGGATTTGTTGCGCGTCTTCGTAAATAGTTAATAAGCTCAATTTTGTATAACATTCTATATACATCTAAATTTTATAGTCATGTATGACAAAATCAAATTAATGCTATATGACCTACCAACAGGGTACGACTGGCAGTCGGTATTAAAACGCATAGTTGTGCAGTCCTACTTTGCTGATGGTACAGGAGGTAGTGGGTTATGGCTTGGACGTAAAGTCATAGCCACTGAAACGTATGTGTCATTCGAGGGCAGTCTTCCTAAATGTCTGTGGGGGCATAACCTAAAGACCCTATCATTAAAGGAGGTGAAGATAGTTATTATGCAGTTAAGCAAGGATTTAGGCGTACCCATGTATAAGGCAGTGGTGGAGTCTGCGGAGTTTGCACATAACTTTAGTATGAAAGAGCCTCCTATTATGTATATGCAGAAGTTGGATGCCATGAAAGCATTTAGACCAAATGGATGGAGTGGTACTAAATACATGGATAATAAAGAGGTACGCTGTAAGTTTTATGACAAGATACAGGAGGCAAAGAAGAAGCGTGAGCTGCCTAAATATGGAAAAGAGAACCTGCCAAGAAATTTATTGAGGTATGAAGTGACATTTTATAAGAAAGGACTTGATAAATTGTTTGGCAGGGATATAATAGCAGAGGAACTTTGGAGTAAACAGGTATTTTGGACGCTGGTTGCAGAGTGGTTTGGATATTATGAAGATATGGTGAAACTACCGAATGACTGTTGGGATGTGGATTACCATATTTTTGAGAGCGCCAAAGACTTTGCCAAGTGGTGTATTTGTATAGCAAATGCCGACCAAAACATGTCTTATTATGTGAAGCATGTCCTGTTTAAACTTCGGGCAAATCCGCAGCCAGCCGACCGTGTTCTGCATGGGCAGATACAAAAAAAGATTCAAGACGCATTGGAGTGGGGAAAACAGCATCTGACACTTCCTAATCTCACGGTGGAGTTAACAGACAAAATAGAACAATATCTTGCTTGGCTGTTGGAGCAGTCGGCAGACAGGATGAGCATCGCGGAGGAACAACGAATATTCAATACCGCCTGTTAGTCCTCTCTCTAAGAAAGTAAGGCTTGGTAATCATCAAAGGGTGTGAACTCCACTTCCAAAGTTTACTCTTCGGGTGATTATCAAGCCTTATCTTTTAAATTAGGGGTCTATTGGTGGCGCACAGCCAAAAACTTATCAAACACAATAAAAGTATTCGGCGGAATACAATAATGGCTTATACACTCTAATACGAGGTTGCTTAATTCTATGTGATAAGGCGGTTATGCTCGGTCGATAGAATCAATGCAGGTGGTAAGTAAAGAGGATGTAACACTCTTAAATCTACTTGCATAATAGTGATACAAAGTAATAAATAAAGAGAATAAAGCAGAATTTGTATAATGTAGTCAATAGAAGACCAGAAAGTTACACTAAAAAGACTGGATTATCGTAATCATGGATTCATAGAAATAGTTATAAACAAAGTGATTGTTTTATAGATGTTGAAAAAAATAGTCTGTAAAGATCACATTCTGAATTAAAATCCATATCTTTGTTATCAATCAATGAGTAAATAACAACAGATATGAAAATAAAAATACCTAATACTGAAATTCAAGAGTTATTGTCGGGAAAAGGATATGAATATCCTAAATATTCTACTCAAATAATGAACTTGGCAAATCAAAATGCTCAAGGTACTCGTCCTCGTATTGTAGGGCAGATGAGTGAGCTTATTCAAGAGTTTGGAAGTGGAAGTATGAACGAGTGGGAATCATGGTATCTGAATCGATATCCAGATGCCATTGATTTGGCGACTGAACGAGTCTTTAATATGGTTGAAGAACTAAAGAAGAGCATCGTTTTGATTGATAAGAAGATGATTCGGGAATGGGTTGAAGAGCTTGTTGTTGTGAAGACATATGCAGGATTAAAATTCCAAGAGGCTATTCTAAAGAAGGTTTCTGCTGAATTGCAGGTGGAATATAGATTGGCTACTCCGGAAGAAGAAGCTCAAGGTATAGATGGGATGATTGGTTCTCGTTTTGTAAGTATCAAACCTATTACATATAAAACAATGAATGAATTGTCTGAACACATTGATGTTCCTATAATATATTATGAGAAAAAGAAATCTGAATTAGTAATCGAATATAATTTTTAAAATATGGCATACACAGGAGGTCCATTAAATGAACTTAATGGGAAAATGGGAATTTCAGCACCTTATAAAAGTGTAGCTGTTATGAAGCTTATAAGATACCATAAGCCCAAAAGTAAAGATGAATTGGTGGAATTAATTAAATGGCATTCCGAAAATGAATGTGAATGTGGAATTAAAAGTAAAGGAAGCGTAGAATCCTTTGGGAAGAATTTATATGAATCCCAGTTTCAGTATTGGGGAGAGTATAAATTTTCTTTGCAAGAATGTGTGCAGTGGGAGTATGATTTGTTTGTAGTTCAGTCATTAAAAGGAGACTTGGTTGAAAATAGGGCAAAAAAGGAGCTATCTGAACGATTATCACAATATGAGTTTTGTGATGCTACAGGATATATGGATGAAGAACTAAGAATTGATATAATAGTAAGCAAAAACAATCAAACTATAGCAGGAATTCAAGTTAAACCTGCAACCTTTAAAATGATGAGAAGAGAAGTGATTGCTTATAACCGTATTGCTAATAGTAAATGGGAACATCCTGTGTTTTATCTTTATTATGATGAAAATGAGACTTTTTTAAATATTGAAGAGATTATTTCAGAAATAAAAAAAATATAGGATATGGCACAATTTACATCTGCTGACATTACTAAATTAATGTCTCAAATTCCTAAAGGCAAGTCAAATGCTATTAATGCTCCTGACTTAGCTATTAGGATGGGATTCTCTCCAGCTCCCAATCAAGAAGAACTTCGAGCCCTTATTAGAATGGCTATTGATAATGGAGAACTAATTGGCAGTAGTAGTTCTGGTTATTGGATTATGGATTCTCTGCAAGAGCTTGAAGAAGTTCTTAATTCATTGGAAGGAAGAGCACAAGGTACTTGCGATAGAAGAAATAATTTATTGGATTCTTGGAATAGTAAAAATCCTACCAATAAATCAACTTTACCCCATGTTAATGTAAAACCTTGAATTAGAATAAGGAATATTGACCTTGAGTAATATGCCTGTTGTCACAAAAATGATTAACAGGCATTATTTTTGAATATTTTGCCTTGATTAGTTCATTTTTACCTAACGAAATATTAGTGACATAAGAAATTTCTATATCTTTTTCTTGCGATGTCATTACTGGTATTTGGAGATTGGAATTAAAATGTTTTATTTCTGATTTTATGGCTCTCTCTGTAATAAAATCTTTATGACGATTTAATCGATTTGATATTCCTTCATTTATCATATCCGTAGAATAAGATAGAATATTTTCTTTGCAAAAGTCTAATAAATCCTTATATATTTCATATCCAATACTATTTCTTCCTGTAGCAATTGCAGCTATAGAAGTAGTTCCGGTACCCATAAATGGGTCTAATACTGTATCTCCCTGTAAAGAATACATATTTATCAATCTATATGGTATTTCAAAAGGAAAAGCAGCACTTCTTGCCCGACTATCAGTTTTATCCATCTTTTGTTTTGTTCCTTTAATATTGTCCCATATGTCAGAGAACCATATGTTTCTTTCTTCCCAGAAGAAAGAGCTTTCTCTACGTTTTAGCTTTGCTTCTGGTGTTTTGAATTCTCTTTTATCACCTTTTCTGAATATTAATATCCATTCGTGTTCTAATGTAACATATGCACCTGCTGGCAACATTCCAGAGCCCATAAATTTATTTGGTGCATTGGTCTGTTTCCTCCATATAATGTTAGGTAAATTGACGAAACCATTAGAAATGAAATATGAAAGAATGCGAGCGTGATTAGGGTATAAGGCAAAATTTCCATTAAGAGTTCTTGTCGCATCTCCTATGTTGACACAAGCAATACCACCGGGAATTAGCACTCTTTTAACTTCATTCCATACTAAGTCCAGTTCTTTGTGCATTAATTCAAATGCTAAATTGCCATTATAGTCTTGCAATGCCTCATTTATTTGAGGATTCTGTTGACTCATTATATCATCCCACATTTCAATCATAGGATATGGAGGAGAAGTAACGACTAATTGGACTGAACTATCTGGGATTTTACTTAAATCCTGAGACTTTCCTAAAAATAGTTTATGTGTAGTTGTAAACTGTTTCATATTTCACTTATATATTCAACGCAAAAGTAGTAATAAAAAGTATATTGCCATTGACTTTGAATTAAAAACAAGATAATGCGATAGAATTATAACGAGATTTGCAGTAATTTTTTTTTATGCCGCCTTGTAAAGCATCAATTAATGAGTAAATTTGTTCCACGGCATCCCGAAAAACGTTTGTAGAACGCTGGAAATTGATTACATTTGTCGCACTAACAGGTTGAAAAACCTGTCGGTGACATATTAGTCAAAGGAAGCGTTTAGCTTTATCCCGTTTTTAGAAATTCTGGTAAAATTTCATGTGGTACGGGGATAGACGATACAAACGTTCATGCTAATCTTGTATATATCAGTGATATATATAGTTTGGCGTGGGGTGTCGTTTTATCTTGTACCACGGGTTTACCAGAGCCTCTAAAACAGATAACTCTAACAGTCCCCACGCTTTTCCTTTTATATAAACCTTTCCTATCGGGGCTGTGGGAAGCAAATCTACAGTATTATGAAAAGGGTTTTAATGATTGTCATTGTATTATTGCAGACATTATTTATTTCCGGACAGACGGTAATCGAGCAGTATGAATGTGTATTCCCTCAAAAGTTTATTTTCCAATCAACAGATAAAGACGGGTACAATGTCAATAAGAACTTTACAGTGGAGGCGGCAACTCTCACTTATAAATCAAATAAGATAGTAAGCTTTACATTGAAGTCAAAAGGGAATGCCAAAGCGACTTATAATGTAGTACAAATGATATCTGAAACGTCCCATGTGAAACGATTTTGGGTTAACAAATCGGGAAAATATTTCGTTGTAGTTTCTTTTCCATTGGACGTTGAATATGGCATGAAGATTAGTTTTATCTCTAACATAGATGGTTCTGTGATGTTTGACTGTTTATTTAAGAAGATATTGACAGCAAAGGAAAAAGAACTTTTAAAGACGCAGGAAAAAGAACGACAGGAAGCTGAATCTCAAAAGAAATCAAAAGATATGGAACTGCTGGAAAGTTGTTTGTCCTCAATGGAGAATAGAAAATCAACACACGCTTCAATAGATGATTGGAAAATAACTAATAGCATAAAACAATATGAAATAGAGTTCTATAAGATACGTGAAAATAGAGTTGGTGATTCCAGCTATGATTTTGGTACACAAAAGAGGATAACACACTTGTTATGGGATGAGGTTACAACGGATTATAAGCTACTTCTGTATATAAATCCAAAAGAATGTAAACCTGTACAGATAGATTCGGAGATTTTGGATAATGATTTGTATAGACAGTATAATCCTCGTATTAATTCCTCTTATACACTAAACGGAGTAACTTATTATAAAGCAGGTACAGGGTTCTTCTTTGAAAAACAGTTTAAACATCAAATGTTATGTGGAAGGCATACTATTACTATCAAGAAAAAGAAATCGGAGGTTGTGTACTATAAAGGAACGGGGTTTTATAAGACGAAGGTGCAAGAGGAGGATTTACCTTTAGTTATCTTAAATAACTAAAGTTTCCCACCCAAATAAATAGATAGAAAAATAACAGTTTGTCGAATTTTCTTTGTAAATTAGTAATCGCT
>PPYF01411797.1_pt1 | contig 10529 bp, 5 predicted proteins | sample 1559871 | NCBI WGS metagenome assembly PPYF01 (sample SAMN08240021, study PRJNA423297) | Human gut metagenome, whole genome shotgun sequencing project.
CCCCACGGGCAGGGGCGCATCGATAATCTTCTGGGCGCTACGCAGGGCGGCAACGCCATCCTCGGACTGGTGGAAGGCGGCGCCCACATCGCGCAGCGGCTGGTAGCACTCGGGGGCGAGCAGCAGCACGAGAATGGCGGTGTCCAGGCCCAGGGTGCCGTTGACCAGGCGCACACCAATCAGCACGGCAATCAGCGCCACGGAGATGGTAGTAATCAGCTCGAGAGCCAGCGAAGACATGAAGGCGCTACGCAGGGTCTGCATGGTGCGCTCGCGGTAGCGCTGCCCCAGGGAGTTCATGGCGCGGGTCTGCGCGCGTTCACGTCCCAGACCGATGATGACGGGCAGGCCGCGCACGAGCTCCAGGATGTGGTCCGAGAGGCGGTGCAGCTCGGCCTGCGCCTCCGCGGTTTCGGTGCGGGTGTTCTTGCCGATCAGCACCATGAACACGGGAATGAGCGGCAGGGTGCAGAGCAACACGAGGGCGCTCATCATGTCCAGGGAGGCGACCACAATCCACAGCAGGACCGGCACCACCGCGGTGGAAACAAACGCGGTCAGGGTCTTGGTGTAGTAGTCGTCCAGGGCGTTCAGGCCGCGCGAAAGCAACACCGCGGTCGCGCCGGTACCCTCGGGGGTGTCCGCGCCACCGGTGGCGAGCACGCGGCGCAACAGACTACGGCGAATCTGAGACTTCGCTCCGGAGGCGGCACGCTGCGCGCTCACCGCCAGCAGGTAGTCCGCGCCCGAACGCACCGCGAGGGCCAGGACCGCCACGATGAGCAAGCCGGGGGTGATGGCGTCGCCGTCACCGAAGATGCCGCCGAGTCCGAGCAGCCAGCCGCCGTGCGCCTCCAGGTGTGCCTGGGCGGAGCCGGCGAACTCAACGTAGGCGCGGTACACGTCCGGCGCGCTCGTCTCCTTGAGGCGCGCGTGTTCGGCGGCGACCGCGGCAAACCCCGCGTGGGCTGCGCGGGCAATGATGACCGCGAGCGCCGCGCTGAAAAGCACGGTGGCCAGGGTGTGCACGGCGGTGATGATACCGAAGGTGCTCAGATTTTTGCGGGCGTTGGGTCCCAGCGGCGGACGGCGGTCAGCGCGGTCATTGCGCTTGCCCTCCGGCGTTGTTTCTGGGGTTGCCTCGGTGTTTTGATGCTTGTCAGCGTGGCGCGGTGTGTGCGTTCGGCTCACTGCGTTGTCCTTAGTCTTCTGCTGTTTTTACCTCCCATTATTTTAAGGTTTGGGCAAGCTAATACCTATTTGGCCGGTCATACTTCGGGGATTTGGCGGGTCTGGCGTTCCCCCGGCACGGGTTTAGCCGCGCATCGCATCGGCGGGGCTCTTGCGGGACGCCACCCACGCCGGGTACGCCGAAGACACCAGACCGGTGAGAGCGCCAACGCCCACGCCGAGCACCACGAATCCGGGTGAGAGAACCGCCTGCCAGCCCTGCACGAGCGAAAGAATGATGGTCGCAATCATGCCGGAGCAGGCGCCGATGGAGCCGCCGAGCACGCCGAGCATGACACCCTCCATGAGGAAGATGCGGGCAATCAGCCATTTACTCGATCCGATGGCGCGGCGCAACGCAATCTCTGCGGTGCGCGATTGCACGGACAGATACATTGCGGTTGCCGCCGAGAGGGAGGCGAGCACCAGCAGAATACCGGAGAGCACACCCACGTACAGGCCCAGATCCGAGGCAATGGACGCGCGTAGGCTCTGCAGGTCGGAGGGGGTTTCCACGTTGATCTGGCTGGGTTCAGCGGGCTTGAGGGTCAGCGGAATTGCCTTGGCGACCGCTTTGCCGTAGCCCCGTTCGGTTTCGGTAATGTAGGTCACCTGGCCGCGTCCGGTGCGCTGAAGTGTGCCCGGGGAGACAATGACCGTATTCCTGAATTCGTAGCCGCTATTGCCGGGGTCGAAAAGGCCGACGACTGGCATCAGCTGACCATCCACCCAGATGCTCACACCGGGTGCCACCTGCGGCAGTCCGCCGAGCTTAATGCCGTAGTCGACGGCGGGTAGCTCGCCGGGGCGGGGCTCGGTTGTGGCGTTATCTGCCGCCTTATCTTCGGGGATAATGCCGAGGGCGCGGGCAGCGGAGACCGAGACGATAGCGCCGGAGAGCTGCTCGGAGCGTTCACGGTCGGCAACGTTCTGCTGGGTGAGGGTCGAGTTCATCTGTTCGAGCGCACGCAGGGTTTCGGGGTTCATGCGGGCACCGATTTGCTCGAGCCGGGTCTTCGAGGTGGAGCTGAGGCCAATCGCCGTTTTGGGTTCGTCCTCGTAGGGGCTGAATCGGGTGATTCGCACGTCGGCGGGTGCCACGCTGCTGACGAATCCGGTGTTCTTCACGTAGTCCAGCGCGCTAATGCGGTCGGCAACGTTCTGCGCGGATTCGCCCTGCCGGTAGGTTCCGAGCATGTTCTGGTCATTGTCCCTGTCGCTGATGTAGAGCGTGGATTGTTCGGATCCGAGCAGGCGCTGGTTCACCTGGTAGCTGGCGGATTCGCTCATGCCGGAGGCGCTGATGAGTCCGCCCACGCCCAGTGCGAAGGACAGGCCCAGCAGCAGGGTGCGTAGCGGTCGTGAGGTGAGCGCCGAGATTGCCTCGATGCTGTCGTCGGTGAGGAAGCTTCCGCGGCGATGCGTAGCGGGCTTCTCCCCCGGTGCGAGGCCGGCAGGGGCACCTACCGTGGCTTCTGCCGGGGTATCCGTTGCAATCGGCACCTCGGCGACCGGCACCGTAGCCAAGTCGGCGCGGCTCTGCTCGTGCAGCCGCCCATCCTCAATGCGGATCACGCGGCGGGCGGCGGCGGCAACCTCCGGGTCGTGGGTAATCACCAGCACGGTACAGCCGGTCGCGTTAATGCGCTGAAGAATCTCAATGACCTTCGCGCTATTGTGGCTATCCAGGTTGCCGGTAGGCTCGTCGGCAAGAATCAGCGGCGGGCGCGTGGCGAGGGCACGAGCAATGGCGCAGCGCTGCTTCTCGCCGCCGGAAAGGTAGCGGGTACGGATGCTGGCGCGGTCGCTCAACCCCAGAAATTCTAGGGTTTCTTCGGTGCGTTGCAGGCGCTCGCTGTAGGGTACGCCCTGCACACGCAGACCCATGGAGGCGTTGGTCGTGCTGGTTTCGTCCAGCAGCATGTTTGAGGATTGGAAGATGAAGCCGAGGTGGTCTCGGCGCATTTCGTCGCGTTCTCTGTCGCTGAGTCCTTCCGTGTTTTTGCCGAAGAGGCTGTAGGTTCCGCTGGTGGGAGTGTCGAGCAGGCCAATGGCGTTGAGCAGGGTGGATTTACCGGAGCCCGACGGACCAATAATGGCGAGGAATTCGCCACGTTCGACCACCAGGTCGAGGTGGTCGAGGACTGCTCGTTCGCTCCCCTCGAAAACACGGGTAATGCCGTGCATTTCGATAGCGGGCGCGGTACCGAGCCCGGCGGCAGGTGTAGCGGCGGACGCTACGTTGGGCGCAACTGTAGGCGCACGTCCTGGGCTTGCGTCTGGGGTTCTCTTACGGCGGCTCATGAGACAAGCACCTTCTGTCCCGTGCTGAGGTTCGCGTTGATTGCGGCGTATCCGCCGGCGGTGCGTAGAACCTCAACGTTGACTCGTTCGGTGGCGGGCGCATCCTTGCTGGTCGAGGTGGAGCTTCCGCCCTTTTCAACGAGCACGTAGGTGCCCTGGGAGTCCTGGCGTACCGCGGTAGTCGGCACGGCGAGGGTGGTTGAGGTGTTGCCCTTACTGGTGATGGATGCGCTCTGCCCCGGAGTGAGCTTGCTCGGGTCGTCGGCGCTGAATCGCACGCTCTTTGCCGCACCCTTGGAGGGGTCGTTCTGCAGCTCACCAATGCTGGTGATGGTTCCCTCGACGCTGCCGGTGGAGGTGCGCAGGCTGATGCGGTCGCCGACCTTGAGCTTGTTGGCGACGGCGAGTTCAACGCTGGATTCCACGTAGGGTTCGCTGGTTTCTACACTCGCGATGGGGTTGCCGTCGCTGATGAGCTGGCCGACCGCCGCAACTGCGGTGACGGTGTGGCTACCGGCGGGCAGAATCGCGTAGTTGCTTCGGGCAATGGTGGTGACACCCTCGCTGGGCACGCCGGTCAGGTGCGCGCGGTGCAGGCGCGTGACGGCGTCGAGGGTGTCTTCGGTGACGGTGCCGCTCTGAGCGGTGGCGTACCCGGCGGAGTTCAGTGCCTTCTGGAAGGCGAGCACGTCGTCGCCGTTATCGCCCAGGTTGAGGTCGCGATACAGCGGCAGCGGCCCCTCCAGCACGAAGACGGGGTCGGCGCCAATGATGCCGATGAAGTCACCGGCTTTGAGCACGTTGCCGGGCTTCTGGTTCTGGTAGACGAGCACCGGTTCACCGTTGGTGCGCGCGCTAATCGGGGCGGTCTCTCCAGCCTTGGTGGTTCCGGCAATGGCGAGGCCCTCGCTGACGGTGCGTTCTTCGACCTTCGCCCAGACCGGGATCACGGTTTTCGCCTGCACGGTCGGGTCGGGTCCGGTGGCGGCGTAGCGGGTGCCCAGGTAGAAGGACAGCATGAGCGAGCCAATGGCGAGGATTGCGAGTAGCAGGAGCACGCGGGGTCGGGCGATGCGTTCGCTGAAGCGGTGCCCGCTGTTTTGGTTTTTCGTGTGAGTGGTCATGGCGGTGTCTTTCTGAACTGTGTCAGCGCTGTCTATTTCTCTGCGCTGCCTATTTCTTAGCGCCGTCTTTCGGTGCGCTGTCTTTTAGTGCCCCGGTTTACTGGTGATCCAGAACGTACTGTTTGAACTTCTCGTCACGCTCACGTTCTGCTTTGCGGTCCTGCTCAAGCTGCGACTGGTACTTGCGGATGAGCGGCATCTGATACTGTGCCTCCAGGTCGTAGAGTTGCTGACTCATGCCGACCTGCTGGTTACATTCGGCCTGGATGGTGGCGATGCGAATCTCTTCTTCGGAGGCGGGCTTGTTGAATCCGTCGTTCTTGCTCAGCTGCTCAGCCAGCGGGGTTTCCTCGGCGACGGAGCCTGCCGAGCGAGGGGTGAGGCCGCGGTCTGAGACGCACTGCTTCCACTTCTCTTCGAGCTCGCGGTGCAGTTTGCTACCGTACACAGCGTTACCCGCCTCGGTAGAGATACGACTGTTTGTGGACTGCCCTTCATTCTCGGGCCTCTTACCTTCGGGCACCGCGGCCTCCAGGGTCTCGCGGGCCTTGGGGTAGCATTCGGTGCGAAGCTTGTCCTCGGGGCTCATGCTCTCCCCCGAGTTATAGGAGATGGGGGCGGCTGCGTTGTTGGGGTCTCGCTTCTGAAAACCGTACTTCTGGGCGTACTCGACATTCCAGGGACCGTACTTTCGCCCCATCTCGCCGCGGGGCGCACCCTCAGAGTAGGGAGCCTGGATGGTGTAGTTCTGCCCGTGTTCGGCAAAGCACTGCTTCATAGCAATCTGAAAGGCCGTGTATTCGTAGTGAGTGCGCTCGTAGTAGGTGTAATCGTCCAGGGGCATCTTCACGATGTCCTGCTCCGCGTCAAAGATGGCGTGGACGCTTTCGTCGCGTTCCAGCGGCGGGTTGAAGAGCGAGCAAGCACTCAGGGGCATGATGCCGACACAGAGCAGGGCACCCGTGGCGAGCAGGCGGCGGCTCGTGCCGGTACGAGGAGCGGCGGTGCGGCGGTTGAGAGATTTCATCGTTGAACACCTTTCATAGGAGTGAGTTGCTCACCACATTACACGTTCCGCTCCCTGTCGCGCTCGAATTTCGGGGGGGGTGTGCACCAAAAATTTTTATGAATTCTCTTCTCACCTACCTTGGATCCGTGTTCTCCCCGCAAATACAAAAAATCCCCCGAACTTCTCGCAAGAGAAATCCGGGGGATTTTCAATCAGCTACATGCTACTTGGTCGGCAGTTCAGCCAGTTCGGTAGCGTCGTGAGCCTCGGGGATGTGATCCACGTGCAGACGCTTACGGAAGACCCAGTAGGTCCAAGCCTGGTAGACGAACACGACCGGCAGACCAAGGCAGGTCACGAAGGTCATAACGCCCAGGGTGTACTCGGAGCTGGATGCGTTCGCAATGGTGAGCGAGTATGCCGGGTCCAGGGTGGAGGGCAGCACGTTCGGGTACATTGCGGTGAAGATTGCCAGTGCGCCCAGTGCGACGAACACGGACAGGCCGGCGAAAGCGCGACCCTCGCGGCCGCCCTTAGCGGAGACCCAAGCAATCAGAACGGCAACAACAGCCAGGATGGTGCACAGCCAGGAGATGCCGTTACCGCTGGTGAAGTCCAGGGTCAGAACCCATGCGACGATCGGCAGCAGCAGGACGGGAGCCCAGCGCACCAGGGTGTTGCGGGCACGGTCGCGGATATCGCCGTCGGTCTTCAGAGCGACGAAGGCAAGACCCTGAACCAGAGCGAAGCCCACGAAGCCCAGGCCGCCGAGCAGAACCGGCAGAGAAATCCAGGCGAAGGCACCGCCAACGCGGTCACCGTTCTCGTTGATGGGCAGACCCATGGAGGTCAGGCCCAGCAGCGCGCCCACGAGCAGAGCGATGAAGAAGGAGGAGACGGACAGAGCGATGTTCCAGTTACGGATCCACTTCTCGTCGTTCTTCTTACCGCGGTATTCAATTGCGACCACGCGCAGAATCAGGAAGACCAGCGCGAGGGTCAGGGGGATGTACAGAGCCGAGAAGAGGGCTGCGTACCAGATGGGGAATGCCGCGAAGATAGCAGCACCACCGGACACAATCCACACCTCGTTACCGTCCCAGACGGGGCCGATGATGTTCAGCAGCAGACGGCGTTCCTTCTCGTTCTTTGCGAACTTGGAACCCATCAGCATACCGACACCCAGGTCAAAACCGTCCAGGATCATGTACATGATGAGGAAGACGCCAATGGCAACAAACCAGAGGGTGGGCAGGCCAGGCTGACCGGCAAAGATATTGAAATCAAAGTTCATGGTGAATCAATCCTTACCCGCCTAGTAGGCGAACTCCAGCACGTCGCGCTTGGACTTGTCGTTGGACTCGTCCTCGTGGTGCGACTGAACCAGCTCGGGCATTGCAGCAACCACACCGGCCTTGACGTACTTGATGAGCAGGTAAACCTCAACCACCATCAGCACGCCGTAGAGCAGGCCCAGGGTGAGCAGGGAGAAGAGGATTTCTTCACCGGAAACACCCGGGGAGATAGCTGCTGCGGTGTACAGGCGGATTGCGGGATCGCCCTCAAGGTTGGGGACAACCACGAAGGGCTGACGGCCCATTTCGGTGAAGATCCAGCCCAGTGCAATTGCGAAGAAGGGAGCCAGGATGGACCAGACGGCAACGTTCTTGAGCAGCTTGGACTCGGGGACGGTGCCCACGCCCTTCTTACGGGTAACCCACAGTGCGTAGAGGTAGAAGGGAACGACGACTGCGCCCAGACCGATCATGCCGCGGAAGCCCCAGTAGGAGACCTCGAGGGAGGGCAGGTAATCAATCTTCTGACCTGCACGCTCACCGTAGAGCGGGTTATCGGGCAGGTTGGTGCCGTACTTAGCTTCGTACTCGGGAACCAGGGTCTGGATACCCTTCACCGGGGTGTTGAAGTTGTCGTGTGCCAGGAAGGACAGCACGCCGGGAACCTCGATGATGGTGTGAATCTTGTCGCAGCTCTGAGCGCCAAGCTCACCAACGGTCAGCACGGAGAAGGAGGTACCGTCGTGGCAGGCGGCCTCGGCGGCAGCCATCTTCATGGGCTGCTCGTGAATCATCATCTGTGCCTGCATGTGGCCGGATGCGCCAACACCAGCGAAGCCGATGAGGCCCACCACTGCGCCCAGGCGCAGGGACTTGAGCCAAACCTGGAAGTCCTTCTTGTCGCGTGCGCCCTTGTCGGACTCACCAACGACAACCTTGCCGTCAACGACCTTGTCAATGCCGTCCTTGCGGCGGCGCCACAGCTTGTACCAGGCGATACCGACCAGGAAGCCACCGGCAACCTGAATGGATGCGGTGATGACGTGCGGGAAGGTGACCCATGCGGTGGGGTTCATCAGCACGGCGCCGATGTCGGTCATACGGGGACGACCGTCAATCATTTCTGCGCCGACGGGGTGCTGCATCCAGGAGTTTGCCACCAGGATGAAGAAGGCGGAAATCCAGGAGCCAAGAACAGCCATGAACAGCGAGAAGGCGTGGACTGCGGGCTTGAGGCGATCCCAGCCGAAGATCCACAGGCCCAGGAAGGTCGACTCGACGAAGAACGCGAAGAGGCCTTCCATAGCCAGCGGGGCGCCGAAGACGTCGCCCACGAAGCGGGAGTATTCACTCCATGCCATACCGAACTGGAACTCCTGAACCAGACCGGTGGCCACACCCATGGCGAAGTTAATGAGGTACAGCTTGCCCCAGAACTTCGTCATTCGCTTGTATTCGTCCTTCTTGGTACGAACGTAGCAAATGTACAGGTAGGTCACTACAAGGCCCAGACCCAGGGTCAGCGGAACCATGAAGAAGTGGTAGACGGTGGTGATACCGAACTGCCACCTACCAAAATCAAGGGGATCCATTGATAGGTCCTTACTATGTGTGTACTGATATGCGCGTGCGCCAGAATCGGGCACTCCCCCGTCAGTGAAGGGAGTGCGAGAGTTACTGACACAGTGTCTCTCACCCATCTACGGTACAGGTTTTTCTTTGAAGGCTGTGAGGCACCTGTGTGCCGACTGGGCGTTAAATGTTTGACGTTTCGATAAAGGTTCATCGCACGTTATCAGCAAATACCGAGGTGAGACGGTTTAGAAACAGCCTGTCACCATCCGGAGTACGGAAGCCTTTTCCAACCCCTCCCCCAAACCTTGCAGTAAATTGCGATGTCTGCAAGATTTTGGTGACGGATTTATCGAAACTGACACAATAGTTATTCAGTGCCGATTCATTAAATTTGCATCAAAAATACTGATTTTTTGCGCCGTGGTGAAATCTATTGTGACAATAATCATAGAAAATTCCCACTTTATGACAAATCGTCAGCATGTTTTCCACGAGTCTCGCAAGAAAATACACACGCAAACACACACGGGAAGAACCGCTACATATCGATGTTCTCGGTATCCAGCTGATGCGCGCCGGCGATAATGAACTCCTTACGCGGAGCCACCTCGGAACCCATCAGCAGCGAGAAGGCGCGCTCGGCAGCCTCAGCATCCTCGATGCGGATGCGGCGCAGCATGCGGTGGCGCGGATCCATCGTGGTCTCGGCCAGCTGGTCGGCGTCCATCTCACCCAGACCCTTGTAACGCTGAATCGGTTCCTTGTAGGTCACGCCCTGCTCCCGCAGAGAATCCAGCAGCTCGTGCAGCTGCTTCTCGGAGTAGGTGTACACCATCTCGTTCGGCTTACCGCGGCGCACCACCTCCACGCGGTGCAGGGGCGGAACCGCGGCGTACACGCGACCGGCCTCAATCAGCGGGCGCATGTAACGGTAGAACAGGGTCAACAGCAGGGTGCGGATGTGCGCGCCGTCAACGTCCGCATCGGTCATCATGATGACCTTGCCGTAACGGGCAGACTCTAGGTCAAAGGTGCGGCCCGAACCGGCACCAATCACCTGAATCAGCGCCGCGCACTCGGCGTTCGCGAGCACATCGGTCACCGAGGCGCGCTGAGTGTTCAGGATCTTACCGCGAATCGGCAGCAGAGCCTGGTACGAGGAGGAACGAGCCAGACGCGCAGTACCCAGCGCCGAGTCACCCTCCACAATGAACAGCTCGGAATGTTCGACGTTCGTCGAACGGCAATCCACCAGCTTGGTGGGCATGGATGAAGACTCCAGCGCGGTCTTGCGGCGCTGCGTCTCCTTGTGAATACGCGCCGAGACGCGGGTCTTCATCTCAGAGACGACCTTCTCGCACAGAGCCGTAGCCTGCGCCTTCTCCGCGCGGGCGGTCGACTCCAGGCGGGCCTTCAGGGCATCGCCCACCACCTTGGAGACAATCTGGCGAACCGCCGGGGTTCCCAGAATCTCCTTGGTCTGCCCCTCAAACTGCGGCTCGGCCAGACGAACGGTCAGCACGGCGGTCAGACCGGCCAGCACGTCGTCCTTCTCAATCTTGTCGTTACCCACCTTGTACTTGCGGGCGTTATCGGCCAGATGCTTGCGCATCACGCGCAGCAGGCCCTGTTCAAAGCCCGCGGTGTGGGTACCGCCCTTGGGGGTCGAAATAATGTTCACGAAGCTGCGGATCGTGGTCTCGTAGCCGATGCCCCAGCGCAGGGCAACGTCCACCTCGCAATCGCGCTCCACATCAGTCAGCTGCGAGCGGCCGTCCTCCCCCAGCACGGGCACGGTCTCGGTGAAGGTTCCGCTACCGCTGAAACGCCAGATGTCGGTGACGCGCTCGTCGTGCGCCAGGAACTCCACGAACTCGCTGATGCCGCCGTCGTACTGGAAGACCTCCTCGTGTGCCTCCAGTTCGCCGGGGGTGCCGGGCAGCCGGCGCTCATCGCGAATACAGATGCGCAGGCCCGGAATGAGGAACGCGG